>OLOA01000615.1_pt1 | contig 38653 bp, 53 predicted proteins | sample 1672201 | NCBI WGS metagenome assembly OLOA01 (sample SAMEA3136658, study PRJEB25190) | human gut metagenome
CGTCTCGCTCCGACTCTCGTCCTATCTCAGAGATACGAACAAAATCGCTGTCTTGCTGGTGATCCAAAACGCCTGGCTCCAGTCCCAGCTTAGCTTCTAACTCTCGCGCGATTCTTGAGCCAAAACTCTTTGACCCAGTAAGCATTCCGCCGATTTGCTGAGGGGTTTTGCCGACGGCTTCAGCAAACGCTACTTGGGATGGGTAGCTAGAGACAATCTGTTTTAGATTGTGTCGTCGAGTACAGGTTATGTCCCGCATAATGGATCCTCCCAGTTGTGGTGTAACTCCGATTATCAACCATTAGAAGTTACGGGGCAAACTGCGAACTTAGGAGGGCAAGTAGCGCGAGATAACCCAACACAGTTTATTAAATGGTGTACACTTACGGGTAGATAAACCAAATTGAGGGATTCTTCAATGCTACCCCGTGCAAATGCATATCTGCGCTCGCTGCGAAAGGTTGAGCGCGTCGCACTGGCTGATCGGTGCGGCATCAAGCTCACGTCGTTGAATAACGTGATCTATGGCAAGCGGCTTTCCGTTGCCCTTGCTTGCCGAATCGAAAGAGAGACGGGAGGTGCTGTAACGCGTCGCGAACTCCTCCCAGACATTGATTGGGATTTAATTTCCGGCACTTCCCTAGACCGCGCACTGACTGAAAGCCGCTGAGGGGAATCATGAGTTACGAGGCTATGCATAAAGTCCGCGCATCGGGTTTGACCGATCGCACTCAGGTCGATGTGCTGGAAGCCCTCGCCTTCTTTCATAACGGAAAGACGGGGGCCTGCTTCCCGTCGACAGAAGCTATAGCGCGGATCTCTCGCGTCAACGATCGTACTGTTCGCTTGACCCTTAAGGTGCTACATGACCTTGGGTTTATCTCTTCCGTACAGATGCCCGGGCAAAAGCGCTATTTCACCTTGCACCTTGACAGACTGCCAACTTCAGAAGCCCAGCAAGAACCTGCACCCCTGCAAGAAATTACAGGGGGTGAAGAACCTGCACCCCTGCAAGAAATTACAGGGGAGGGGTGCAAAAAATTACAGGGGACCCCTGCAAAAACTTACAGGGGACCCCTGCAAAAACTTACACCCGAACAAGGAATTAACAAGGAATCTAACAAGGAAGAGGAACAAGGTAGCTTGCCCGCGCAAGCGCCGTGGGAAACAACCGATCAACTTAGCGCCGACGTTAAGAAGATCGAAAAGCCGAAGAAAACCGTTGACAGGGGATCGCGACTCTCAATCACAGAACTCCCAGACGACTGGAAAGCTTTCGCCGAACAGGAAGAACCTGACCTTGATCCTAAGCGTCTCTTTGAAAACTTCAAGGACTACTGGAACGGACTCTCTGGAGCTAAGGCAATCAAAAAGGACTGGAAGGGCACTTGGAGAAACTTCGTCCGCAGCTTCCATAACGCCGAAGACTGGAAACGTCGACCGATGCTCAAACGTGCACCTACTCACTCACCTTCTCGACCCGGTCAGTTCGTCGAGAAAAAACAATCCGAACGTGACTACTTTGACTGGTAAACAATGACTACTGACATCACCACGAAACTCAAAACGGCCTTTGCCGCCCCCGCTTCGAAGGAGGTTACGTTCGAATGCCAGATTCACGGCGTCCAGACGTACACCACCTATCAGCGTCGCGACGGCTCTTGGGCTGAGCCGTACTGTCCGGAATGTCGACGAATTGAGAAGGAGCGCAACACGCTGCTTGCAGAGATGCAGGCGGACGCGAAAGAGCGCGCCGTTGGATTGACTCGTGCGCTTCACTGCGAAAGGCCGCTGGACTTCGACGTGCCTTGCTTCGCCAACTATCAACCTGAGACGCAGGAAGAAGAGCGCAACCTGTCCATCTGCCGCCGCTTTGCCGAGCGATTCACGGAACGTGAGCTTGAGCGAGAGAGGGCGCATAACGCACAGGAACCGGATTGGCGCTCTAAAAACTCCATGGGTCTTCTGCTCTTCGGCAACTATGGCACGGGCAAGACGCACCTCGCCTACTCGATCCTGAAAGAGCTCGATCGTCAGGGGCTGCCTGGGTACTACATCACCATTCCAAATCTTTTTTATCGCATCTCAGATCGCGTCAATCGCATTGACGTTGCTGACGTTCTTGGAAAGCTCTGCATGGTGTCCTGCCTCGTACTTGACGAAATTGGCGTGCAGTCCGGTGATGCAGACGAGAAGAAGTGTCTCTACCAGATCATTGATGGTCGCATTAAAAACGGTCGCCCAACCATTCTCGTCACGAACCTCGACCGCTCCGAATTGGAAAACCTTTTGACTGAACGCGTAATTTCTCGCGTCATCCAGTCGTCTTACAGGCTTTTCTTTACCGGCCGTTGCCGACGTGAACAGCCCCACCTTCCTGCAGAGGAGGTGTTCTGATGGATCAGACAGTTTTGACGGTTGAATATATGAACGAAAGAAACAGAGCCTTGACCAAGGCAGGTGAGGGCATTGTCGCCGCTCGCAAGAGCCTCGATCAACTCGAAGAAGCCCTGAGAGGAACCGTCTCGGGCAAGTTTCCCGATATCGGCCATGTGGCAGACACGACGCACAGGCTTCGTGAAGAGATCGACCAGATTCTGATCGGCCTGGTTGAGTCGAGCATGGTTAAGCCAGAAAGGAGGCTTTGATGATCCTCGATGAGTTCACCGGTCGCAACTGCAAGCGAACCGAATACATCGACGCCCGCGGACGGCACTGGATCGTGCGCACGGACCCGGTCTTCGTTGAACGCAAGCTCGACCGATACGAGACGACGCTGCTACTTCACCTCGAGCACTGCAACGTCCCACATCGCCGCGCCACCAGCGCAACGAAAGAACGCGCATACCTCAAGCACGATGGATTCGTAGCTCGCCTCCAGAGAGCTGAAGCAATGGCAGCTAATGGCGGAAAGGAGGAGAAATGAAGTTGGAAAAAGCATTGATCACCCACGCCCTTGTCACAGGGTTGAATGACAAAGAGCGTGGATTTTCGTGCCCCGTTTGTGGTGCTCGTGCTTGGCTCGGCGACACATCGCCAGGTAGTCAGAAGTTTGCGACTCCGGAATGCCGATCGTGTGGTTACACGCTACTTTTTAGTGTGGATGTGCTTAAGGCCAAAACAGAAGAGTTACTTGCAGAGCAGGAATTGGATTCTGACGGCGAGTTCATGAACAAGGACGGAAAGGCCGTCAAGCCTGTCGTCAAGCTTCATGATCCAGTGGGTCAAGAAGCCAATGACAGGAACCAGAAGTGCGCAAACCAAACGCCAAAACGTTGGGATGTCAAGTTTGTTCTTAGTAGATTTTTCAATATTTAACAACTTCCGCGGAATTCCCCATCCAATGCGAAGCGTTGGGTGGGGATGGATAGCGGGCCGAGCGTCAGCTCGGCAATTTCGATTTTTCGCGACTGGAGGGGCTAAGAGATGAACTTTGCGCAACTCTTCTTTTCGATCTTGGCCTTTGGCGTGCTCACGCTCGGAATCTTTTGGGCTTTTCAGGAGGCAGCTTATCGGGCACAGGTCTTGGGTGATTCGATTACGCCGCCATTTCTGCGAGGCATATCGGCAATGATTGCGGCCGTGTACGCGGCTTCCGCCGTTGTTTCATCGCTGTATTGGCTAAGGAGCGTGCTCGCATGACGGACGAAATCGAATGCCTTATAGGGATCGTCCTGCTTTTCGTCATGTACGTTGCATGGATTTTTGAGAGCGATGACTGGGACGAATGAGCAAAAGCATATTGACCACAGGAGGACGTTATGAGGTGGAACATCAAGGGCTTCGACCAGTACGAAGTCGACGAGGCAGGGCAAGTCTGGGCCAAGCCGCAAAAGCGCCGATTCGGCAACAGCTGTCGCCTGATCCCCGAAAAGCCACTAAAGCTCGAAAAGGCGGGCACGTGGCAGATGCGGAAGGCGGGGCTGCCACAACGTCTACGCCCCGACGAAATTGAACAACTCAAAATCGCAAAAGGAGAAACCGATGCAACTCACTCGTAGCCCCCGCATGTCCGAAATCAAGGACGAGGACTTTGAGCCGATCGAGAAGGACGGGAAGCTCAATGCCCCCAAAATCGGCGAGCGATGCCTTTTCCTGCTCAGAGCCTGGCACGGGCGTCCTGTCAATGGCTTCAGGGTCTTCGGATATCGGGAGGACGATGCGCTCATCTACGTACCTCTCTACAAGCAAAGCCTGTCGCTCCTGAACGTCAAGGGATGGATTCGCGTTGGCGGTGAGCCGTTCTATAACGGGCGCTTCGGAGGTGCGAAATGACCAGCCTCTTCACACCTGACGAACTACCGCGCATGGCTAAAACGCTCAAGACGCTCGAGACGACCATCGACGCGATCGTCTGCGCAGATGAAAGCCAGCACGTGAGAAATCACGTCTGGGATCGTGCAGAAAACCGAAAGCACGTCAAGCAGGCTCTTCGCGCCGCAAAGCACCAGGCAGATTCCATGCTGCGACTGATGGAGCGCACCGACCTCGAGAGACTCGCACATGAATAAACGCGTACTCGCACTCGGGCGCATGAAGGCCGGCGCTATGAACAAGACGGAGGCGGCCTACGCACAGAAGCTTGAGCTTCACAAGCGGGCGGGTGAAGTCCTGTGGTACGCCTTCGAGGGTGTCACGCTCAAGTTGGCCGACGGCTGCCGATACACGCCAGACTTCGCTGTCATGCTTGCGGACGGCGTTATTGAGATGCACGAGGTCAAGGGCTACTGGACTGAAGATGCACGGGCAAAGATCAAGGTCGCAGCGAACAAGTTCCCGTTCCGTTTCGTCGCGGTCTACAAGCAAGCGAAAAAGGACGGTGGCGGTTGGAGGATTGAGGAGTTCTGATGATCACGAAAGAGCAAGAACAGCGACTTCGCAACTGGGTGCGAGCAAACCGCGAATGCCCAAGAGTCAAGAAGGGGGCGACGCTTGTCTTCTGTGAGTCGCTTCGCTACTGGTATGACCACGAGGCGGAAGAGGGAGATGACGAGCCGCCGACGCGACCGCCGCAGGCAGAGAGACGGGGCATCGACGTCGACGACGCTAACCTGCTCGACCGAGCTTACAGAGATCGAGAAATGCGTAACATCAGCCGCGCAGTTCTGCGCATGTTCTACTGCGAGAAGCGCCACCCCAGGGACATCGAACGCGAGCTCTCGCTAGGGGAAAAGACGCTCAACATGCATAGGGAACGAGCCGTCAATCAGATCTTCCGAATTGTTGAATCTTTGGAGAAGGAGGCGTAAAATGACCAAATAAGGTCGTATGACAGCTGCAGTTGGCAGTCCGGTTTTCCGTGGGCTCCCGTATGGGAGCTTCGGCGTGCCCGAAAGAAACGAACCCGCAAGCGTATGCAAGCGTTTCAGAGCTGACGCTAGCTTGAGTTAAGATGTAATTGAGCCCGTGGTGAAGAACTGCGGGCTTTTTTCGTTTACAACACCGCGCACGCCTCTCAACGATGCGCAACCCGCGCGGTTTCCATTCGCTACCTTAGGTCAGTTTGCTCTAAGGCCTGGGTGGGGAGAAATCCTCGCCCTCTCTAATTCCTTGGGTTACCTATGAAGAAAGCTATTGTGGCGGCCATTGCGGTCGCCTTTTTCGTTTCTACAGCAGCTGAAGCACGAGGTGGTCGTGGGTTCAGCGGCGGTTGACATCGCTGGTGGCACCGGTTATTAAATAGGTATAAGATCACGAAGAGCTATGCACCGAAGCGCACGACCGTTGTGAAGAAGAACACGACCGTCATCAACCAGACGGTTAACAGCTCCGCCACGTCAAGCGGCGGCGGCTTCTGGTCTAGCGTCATGGGGGCCGCCGCGGGCTCTATGGCTGGCAATGCCGTCTACGACGCTATGACGAAGGACGACGAACCGAAACAGCCGGCACAGACTCAGCAACCGCAGGTTGTTTATGTGCCCGTTGGCTCTGACGGGAAGCCGGTTCAGCAAGCTCATTGACTTCCTCCCCGTCCTAAAGGGCGGGGATTCCTTGGATCACGCGGTCTCGTGGTTCAAGGGCGGTTCCCATTGATGGCATCGAGTCCTTAGGCCGAAAGCCTTGCTCCCCAACACTCACTACATGGGCGATGTGCTTTTTGTTGTGTGCACTCGGGCCTGTCCGGCCCTTCCTCAACACGTTCAGGGCGCCCACCACGTCGGCATTCGCTTCGAAGCCGCAACTTTCGTTGACGCACTTGAAAATCGCCTGCGTCGGGCGGTTGCGTTTGTCCCTGCTCTGACAGTGCGGGCAGGTGATGCTCGTCCCTCTCGGATCGACGGGAATCATCACACCACCCACTTTCAGAAGTTGCCATTCGATTGTTTGGCGAAGACTGTAGAACCCCGTGCGCAGGATGGCGCGGTTGAGCCCGCTTTTCTGCTTCACATTCTTGCCGGGATTCGCAACGGTGCCCTTGGCGGACGCCGTCATGTTCTTCACCTTCAGGTCCTCGACGTACACGCAGCCGTACTCCTGCGCGAGCGCATGCGCCGTCTTCCTGTGGAAATCCTGTCGAATGCAACGAATCTTTCGGTATAGGTTTTGAATCCTCTCCTTGAGCTGACGGCGCTTGCGACTCGGCTGCTTCTTGTCAAAAGGCTCCGCCAGTCCCAACTTCGCGAGTTTCTTTCGCGACTCCTGGTTGAGCGAAAGCTTGCGTTTCAAGCCCGCAATGCGTTTCTCGATCGAGCGAATCTTCTCCGTGTCGAGATCGTAGAATCGTCCGTCGCTCGTCGCGACGGCATGCACGACGCCGACGTCGATTCCGACATCGAGCGCCTTCATGTCGGGGGCCTGGACTTCGAACTCAACCGTGAAGATCACGAACCAGCGGCCGCAGTCCTTCTTGACGTGAATCTGTTTCACGACACCGGGAACGAGCGTCCCGTTCGCACACTCAAACGCGATGGCGCGCGTTCTACGGTATCGAATCCAGCCGATCTTCGGGAGCTTGACTCGCCCGTTGGCATCGTCGATGTGTTCTGGAGCAAACTGCGGAACCCGAAAGCCGTCTCCGATATCTTTCGCCTTGAACTTCGGCCACCCTTTGTGTGCCGGATCGCTCTTGGGACGGAAGCTGTCGCTGATGGCGCGATCGAGATCGAGCAGGGCTTGCTGGAGCGGTTGGGCCATGGCCTCTCGAAGGAAGGCGGTCTCGGGTTGTTTTTTCCAGAGCACCAACTCGTGGGCGAGCTCCTTGTAGGTGAGAAGCTTTTCACCTTTGGACTTGCGCTCGTTTTGGATCCCCAACGCCTTGTTGAAGACAAACCTGCGGCAACCGGCGTTTCGGCTCAAGGCCGCACGTCGGGTCTCGTCAACATAGAGTTCGTATTGAAAGGCGCAGGTGATCTTCATATGAACATCATGGCACACTTCCTTCAAGAATGCGTGCTTTACGACCAAATGCCCATTTGGGCCTTATATCCTCCCCATGAATGGAGAGGTTTTACGGCCCGTTAGATAAAACAAACCCCGCAAGGCGAAGAAACCTCACGGGGGTTTATTTGACCTCAATCAAGCGAATGCGCATCAGTACACACGTAATGTACACCAGTGTGTATAATGATCTTGTTGGTAATTACAGGGGCGCTTATGAAAAGTTCCGAGGTTATCAGCAAGCTTGAGGCAGAAGGGTGGCGACTCGATCGAATTCGAGGAAGTCACCACTACTTCAAAAAACCAGGTCACCGAATGACGGTGTGTGTTCCGCACCCGAAAAAGGATTTGCCAACAGGTACTCTCCAAAGTATCGAAAGGCAGTCTGGTTTACGTTTCAAGTGATGTTGAACAGGGGTGGGAGCAATAGCTCCTGCCCCGCTTCTAAGAGGTCACATATGCGTTATCCAATTGTTATTGAACGCGGGGACGAGACCCACGCGTATGGCGTCGTAGTTCCTGATTTGCCCGGATGCTTCTCGGCTGGCGATACGCTCGACGAGGCCTTCGAAATGGCGAAAGAAGCTATCGAAGGTTGGATCGAGTGCGTGATGGACGATGGAGAGGAAATCCCCAAGCCTTCTACGATGGAAGATATTTCTAAGTTGGAGGAATATCAGGGCTGGATTTTGGGTTCGGTTGATGTGGACTTTTCCAAGCTGTCTGATAAGGTTGAGAGGGTTAACATCACGCTTCCTGCTCGAATCCTTCGTAGGTTAGATGCTCAAGCCCGGAAGGCTGGGGTGTCGCGCTCCGGCTATCTCTCACAGTTAGTCATGAGCGTGTAAGGCTGAGCGCAGACGTAAGGCGATCCTTTTTTGGGGTCGCCTTTTTGTTATCCGAAAAAAACGAAAGCCGCAAGTGCTACCAACACTCGCGGCTTTCTTGTGCAACTTCAACGTAAAGAGCAAGTTGCGTATGAGTATTTTACCGCAATTCGATCTTGGAGCTTTTATGAGCAATCCAGATTTGCCGCTCTACGGTCAGGTCTTTGCCTACGGGATCGGCCTTGCCGGGCTCGGGTTTGGGTGCAGGCAGCTGATTGCCGCATTGGCGGAGTTATTGAAGTTGCTACGGCGCAAAGACGATAAGTGTCCAAGATGCTGACTGATCCACTGAAGCAAGTGCCGGGTGACTGGCGTTTGATTCGATGCCTCATCGTTGCTACGGCCTTGATGGGGTTTGGGATGTTCTTTGCCTATGCGCTGAATTTCATGGCTAGCGTTTGGCCGTTCTAACTCTCAAAAAGGAGGTGCCATGGCATCAAAACCGAACGCCTCCAAGATGGGGCGACCTTCGATCTACACGCCTGAACTGGCAGAGAAGATCTGCGAATTGATCCGAGACGGGGTATCTGAGCGGAAAATCTGCGGGATGCCCGGTATGCCGGGATGGACAACATTAAACCGCTGGAAACTTGAAAATCCCGACTTTCGGAACCAGTCCGCGCGCGCGCGCGAAGCAAGCGCCGAGAAGTTCAACGACGAGCTACTGGAGCTTCAGGAGAACCTGAACAACGAGCTGACAACACGTCTGCTCAACGGGGAGGACTTCCCGCGAGGCGCGATTGAGGCGTACCGCGTGTTGATGCAGGAGAAGGCACGACAAGTGTCTTGGCGTGACGATTCCCGCTTCGGCGATCGCAAGACCGTGAAGATTCAGAGCGACACGCCTGATCTTTCCACGATCGACATGGAAAAGCTCAAGGCCGCAAGAGAGTTGCTGTATGACGAGACTCCCGACACTGATCGAACTTGATCAGGAGATTGCGCGGCGCAGCCTGTCCGAGTTCTGCAAGATGGCGTGGCACGTGCTCGAGCCTGCAACTCCGATCAAGTGGGGCTGGGCGCTCGACGCGATGTGCGAGCACCTCGAGGCCGTGCACAACGGTCAGATCAAGCGCCTTTTGATGAATGTTCCGCCGGGCATGATGAAATCGCTCTTGACGGGCGTTTTCTTTCCGGCTTGGGAGTGGGGCGCAGGCGGACAGCCTTCAATGCGCTACCTCACGACGGCGCATAAGGAAGACCTCGCAATCCGAGACAACCTCAAGTGCCGCCGCTTGATCTCCTCTGACTGGTATCAGGAGCGATGGGGCGTTGAGCTGTGTGGCGACCAGAACGCAAAGAAGAAGTTCGAGAACACGGCTACTGGCTTTCGTGAGTCAATGGCTTTCCGAAGCCTTACTGGCTCTCGAGGCGATCGCATCATCATCGACGACCCGCTGTCTGTCGACGATGCGTTTTCACAGGCCGCGTTGCTCTCCGCTGAGACAACCTTCCTAGAAGCCGTTCCGTCACGAGTGAACAACAGCGATTCGGCGATCATCGTGATCATGCAGCGCTTGCATGAACGCGATACGTCGGGCGTGATCCTCGCCAAGGAACTCGGCTATGAGCACCTGATGCTCCCGATGCGCTTTGAGGAAAACCGCAGGTGTAAAACCTGCATCGGCTTCACCGACCCTCGAAAGAAGGAAGGGGAGCTGCTCTTCCCTGAGCGCTTCACTGCCTCGCAGGTGGACGAGATGGAAAAGACGATGGGCGGCTACGCTACGGCGGGTCAGTTCCAACAGCGTCCCGTCCCGCGTGGCGGCGGCCTGTTCAAGGCCGAGTGGATCCAACGTTGGACGCCTGAGATGCTCCCGACGCACTTTGACCGCGTGGTCTGCTCTTGGGACATGACCTTCAAGGGCACGGACCGAAGCGACTACGTTGTGGGTCAGGTCTGGGGTGCGCGTGACGGCAACTTCTACCTGCTCGATCAGGTTCGCGGGCAATGGGACTTCGTGAAGACGGTCGAGATGTTCGAGCGGCTTTCCGAGAAGCACCCAGAGGCCACGCGCAAGCTAGTCGAAGACAAGGCGAACGGCTCTGCGGTTATTTCCACGTTGAAGAAGCATGTGACGGGCATCGTCCCGATCACGCCGAAGGAATCCAAGGAAGCACGCGCCTACGCCGTGTCGACCCTCTGGGAGGCGAAGAACGTCTTCCTCCCGCCGGCCACGGCCACGTGGGTCGACCTTGAGTTCATCCCCGAGCTTTTGGCGTTCCCGGCAAGCGCTCACGACGATATGGTCGACTCAATGACTCAAGCGCTTTCTGACCTGACGAAGAACGCGCGTCCGAAGATTCACGCGTCTAACCTCGCCTACCTCCGCAGGGGTTAGGCACATAAAACGAAAGCCGCAGGTGCTACCAACACCGAGCGGCTTTCTTGTTTCAACCTTCATACACAAGGCTGAACCATGAAGGATATTTTACAGGCTTTTGGCGCGTTCTACGCGATGAAGGGGCTTTCTCAGATGTTGACTTCACCTCTAAGCCGCGTCCCTGCCGACTGGAAGATCATTCGCGTTTTGCTCACAGCCTCCGCCTGCGTCCTTTTCGGGATGCTGACGGTTTACGGCCTTGAGTTCATGGCGAACCACTGGCCGTTCTGAAAACGAGGTTTTCCGCAGGCAATGGGGCGGCACTGGCCACCTACCAACCACCTGCCACTTACTGGCCATCTACTGGCCTTTCTAGAGGAAAGTTATGGCTAAGAAGATCAAGGCCGAACCGCCGCAGGCTGCGCCGCGACGGATCCTGGTCGAGGATGCGCTCGCTCATGCGATGAAGCGCCCCCTCACCACTGCGGACATCAAGCGCACCTACGCGCTCCCGCAGACACTCGGGTGCAAGCAGTCCGAACGCGTTGCGCTCGACCGACAGCTGACCCGCACCGTGGGATTCGATTCCATGTGCGGCTCGCTCGCCGATCACGCGGCGGCTATGGGGCAGTTCCCGATGACGGGCTTTGTCGGATACGGGGCGCTTCAACAGATCGCCCAGAACGGCATGGTGCGAAACTGCATCAAGACCGTCGCGGACGACGTAACCCGCGAATGGATCAAGATCACGGGTGGAGAGGACACGCCAGCCGAGATGCTCGAGCAGCTCGAGACCGAACAGCGACGCTACCGACTGCAGGAGCTTTTCAATCAGGCCATTGCCAAAGTCGGCTTCATGGGCGGCGCGTTCATCTTCATCGACACGGGCGCGCAGACCTCCGAAGGCGAAGACGTGGACTTGGGGCTCCCGCTCCGCCTTATCTCCGAGTCTGCCGAGGTCGGCCAGGATTGCGACCTGCGATTCGTCGTGGTCGACCCCGTGAACGTCTCCCCGGGCGAGTACAACAGCATCGACCCACTCCGCGCCGACTACATGACGCCGCGCAAGTGGTTCGTGCTCGGGCGCGCGGTTCACGCCTCGCGTCTGCTGCCGCTGTACGCGAACGAGCCTCCCGTGCTCTTCAAGCCCGCGTACAACTTCCTCGGCATCCCGCAAGCCCAGATCCTCTGGGACTACATCCTGCATTGGAACGAATGCCGCGTGTATGCGCAGGATCTCATCAAGAAGATGAGCCTCCTCGTGTACTACACGAACTCGCAGGAACGTATGTCGACGATGGGTGGCATTCAGGAACTCGACGCGGTCATGGAGGTGCTACAGCACTACCGTGACAACAACTCAGTGTTCCTCGCGAACACGGACACGGACAAGGTCGAGAACATCACGACCGCCATCAGCGGCGTCTCCGACGTTGTGAAGCAGGCGCAGGAGATGATCGCGGCAGTCAACCGCACGCCCGCTGTGAAGCTCTTCGGCATCTCGCCTGCAGGCTTCAACGCAACGGGCGAGTCCGACTTGCGCAACTACAACGACCACATTCGGAGTCAACAGCAACTCTACCGACACGCCATTCAGACCTGCCTTGAGGCGCTTCAGCTGAAGCTCTGGGGCAAGATCGACCCCTCGATCTCGTTCGAGTGGAACGAGGTCGACATGGACAACGAGTCGGCACAGTCCGCGAACTTCAACGCCCGCGTGACGGCCCTTGCCGCGCTCAAGGACCGCAACGCCATCTCCGCCGATGAAATGCGTCAGGCGATGCGCCTTGAAAAGTGCTCGCACCTCGCATTCCTTGGCGACGATATGCCCGCAGGCGAGGAAGGGGAGCTGATGACCGATGACGGGTCTAGCGACCTGCTCGCGGCCCTCATGGGAGGCAAGCATGAAGACGGCGAGGGCGATTGAGCCGAACGCAGGCACGAGGCGAGAGTACGCCAAGAGGGTCAACCGACTGGTAAACCAGTTCCTCGACCTGATGACCGACGAGATCCTCCTGCACGTTGCCGACGCGGGTGACCTGGTCGCGCAAGACTGGTCGCTTTCCAAGCCGACGCGCAAGGCTGATCGTGAAAAGCTCAGGCGCATTCGTGCGCGGGTACTGGCAGCGTGGAAGCGGGATCCCGCCGCGTTCGCTGCGGACATCGACGACTACGTGAGTCGCAACATCGTCAGGTGGACAGGGTATCTCGACCGCTCTGCCGAGAAGCTCGCGCAGTGGGTCGCGCGTTCCATTGCCGCTGACGTGACGAACGCACAGAAGCAGGCGTACCTCTCTGCGGGAATCTCGCCCGAAGTCTTCAAGGACAAGTGGACGATCCCCGTTGTGCGACAACACATCAGTCCGACCGCCGCAAGGCTAATTCCTTCGATCGTGGAGGAGTCGGTCGGGAACATCGAGCGTCTGGCACTGTCCAAGGCCTCGCGCCTGCAACAGGTCATCACCGAAGGCCTCGCGCAAGGGCATACGGTTTCCAAGGTCAAGCAAACGCTCAGGTCTTTCGGCGGGTTCGACGAGAGCACCGCGACGAGCTGGGCGATTGACCAGACATGCCGCATCACCCAGAGCATCCTCCGCGCGAACGATGCGGAGCTGGGGGTGACTAAGGGCGTGTGGATCCACGTGCCAGGTCAGTACACCTCCCGCGAGACGCACCGCGCGCTGCACGGAAAGACGTTCGATCTTGATGTCGGCCTCTACGACAAGGACGTGGGCGCGAACGTCGTTCCCGGAGAACTCAGGTTCTGCAGGTGCATCTACCGCCCTGTTTTGCCCTTCAACGTTTAACGATCATGACTACTTTGGCTTTTGATTCCGCCGTCACTTTTCGTTGGCACGACGAGGACGGCAGGATGCACGTGGACAGGTCGAACCTCACCAGAGTTCAGGTCGCGCCGTACTACGGACGCGAAATCCCCGACTCTGAAAGGCTCGGACTTGATCCCGAAAAAATCTACTACGGGTACCGACCTGCCGAGGAGCTGTCCGATCCCGAGACGGTGCGCTCCGTGATCGGCATTCCGATTCAGCTCAATCACCACCTCGACTACCCCCGCGCGCCCGCCAAGGACACGCGCGTGGGTTCGACTGGGGATTCGGCGAAGTTCGACGGCACGTACCTGAGCAACTCGCTCCACATTCAGGACGCGGACGCGTGCGCCCGCATCCGAGACGGGAGCATGAGACAGCTTTCACTGGCGTACCACTACGAGCCTGAGATGCACTCGGGTGAGTGGAACGGCCAGACGTATGACTTCATCATGCGCAGGATTCGCGGACAGCACCTTGCGCTTGTGGAGGAGGGACGAGCAGGGTCTTCCTGCATCGTCGAGGATCACGCTTTGGAACTGGGAGAAAAAGCGATGAATGAAGAAACGCCGATCAAGGCGGGCGATGCTCCCGAGGTCGAAGAGACCGAAGTGCGGATCGCCGACGAAATCGGAAGGCTCGCGGATGACCTCCGTGACCTCCATGAAACCACCGAAACGGGGGAAATTGTGGACAACGAAACCGCTGTGACCGAAGACACCGACAAGGCCGCGAAGATCGAGGCCATCGTCGAAGCCTTCAAGCAACGCGGCGCTACCGACGAGGAAGCCGCCGCCCTTCTGCAGGCGCTGAACGAGCTCGCCACCGCCGAGCCGCAGGCCGCTGATGAGGAGGTCGACCCGACCGCCGCCACGGACGAAGAAGCCGAGGCCGAAAAGGCCGAGGAAGTCAACCCCGTGGTCGAGGCCGCCAAGGCCGCAGGCGTCGATGCCGACAACCCCGAAGTGCTCAAGGCCTTCGAGGCCGGAATGAACTTCAAGGGCGAGGCCGAGGACGAAGAGCCTGAAGCAGAGGATGAGGAATGCGCCGCCGACCAGGATGAACCTGCGTGCGACGAAGAACCCGCCGAGGACGAAGAGCCCGAAGCTGCCGCCGACGAAGAGGAGCAGCCTGCCACTGCGCAGGATGCCGCCATTCGCAAGCTCGAACAGAAGTTCGATGCCATCGACGAATGCCGAAAGGTTCTCGGTCGCGTTCGCGCGTCCGCTTTTGACTCCGCAGGTGCGGTCTATCTCGCCGCACTCAAGCAGATGGGCGCTCCCATGCGCGGCGTCACGAAGATGAATGCTCAAGCCGTTTACCTCGGCTTCATCAGCGGTCAGAAGTCCGCCGCGAAGGGCATTGCTCAGGACTCCAAGCTCGATGAGTCGGCCACGGTCGACCTCGCAACGGGCATCAATGTTCGTCTCTAAGGAAAACAGATTATGCAGAAGACTGTGAATCTTTATCCGAGCGTTGGTCTTCCGGGTCAGGAAGTCGCCGCTCACACTGCGGTCTACACGCCGCTTAACTACCTCTCCGACGGCACTGCCGCCGCCGGCAAGTTCGTCTTCGAAGGCACGTCCGATAAGAAGGGCGTCGCCTTCCCCGTCGCCTCCGCCAAGGGTACGACCCTCGTCGGTCTCGTCGAACGCACCTTCACCGCCGCCGTCCCGTGCGGCGTCGACGGCTCCGAAGCCTACCCGAACGGTGCTGAACTCACGATCGCCGTGCGCGGTGACTTCTACGTCGAAGCCGCTGGCGAGGCTACGGTCGGTCAGGCCGTCCTTTGCAATCCCGCTGATGGCGCTGTGTCTTACGGCACTGTCGGCAGCGAAAACGACACCGGCTGGGTCGTCGTCACGGCCGCGAAGGATCAGGGCGACATCATCATCATCTCCCGCCGATAAAAGGAGACTGAACAATGGACACGAATCTCGAATATCTTAAGAGCCTCGGCATCAGCTCCCCGTATGCCGTTGGCGTCATGCCGTACCACCGCGACGCCTCTGGTCGCATCGTCACGGACTACGCCAAGGTCACGCAGGGCAAGATTGCTCAGGACGCCGCCCTCTCCACCGCCAAGAACGTCGGCGTTCCCGCCGCCCTCGTCACGTACATCGATCCGCAGGTCACGACGATCCTGTTCGGTGCGATGAACGCCACGAAGCTCTTCAACGAAACGAAGAAGGGCGACTGGGCCGACAGCTTCATGCAGTTCCCGGTTGAGGAGGTCGTGGGCGACGTTACGCCGTACTCTGACTTCACGAACAACGTCACGTCCGAAGTGAACTACGAGTTCCCGACCCGTGAAAACTTCATCTTCCAGACGACGCTGAAGTACGGCGAACGCGAACTTGCCACGGGCGCTAAGGCTCGCCTCGAGTTTGCGGGTGCCAAGCAGCGCGGCGCGGCCAATATCCTCGCCCGTGCGCACAACCGCTTCTACCTCTACGGCGTTGCCGGCAAGCAGAACTACGGCGCTCTCAACGACCCGAACCTGCCTGAGTCCGTCACCCCCATGTCGGTCGGCGGCAAGTCCACGTGGGCTGACAAGACCGCCGCCAACACCGACCAGATGGCGAACATCGTCTTCAACGACATCGCCAAGCTCATCAACGAGCTGATCAAGAACAACGCCGGCAACGTCGACGCCTCCTGCAAGTTCCGTCTTGCCGTCGCCTCCGACCGCGCCACGTATCTTCAGATGCCGAACGCCTTCGGTCTGACGGCTCTTGATCTGCTCAAGAGCAACTACCCGAACCTCGAGGTGCTCTACCTTCCCGAGCTCACGACGGAAGCGGGTTCCATGCTCTACTTGACGGTTCCCGAGCTGTTCGGCGAAGTCACTGCCGAATGCGCTTACTCTGAAAAGATGCGCTTTGGCAACGTCGAAGCCTACTCCACCTCTTGGGTGCAGAAGGCTATCGGCGGCACGTGGGGTTGCGTGATCCGCCGCCCGCACCTGATCGCCACGATGCTCGGCATCTAACCACCATGCCCGAATCTGTTCGGGCTTCCTAGGGGGCGGGCTTCGGCCTTGCCCCCGCCATCGAACGAGGAGAAAAATTCAATGGCTACCGCTACCAGAAAGAGGGCGCAGGCGACTGCCGCCGAGGGCGTCGAGGTTCTGACTTCCACCCTTGAAGAAGAAAAGAAGGCCGTCACCGTTGCGGGCGAAACGATTGCCATCGCCTGCTGTCTGCCTTTTGCCCTGCGCTTTGACGACATCCCCGACGGCAAGGGTGGCACGAAGTCCATCCGCTTCCCCGGCATCAACGACAATCTGCGCGGCATGAAGTCGGGCGTCCTCGCTATGCCCGGCAACGCCCTGTGCGTGCAGCTCCCGAAGTCCGACTGGGAAAACCTGATCGCCGCTCACGGCAAGGAAATCGCCTTCACGGGTCGCAACGGCTCCATGCCCTGCATCTATCCCGTGAATGACGTGAAGGGCTTCAAGGCCGCCGCGTCCGAGATTGCCGAGATGCGAACGGGCCTCGAGGCCGCCGATCCGACGAAGATGGGCGTCGAAGTCACCGCCAAGTAAGGAAACAAAATGGCCTTCTATGAACTTGATGCCGCCGCCTTCCGCGCGGCGTACCCCGCCTTCACCGAGGAGGCGGTCAGCGCAGAACAGCTCGCGGCATCTTGGGAGGCCGTGAAGGTTCTCCTCGGGGACGGTGAAGGAAACTTCCCGTACCCCGAGGCCAAGATGCAACCGATCCTGTGGGCGGCTCTCTGTCACCTCCTCTCGCTTGACGGGAACGGGTTGGATCAACCCTCCCGCATCGCCTCTGCGACCGAGGGCAGTGTCTCCACGTCGTTCGAGAACCTGCAGAGCAAGACCGAGGCGGGATCCTGGTGGAACCTGACGAAGTGCGGCGCGCTCTTCTGGGTACTCACGATGCCGTACCGCACGGGCGCGAAGCTCTACTACTCGAAGCCATATCATCCGTGGGGGTAACTCATGGGGATCAAGGTCAATCGCAATACGGGCGTGCGCAAGCTCGCTGCCGAAGTCGGCAAGGTGGGCGCACCCTACGCGGAGATCGGCATCACAGACCCGGAGGTTGCGACCTACGCAACGTACAACGAGTACGGCTGGGTTCAACGCACGACGAAGAAACAGACTGGGTATTTCCTGCGTAACTTCGGGATCATGCTCAAGCCGGGGACGCCTCTCAGCTCCCCGCCGCGTCCGTTCATGCGTGCAACCTTCGCCGATGAGGTCGGCAACTGGAAGAAGATCCTTGCCGCCGGACTCAAGGCCAAGGGCGTCAAGGACGCCAGAGCCGCGCTAGAGATCATGGCGCGGCAGGCACAGGTCGACATTCAGGAGACGATCCGAAACAACGGCTCGCGCAGTACGAAGTTCCCCGACCGCTCGCTCTTCACGACGTTGCTCTACGACGTGAAGGACGAACGCAAGGGACGCAACCGCACTGCCGACTCTGGCTCTGGGCGCGACAAGGCGCTTGTCAAGGTCGGAACGATGCTCCACTCTGTCGGCTACGAAATCAAGGGGTGATGGATGTCAGTCAATCTTCACAAAATCGTGCGAAAGGCGATTCACCACCTGCACTCTGATCAGGCCGCCACGCTCTACCGCTCCACGGGTCGCTACGTCGACGGTGAGCGAGGGGACGCCGTTCAGCTCTTCGAGGAATTCGGGGAGCTGACGATGCAGATCCAGTCGCTCGGCCCCGACGTGGTACAGCAGGTCGACGCAATCACGCAGGCTGCAACGCTTCGCAAGATCTGGGTTTTCGCAGACACGGGAGCCTGGTCAGTCAACCGTCCACTCGGTCGCACTGGCGACTACCTGAGAGGCGATGACGGGCGTGTATGGCTTGTCAACGCCGTAATCGAGGACTTCACCCGTAGCGGGTGGGTCAGCCTGCAGTGCCAGCAACAGACGACCCCTGTGGACATCTACTACGAGACTGAGGAGGGGCTATGCCGCTTGCCGCTGTAAAGCAGGAGCAGATCACCGAAGCCTTCCGAAGCTACCTCAGGAAGTTCGCCGTCCCGCCGTATGCGAACGACGATGCGCGGCATCTCATCAACGGCTTCGCCAACGACCTCGGCCTGCCCGAGGACAACGATTTCACCGTATTCACGCCGATCAGCATGACGCGGCGCGGATCGACGATCGAAACTCATGACGCAGTCTCTGAGACCTCGCTGCTTCATGAGTATGTCGACCTGGTGGTTCAAGTGGACTGCTACAGCGCAGACCGCTTCGCTGCCCGCGATCGAGCGCAGGCATACGAGCTTGCGGGTCGGTCAACTTACGGTGCGGATCACTTCCGCGCCTACGGCCTCGACCTCCAGTACGTCGACGGCCTTCAGAATCTCACTGCTCCGACGGACTCGGGGCGGTACGTCCCGAGATGGGCGGTCACGTTTCATCTCGGATTCAAGCGCACATTGAAGATAGACCAAGACGGGTTCCGCTTCGTCGAGGTAGACCTTGCCAATGTTGACGTGAAATTCAAACCGAAGGAAAAGCAATGATTCCTGCATCTCACATTGTGAAGGTCACGCCGCGCGTCATCTCTGGCGGTAGCTCCGACCTCGAAACCAACGGCCTGCTCCTCACGAAGTCGGCCCTTATCCCCTCCGACGTTCCCGCCGTCGAGTTCTCCTCCGCCGCTGCCGTTGCCGATTTCTTCGGCAGCGAGGCCGAGGAAACCGTCTTTGCTCAGCAGTACTTCACGGGCGTCACCAATCAGCAGAAGGCCGTCAACGCCATCGTGATCGGTCGCTTCATCTCCGAAGCCGCTCCCGCTTGGGTGCGCGGCGGCACGGTCACGACGAAGCTCGCCACCTTCAAGGCCATCACGGACGGCACGCTTACGCTCGAGGTCAACGGCGAGGAAGTCACCGCCGAGAACATCGACCTTTCCGCTTGCACCTCTCTTTCCGAGGTTGCCGCCAAGGTTGCCGAAGGCATTGCCGGTGTGACGGGCGCTTATGACGCCAACTCCCAGAAGTTCACCTTCACGACCGAGAAGACGGGCGCGGATGCCTCCCTGAACCTGGTCGGCGTTGCCGCCGTGGGCACGGCCATCGTCGGCGAATCCCTCGTCGCCTCCGGAGTCAAGGGCACGGGGCTGAGCGATGCGCTCGGCCTCACGGTTTCCCTCGGTGCTGTGGTTTCCCCGGGCGCGGACATTCAGACTCCCGCCGCCGCGCTTGAGAACGTCTGCTCCGTCACGCGCAACTGGGTCGGCTTCACCACGCTTTGGGAATCTACGCTCGAACAGGCCGAAGGCTTTGCCGCATGGGCGGACATTGATGACGACTACGTGTACGTCGATTGGACGACGGATGTCCGCTGCATCGACATGCTCACGCAGGCCGAGACGAAGCCCGCCAAGATGATGGATCGATTCAACTGCGCGATTTGCCTCTACGGTACGTCCGCCTTTGCCGCCTTCGTCCTCGCTGTCGGCGCTTCGATCGATTGGCAGAGAAATCAGGGCATGAAGGTCTGGTTCGCCAAGTCCGCTACGGGTCTCTCCCCGACGATTCAGAACGAAGCCGCCGCCGATGCGCTTGAGGCCATCCGTTGCTCCTACTTCGGAAACTTCGCCACGCGTAACGACGCCTTCCAGTTCATGAATACGGGCGCGCTCTGCTCTGACTACTACGGCTTCATCGACGTGCTCTACGGCTCGATCTACCTGCGCAACGCCATTCAGCGTTCGTGCATGGACGGCTTCAAGGCGATCAACCGCGCTCCGTATACCGACATGGGGCGCGCATACATCTCCGCCTGGCTTCAGGATCCGATCAGCCTCTGCCTGCGTAATGGCGTCATCGACCCGGGTCTCGATCTCTCCGAGTCTCAGCGCGTGCAGATCATGCAGGAAGTCGGTCAGGACATCTCTACGACGCTCTTTACGAAGGGCTATTGGTACGGCATCGAGATGCCGAGCGCCAACGTCCGCGCCGAACGCGGCTCGCCGATTGTTACCCTGTTCTATTGCTACGCGGGCTCTGTCCAGAGGGCCGATATCGAAACCGTAGCCGTCATCTAACCCATCCTGTAACGAAAGGGCTTCCCACGTGGAGGCCCTTTTTCTTGGAGCCGAAAAATGGCCGATTACTTTGACGTAACCAGTGCGAACGTCCAGATCATTCTCGCCTGTGAAGATCTCTACCCGTCCGGTGTGAAGCTCGAGGGCTTCTCCGCCGACAGCGTGATGACTGCCGACGGCGTGGACCAGTCCGAAAACCGTCGCGGCGTTGATGGCCGCATGGTCTCCGGCGTGGTCAAGAACATTCAGCCCGTCAGCATCGTGCTTGAAGCCAACTCCCCGAGCCTCGAGGTCTTCGAGACTATCCGCGACGCTATGAGCGCCAACTGCAAGCCGTATGAGCTTACCCTCACGGTCTTCGTGCCCGCCCTTGAAAAGACCATCGTCTTCCGCCGTGGTGCCCTCAAGAACGGCCCGAACCTCCCGAGCGTTCAGAAGACCCTTCAGCCCACGACGTGGACCATGGAATTTCAGGAAGTCGCCTGATTGACGCACTGAGGAGAAGTTGGAATGGATGACATTACCCTGAAGATCAACGACGCAGGCCACGACATGACCTTCGTCATCGAGAAGATGAGCGCCTTCAAGGCGGAAGGTTGGCTGATCCGCGCAGGTCTCCTGCTCGGACGCGAGGCCATCACCGCCGAAGGCGTCAAGGACTATCGAGGCCTGGTTGCCGCGTTGTGCAAGGTCGAGTACGAGAAGGCCGCCCCCCTGCTCGACGAACTGCTCGCCTGCTGCAAGGTGCGCGTCGGGAAACTGAAGAAGAGCGTGACCGACGACGGCATGATTCAGTCGCCGTTGACGCTCCTGACCCTTCGCGTGGAGGCGCTCAAGGCGAACTTCGGTTTTTTGCAGGGCGCAAACCTGTCCAACTTCCTCGGTGGGCAGGCTTCCGAGCCGACTGTGAAGGCGTAAGAGGGGTCGCCTCCTACGCCAACATTCCGCCGCTCGCAGGGCGTCTCATCTCCGCTCGCCTCGCGTCACTGGCGGAGCTAAAAACCGTTCTTACATACGAGGATGCCGTCAACCTCGACGAGGTGCTTCTTTTGGATAACTACCACAAGTGGTTGGCGGCAAAACAAGCTGAGGAGAAAATCTAAATGGCCGACAACATCATCGACAGTCTGTTAGTGAAGGTCGGCCTCGACTCCGAACAGCTAAAGGACGGTTTGGATCAAGCCGCACAGGGCATAGACAACTTCGCCAAGGGCGCAGAACGCTCGGGCGAGGCGGTCGACCGACTGGCAGCACACGCCACGAAATCGGGACTCGTGTTCGGCAACGTCTCGGACGATGTCGCAGAACGCAATCTCGAAATTGGGTCAAGCGGTCAGAAGGCGGCACTTGTCGCAGGGCGCGCAATGGATACCCTCGGCAAGCAGGTCGGGGCTATCGGCGAGAAGATCATGGCGCTTGGTGCACCACTCCTCGCGGCGTTCGGCGGGACTGCCCTCTTTCAATCCTTCGTTCAAGACGGGAACGCGTTGGCAATCCTGTCCGACCGGCTGGGCGTGTCTGCCCAGAAGATCGACGCATGGGCGAAGGCGAATGAGGATGCAGGCGGCAGTCAGGAAGCCTTCAAGGGTGCCCTTGAAAACTTCATCCTGACCACGGGCAGAGGCGAGAAGGCTTTCTTTGAGATGGGCGACCATATCAAGGGCTTGAGCCAAAGGCAGGCGGAGTACTTCCTGCAGTCGCAGGGTCTGTCTGCCGATGCCGCCGCCGTGTTTCTGAAGTACCGCGACAATGCGGAGGAGGCCGCCAAGGTCTTCGAAGGTGTCGCCTTTACCGATGAGCAGGTCAAGCTAGCACGTGAGTTCAATCGCCAGTGGCGCAACTTCACGAACCAGGCTTCATCGCTCGGTGGCGTGCTTCTCACGGCAGTGATGCCGCCGCTTACCGCCGTCATAAAGGCGATCAGCTCGGGCGTTAGCTACCTCGCGGAGCATTCCCACTTCGTGAAGATAGCCGCAGGGGCGATTGCCGCCATCTTCGGCGGGGCGTACCTGCGCAACATCGTCGCGGCGGTCAAGGCGTCTAGCCTTTTCGTGAACGTCTTCGTGAAGGGGATGCCCGTCATCAAGGCGTTCAACGCCGCGCTGTTGGCAAACCCTCTTGGCGTTCTGATTGCCGCTGCCGTAGCGGCCTGCGCGATCATCGACGACTTCGAGGGCTTCCTCGAAGGCGACGTAACGGCGCTTGAGTCGTTCATGAAGTGGTGCGGTCTAACCAGTGAAGAGATCGACAACATCAGGCAGAACATCCTGAGCTTCTGCCGCGCCGTGTGGAACATCCCGAACAACATCAAGCTCGCGCTCGGTGAGGCTTGGGATGTGATTAAGGAGATGGGCGCATGGTTCGCCGACCTGTTCCATCTCCCCGACGCGAAGGCGTTTACGGACTTCTTCGCCAAGGTAGGCGACGTTGCGGGATCCATCGGGTCGACCCTCTGGGGTGGCATCGTTGAGGGCTTCCCCTTCATCGACTACATCGCCGATGCGCTCGGCGGTTTGTCCGATGCGTTCGTCAAGGGCTTCGACAACGGGATCAGCTACATCTACGAGAAATTCCTCGCGTGGCTGGTCGAGCCGTTGCGCAGTCTCTTGCCTGAATCGCTTGACGGTCTGAGGCCTGCTGCCGATAAGGCGGCGTCCGCCGTCTACGACGCGTTGATGTTCCCGATCCGTCAGATCAAGAAGGCCTTCGAGGGGCTTTTCGGGAGCTTCGACGCCTTTGCCGACAAGGCAAAGGGGATCCTCGGAAAGGTCGGCAGTTTCTTCGGCTTCGGCGACGAGGCGAAGGAACCCGCGCCCGCTCCGCAAAAGGGCGAGGTGACGATCAAGGCCGATCCCACGGACAGGCAGACGGGCGGATTCCTCGACGGCCTCACCGACAAGGTGGGCGGGTGGATGTCTTCCCTGCTTGCGTCCCCGACCCCTGCTGTGGCCGGTGCGCCGGCAGGGATTGCGGCATCGAACGCGGGCGCATCGAACGCGGTCAACACCGACATGAAGGTGACGGTGCAGACCACGGTCAACGCCTCGGGCGACGGCGAGGCAATCGGCGAAGCCGTTGCAGGCAGTGTCCAGAAGGCAATGGGCAAGGCACGAGACTACATCCAGAATTCGGTCTCGGGCGTTGTCCAAAAGGGGTAACTCATGTCAGTTGAAATTCTCTCGTGGGCCATCCTCGACGCGAAGGGCAACCCGATTTGCGACTACGACTCGATCGACGATCTCGGCGAGGACACCTCTGCCGTCGTCCCCGTGGAGCCGCAGGAAAACGGCGCGCTCTACGCCTATGACAAGGTCGCCCAGCCACAGCAGATCACCGTGACGCTCCTCTTCTCGGGCGACTATGCCGCTCAGGAAGCCGCGATTGCGAAGATCGATGCCGCCCTGCGGGGCCTCGAGGCGTTCACAGTGGTCACGCCGACCACGGTACGCTCGAACATGACCCTGATCGGCGCAAGCTCGACCCGCTCCTCTACGGGCGGGGCGAACCTGCTCTTGGTTGACCTCACCTTTCAGGAAGTCCGCTCCGCCAACGTCGGCGGCGGCTCCGTGGCGTGGTCGCCGAAGAAGGCCACGGGCGCTAGCAAAGTCGACGGCGGCAAGCGGCAGCCTAGGTTTATCAGAGGGCTGTTCTCATGATGCGCATTCCGCTTTCCAACATCCCGAACCAACGGTTCTCCGTTGTTCTCGATGGGCAGAACTGCACCATCAGCCTGAAGCAGAACGGCGGGGCGCTCTATCTGAGCCTCGCAGTCGACCAGGTCGACGTGGTTACCGGGCATATCTGCAACAACGGAAGCCCCGTGCCGATCTTTCAGACAACCGCCTTTTCGGGGCGTCTGGTTTTTCATGACGTGCTAGGGGACTCCCACCCGGACTACTCAGGACTGTCTGATCGGTACTACCTCGTTTACTTGGCAGAGGGCGAAAAATGGCAGGCGTGACTTTTTCCGAAAAGGCGCTGCGCCTGACGGTTACGCTCGACAAGGCGGGCGCGAACAACGTCTACACGCTCACGGGCTTCGCTACTCATGTGGCGATCTCGAAACAGGGCGGCGTGGACTTTGCGAAGGCTTCGGTCGAGGTCTACGGGCTGTCACTTGACACGATGGCTCAACTCACGATGCTCTCCTTCCGCCCGCTCGGTCGCCGATGGAACCTGCTCCAAGTCGAAGCAGGCGAGGGCGGGAACTACTCCGTGGTCTTTCAGGGCGAGGTGACGAACGCCTACGCCGATCTGAACGGGGCTTGCCCCGTGATGAAGATGGAAGCTCAGACGGGTAGCTACCCTGTCTTGCAACCTGAGGGGCAACTGGCCATCTCGGGTCAGCAGTCGGCGGCGGAAACCGTCGGGATGCTCGCGCAGAAGACGGGCAAGACGTTCCGCAATGATGGGGTCGAGGCGACGCTCTCCGACTGCATCATCACGGGCGACCCGATCACGAAGATGCGACAGGTTGCCAACAGCGTCGGCGCAGACCTCCTCATCGACGACGATGAGATCGTCCTCCTGCCGCGCGGCAAGGTGAGAGAGACGGGCGGGATCCCGCTTGTCTCCGCAGACACCGGGATGGTCGGGTACCCGACGTTCACGCAGAACGGCATTCAAGTCGTTTCGTACTTCCGCCCCGATCTCCGCATCGGTGCGGCGGTGCGCGTCGAATCCATCGTCCCGTCCGCTTCGGGCACTTGGAAGATCGTCAATCTTTCCCACGACCTAACGGCACACAAGCCCGGCGGCGGTTCGTGGCGCACAACGTTCGAGGGGATGTGGCTCGATGAGTGACGAACTGAAGCTCAATACCTCTGAGTTCACGGCTAGCTCCGAACTCAACGCCCTGCACTTCATGATTCAGTCAATCGTGAAGGGGATGGTCAATACGGCCATCCCCGTCCGCGTGGACTCAGTCAACCGCACGGGCGAGGGCAACGGCGCGGAGTACCTCTCTGCGACGCCCTTGGTCGAGATGCGCACCGCCTCGGGCGAGGCAATCCCGAACGTTTCGATCCCGAAGCTCAGGTGGTTCAGGCTTCAGCATGGGACGGCGGCAATCATCGTCGACCCGAAGCCCGGTGACATCGGCCTTGCGATCTTCGCTCAGCAGGATGTGTCCGCACTGAACGGCGAGGCTACGCCCGTGCAGCCGGGTAGCTTCCGTTGCTTCGATATGTCCGACGGGTTCTACATCGGCGGGTTCTGGGGGAAGAAGCCCACCACCTTCATCCACTTGGAGGAAGAGGGCACGATTCACGTCGTAGCTCCCCAGAGCATCAACGAGGAGACGCCCGCGCTCACGATCAAGTGCGATACGGCGCGGGTCGAGGCTTCGTCCTCGGTCACGCTCGACACGCCTGCGACATCTTGCACGGGGACGCTGACCGTTACGGGTCTCATCACCGGCAAAGGCGGGCTTGCCATCTCCGGCGGCTCTGGCGCATCGGTCGACGGCTCCCTCACCACGACGGGCGACGTTGTGGCGGCGGGCGTCTCGCTTGACACTCACACCCACCCGGGCGACTCGGGCGGGACAACAGGGACACCACAGTAATGGCTCACACGAACTACACGCCTCAGCTCACCGCGTCCGCCTGTTTCACGTTCGACGGCAACGGGAACCTGAAGATGCTCGAGGGCACGGCGGCGACACTGCAGAACGTCTCGAACGAATGCAGGTGCTTTACCGATGACCTGTACTTCTACGCGGAGCATGGCATCGACTGGTTCTCCGATCAGTTGGGCAAGCCCGTGCAGAAGGCCGTGACCGCCGCCCGCCTGAGGGATGCGGCCTTGTCGGTCGAGGGCGTGGAGGCCGTGGAGGCCGTGGAGATTGACGACGTGGACAGTCGCGCCCGCACACTGACGGGGCGCATCACCATCCGAACAACTGAGGGCGATCATGGCCGTAGTGAAATTTGATGAACTGACGGGCGTGGTTGTGCCCGACTCCTCCGAGATTCGCGAGGACTTCGCAAAGGGCATCGTGAAGGCGTTCCGCTCCGATCCCGACCGTCCCGACGTGAACGTAGAACCGACCTCCCCGATGGGGCAAGTGGTCGACCTGGTCGCTGCGGAGATCGAGGCGAAGAATGCCGAGATCGCATACCTTGCCAATCAGCTTAACCCCCAGACTGCTCGTGGTGTCTTCCTCGACGCCATTGGCGGCCTCTACGGCATCGACCGCAAGCTCTCAGAGCCTTCCGTGGTTACCTGCACTCTGACAGGCCTGAAGGGCACTGTGATCCCTTATGGCGCGATTGTGCAGGACACCAACGGGAACAACTTCAGGCACTCTGCTGTCGGCGGTGCTGTGATCGGGGACGATGGGACGGTCACCACGACTTTCGATTCGGTCGAGCACGGCTCTGTCGAGGTCGCACCGGAGACGGTGACGAAGATCGTCACGATCGTCGCAGGGTGGGATGCCGTCACGAATCCCGACTCGGGCGCTCTCGGACGCAGCAGGGAACCTGACAGCGAGTACCTCGCGCGCATCACGGAGAGCTACGCGATCAATGCTCTGGGTAGCTTGGAGGCCATTCAGGCGAATCTGGCAGAGCTTGACGGCGTGCTTGACTGCGTGGTGCTAGAGAACTTCACGAACGAGTACAAGACGGAATTCGGCCTGCGCATCGAGCCGCACAGCATCGCGGTCTGCATCGTGGGCGGGGATGATGAGGCAATCGCCGAGACCATCTACCGACGAAAGGACATGGGGTGCGGCACGACGGGCAGTTACTCGGTTACGTACATCGCAAAGGATCACTTCAACGCGACGTACACGTACCGCATCACCCGCCCGAGCGCGCAGGACTTCAAGGTGCGCGTGACGTTCAACGCCGAGTCCGTGAACCCGTATGAGGAAGCGGACGTAAAGGCGGCCTTGATTGCGGACTTCTCGGGCGAAGGCTCGAACCCGCGCATCAAACTGGCTACGAAGGTCTACGCGTCCCGCTTCTACGGCGTGGCGATCCCCGAGACTACGGCTCCCGTGCGCAAGATCGAGATTCAGCTCGGCGATGCGGGGTGGGTCGATTCCGTGGAGATCCCCGCCAACGTCGAGCCTTCGATTTCCTCGGAGAACATCGTCTTCGTGTACGAGAGGTAAGGCATGGCGGACACACAGACATGGTTCAACTTCGCATCCGTTGAGGACGTGCAGGGCATCCCCGATGTCGCCTCCACGCAGTCTGAAGCTATCCAGACGCAGTACGCCTTCAGTGCGGACTTTCAGAATCTGGGAAGCCTGATGCAGGATGTGATCGACGCCACGCCCGACCTCGAGCGCCTGCGCGCGGCGGCGATGGATCCCCAGACCGCCTACGGCGTTTACCTCGACTGGTGGGGTCAGAAAGTCGGCGTAGACCGCTTCATCAAGGTGCGCGGCGAGTACGTGCGCTTTGATGATGACTACTTTCGCTTCCTGATCCTCTACCGCGCCGCTTGCAACATCTCGAACGGCTCGGCGGACGCCGCGAACAAGCTGCTACAGCGCCTGACGGACACCACGGTTTTCGTCGTGGACTATCTCGACATGAGCGTGAACAGCATCGTCATCATCGGGAACATTTCCGACCTGCAGGCAATGATTTTGCAGACCTACGGCCTATTGAATCGACCAGCGGGCGTTCTGACCAATCTTCTCGTCATCTATCCCGACGAGCAGATTTTCGGCTTTGAGGGGTCGACCCTCATGCCTTTCGACGTCGGCGTTTTCAATCCCGGCAGAACAATTGAGATTGACTGATGAGCAACTATCCCGAACACCTGTTGACCTCGGCACTGGCCGCCGAGGGCGACAAAACGATTCCGCCCGCAACCTCGCAGGAGGCGGGCACTGGCCGCTTTTCGCAGAACAAGGGGTGGACGGAAGTCAACTCCATGCCGCTTGCAGAGGGCGGCATCCCGCCGAAGCGTCAAGACTTCAACGGTGCGTTCTACCTGCTATCCCAGCTTCTGCTTTGGTATCAGCAGGGCGGCGTGATGAACTACTCCGTCGACCTCGACTATGAGGTCGGTAATGAGGTCATGCTCAACGGAACTAAGTATCGCTGTCTTCGCGAGAATGGCCCGGGCACGTCGCTTGTCACGCCTGGGTCGAACAAGGCCGTTTGGAAAAATTTGGACGCACCAAGCGTTATAGCAGGTCAGATCACGCCTTTTGCGAATTGCCGTCTTGGTGGCAGCGACGGACGTCGCTTGATTCCGTGGGGCGAGACAGCGGCCGACGAGCGATATGTGTTGTGTGACGGTGGCTCCGACGGCCTCGGAGGTACTGTTCCAGACTTGATTGGGAAGTTTATTCTCCCGAGTACCGTAGGCGAGTCTGGACAGGTTGGTGGCAAGCTGACCGCAGGGACGGATGACAAAAAGATTGCGGGGACGGTTGGCGAAACGATTCTGACCGTTGACCAGATCCCCAGTCACTCGCACACCGGCAAGGCTGCGGCGGTGTCCGGGCATACGCACTCGCGCGGCACGATGAACATCACGGGCTCCTTCCCCGTCGATGAACACAAGCAGCGTTATGTGACCGGCAGCTTCTACGCAGGCGAATGGGACTGTTGGGATAGCGACAACCGAGACTCTGAAAACACGTCGGTGCGGTGTCAGTTCGACGCCGCGCGCACTTGGACGGGGCGCACGTCTACGGATGGCGCTCACTCACACGACGTCACCCTCGACTCCGTCGGCGGCAATCAGGGACACACGCACACGCTTGACGGCGCGTCACATTCGCACACGGTCAAACTTCCGCTGCCGCCGTTCTTCAAACTGGCTTTCTTTGTAAAGCTACCTGAATAAGAGAGCGAAATGGCAGAAAAATTTTTATTCCATTACGTCTATACGGCGGTCGGGACGCTTTCAGGGCAGAGCTTCATCACGCAGACGGAAGATGCGATTAACGATCTCGCTCGTTATGCGTCCGAAGGCAACGCAGATGCTACCGAGGCTCTTCGTCTGGCGAAGATCGCGAACGACAACTCAGAGACCGCTCTGAACAACTCGTCTCAAGCGGTCTCAACGGCGAACTCAGCGCTCTCTCAAGTCAAGACGCTGACGACAACGGTTGAGTCGTGGAATAAGCGCATCCAGACGGCCGAGTCCAATGCGGCGACCGCCGTCTCGACAGCCAACGCAGCGAAGTCGAGTGCGGAGTCGGCGGTGACGACCGCAAAGTCTGCTCTTGCCATTGCAGGTGAGGCGAAACAAAACTCGAGCGATGCGCTTGCCATTGCGCAGCAGGCGGACAAGAACTCTACGTTCGCTGTGAGCAAGGCAACCGATGCTGCTGCGACCGCTGACGAAGCGAAGAAGCTGGCTCAGCAGGCGGTCATCGATGCAGAGTCTACTCTCGTCGAAATGGAGGGACTCCTCGCCACCACGACGGCCAAGGCCACGGAGGCCGCCTCGTCCGCGCAAGACGCCTCCTCGAGCGCGCTGCAGGCTCAAAACTCCTCGTTGCTCGCCGAAAAGTGGGCGAGCTGGATGAGCAATTCTGCGGCCGAGGGACAGCCCGAGGACTTTACGGTCGACGGCACTGAATACTCGTCGAAGTGGTATGCGACCAAGGCCTCCGAAAGCGCAAGCGTGGCTTCTGATGCCTCAACGTCTGCTACGGCTGCCGCTGACTCTGCGGGCGCAAGCGCAACGGGTGCGCAGCAGTCGATGCAGACCGCTCAGCAGGCGGCGGCAGGGGCGAGTGCGTCCGCGCAGGCGGCAGAAGGATCAGCTGTTCGCGCAGAAGATGCCGCGAAGCGAGCTGAAGATGCGGCCTCAAGAAACGTCAATGCACTGACCTATGACGCGCAGACACCGACCCCTGAGCAGCAGGCACGGGCGAGAGCAAACATCGGCATCTTGAGCGACGCCGAAATTGATGGGCTTTTTGCTGATCAGAGTTAACAAGGAGGCATTCATGTGAGTGTGATTCGACCCGCGCTTTCTTCCAGTGAGCGCACTACCGAGAGAAGGGCTGTGACGGTTATCCGACGCAGCCCTTCTTTTTTACGGCCGCAGACGATCGTCGAGGGGCTCCCGCAGGAGACCCCGACCGATCCGTATCTGCCGGTCGACTGGAAAACAGGAGATGTGATTACGGCTGCAAGGCTGAACGCCACCGATGAAGGCGTCGACAAAAACGCTGACGCCATCGAGCGGCTTAAGGCTCAGCAGCCCACGAAAATCCCCACAACTTTTATTGACAACCTCTTTTAAATAAGGAATTTTTTATCATGGCTACTCAGTTTCTCGACCTCGCTGGCTTGACCCACTATGACGGCAAGCTGAAGGAAAAGGTCGCTGGCTCCATCAAAATCGAAGGTCTGAACGTCTCGCTTACGTCGATCTCTGGTGCGGTACTCGGCACGATCGCGATCCCGCAGCAACAAATCGAACTCGCCTCTGGTTCGAAGAACGGCCTTATGAGCAAGGAACACTTCACCAAGCTCGAGGGTATCGCTGCCGGTGCAACGCTGGTCGAAGAAAGCGAAACTAACGGCAATGTCAAGATCAATGGCAAGGAAACGACGGTTTACACGCCTGAGGTCTACACCCCTCACGAAAATGGCCTCTACAAGGTGACGGTCACCGGCAAGGGTGCTGTGAGCGTCGCCACGCCGGTCACGAAGGGTGACATCACCAGTCTCGGCATTCCGGCTCAGGACACGACCTATGCGCCTGCATCTGGCAAAAAGGATGGCCTGATGTCGGCCGCTCACTTCACCAAGCTTGAAGGCGTTGAAGCCAAGGCTCAGGTGAACGTGATCGAGAAGGTGTCTGTCAACGGCTCTGCGCTCCCGATCAACAGCAAGGGTGTGAACGTTGACCTCACGCCGTATGCCCTCAAGACCGACATCACGAATGTCTACAAGTTCAAGGGCTCTGTCGAGAACTTCGAAGCTCTGCCGAAGACCGAACTGACGGCTGGTGACGTGTATGACGTTAAGGCCGCTCATGGCAACAATCCCGCCGGCACGAACTTTGCCTGGACGGGCACGGAATGGGATCCGCTCGGCGGTGCTTTCCACGTCGACGCTATCGCTACCAGCGCTATCGACGCTCTCTTCGCTTAACCGATGACCAACTGAGGTGAAAAATGGCCGGTTTTCTTGATCTAACCGGCCTCTCGCGCTTCAAATCGAAGTTGCTTGAGGCCATTGCAAACGTTTATGTCACCAAGACAGCACATTCGAAGGCGCTTAACCTCAAGGTCAACAAGGCCGACCTTGAATCTGAAATCAAGCGAGTCCTTGGAACTCTAGACACGGGCATCCCGGTTGGCGCGATCATGGCCTTCCACGATGTGCCTGCGGGATGGCTTCAGTGCAACGGGGCGGCGGTGAGCCGCACGACCTATGCCGCGCTCTTTGCGGTCATTGGCACAAAGTACGGATCGGGTGACGGCTCGACGACGTTCAACCTCCCGAACTTGCACCATAAATTCATCGAGGGCACAAATACGCAGAGCGAGGTCGGTCAGTCGGTGTCGGCGGGGTTACCGAACATCACCGGAAAGGTCAAGGTTGGTGGCTATCAACTGATGACATCTAATCATGAGGGCGCTTTCTTTGGGTCTGACTATGGTACTGCCGACTACCACGGACAAGATGGCAGAAAAAATGTTCCAACGACTTTTAGCATTGATGCTTCAAGGTCTAGCGCCGTTTACGGAAGGTCGTCGACCGTCCAACCGGCTTCAACCCGTATGCTCTTATGCATCAAGACTTGATGCACAGGATAAGCCTGAGAGAAGCAGGCTGTACTGTCTGCGAGGATCCATACACGCCATTTGAACTTGATGCATCAAAGTAGAACTTGTGCCCACCGTTGTTATCCTTGTTAGGACAGTCAACAATACCTCCGACGCGAAACGCGCCTTTTTGGGTCCCTGCCGTATTGTAAGAAGACGCTGTAAATTCACCTGTGATGTTCGGGACTCGGATTTGCATGTCATAGAGCGCTCTCTATGTCGTGCCGGGCACATGAGCGGGCTTCATCTGCAACTCGACGAAACCCGCGAGAGGAGCTACTTCCAGTCGATTATGCCGGCACTTTCAGCACACGCTCGAACGTGCTCACTCCAGCGCTCCATAACCGCCCTCCTGGCGTCGAAAAAGTCGGAGCGCTGATATGCGCGGCTCACCTGCGTGCCGACGTCATGACTGAGGCACATCTCGGCAACGTCAAAAGGGACAGCTTCGTCAGCCAACCACGATCGAGCGATCGAGCGTAGTCCGTGCGCGACGAGTCGACCATTGAGCGATGTACTGTGCAGATACTTCGCCAAGGCCTGCGAGCTCATGTGCTTGCCGGTGCACTTGCCGGCAAAAACATGGCCGCTACGTGGCCTCGGGCTGAGCTCTTGCTCTCTAGCGATCAGCTCTTTCATGAATGTTGTTAGCGGCACGCGGAAGGGGCGGCGCTTCTTCATGTGCTCAGCTGGTATGTGGATCGCGTCTTCTGTGATCCACGACTTCTCGAGCGAAGCATTCTCGCCCGGACGGAGCATCGAGCAGAGCGAGAAGAGGAAGAGCACGCGCATACGCTCCGGCGCTTCTTTCATAACCGCCATAACGGTGGGCAACTCTCGCCAGTCGACAGACGGCATCGGCTTGACCTGCGGCGGTGCGAAGACCTTCGATACTCGTGCGAGAGGGTTGTGCTCGATGTAGCCGGCACAAACGGCGAGGTCAAGGATCTCGCGAAGGCGCATGAGTACGCGCTTGAGCGTCGCCTGCTTGCCGTCCTTTTCTATCGGCTGCACGGTTCGGATCACGAGCGGAGCCGTGATCTCGTCGAGCTGACGATTTCCGAGCGGTTCGATGATGTACCGCTCCAGGCGTCGGCGCTCGTCCTGATAGCTCACGATCTGGGGCTTTTTGAGGCGGCACCAAAGACGAAAAGCGTCTTTCAGTACATACCCTTTTGGCGGCTCGAGCCCGATGTCCTTTCTTAGGCGTCGGGCTTTTTGTCGCGCCTGCATCAGGCTCATGTCGGGATGTTCGCCGAGACGCTTGTCTGCGACACGGCCTGAGCACGACGTGCGCAAGTACCAGATTTTTCTGCCGGACGGCATGACTCGCAACGTCAGGCCGTTCCCGTCGGCTACCGAATATCTCTTGTCCCGCGGCTTCATTGCCGCAATTTTTTTAGAGGAGAGCGTCATATGACCTCAGACTTCAAAAAAGCATTTTGTTATGACGACGCTGGGTACTACCAGCACGAGGTTTCTGTCCAGGTTGTGGACGGAGAGCCTCTCATGCCGCCGTCGGTCACCTTTTCCTGTCCTTGGGGCAAGGCGACGCAAGACGACACCGTCTTCTACCGCTTCGACGGGAAAAAGTGGATTGCTGAGAAGAAGCCGACGTGCGCAGCCGAGTGTGTCGGACTCGTGATCTCTCATACGACGACCACGCCGCATGACGAGGAAATGCGCGAATTGATCCGCAAGTTCTCTCAGGAAGAGGGCTATTGCGAAAAGCGCGGCGAGGACCTCTCGTGGTCCCTCGAGAAGATCCCTGAAAAGACTGAGGAAGAAAAACTGACTGAGGCGAGGCAGTCCGTTCGCTCGAAGCGCGATTCCCTGATCTCTGACACGGACTACCTGCTCTGCGCCGACTACCCGATCAGCGCCGAAGACCTCAAGGCCGTCAAGGCCTACCGTCAGGCGCTTCGCGATGTCCCGCAACAGGAGGGCTTCCCCTTCGAGGTGGTCTGGCCTGAACTGCCGACCATCCTCGCGGAATAACGAATCAATCCGTCCCCCGGCACTCCCGGGATTTTTTTAACTTGCAGGGAGAGGCAACAAAGGAGGTATTTATGCCTGACCGTTATCGGGACATCCTGACAGGTTCTGGCGTGTGGATTGCGCTTTTTGCATCCCTCGGCGGATGCGTTCTGCGCTATCTCGAAGAGTACAAGCACGAGAAAAAGTGGCATTGGAAGTGGCTCGCTGCCGATCTTCTTTCGTCTGCGTTTCTCGGCTACTTCACGTTTTGGGTGCTCTGGGATTCAGCGCACTTCACAGCCTCGCAGTGCGCTGTGGCCACGGCGATCGTCGGCAACTTCGGCACTCGGATCTTTGACGTCGTGCGGTTCGTGATCTTCAAAAAAACCGGGTACGTCCCGCCGAATGAACGCCCCTCTGCCGCCGATGAGGAATCCAAGAAATGAAAAGCTACTACTCATACGACATTCAGCCTGCCTGTGACTTCATCGCGAAGTACGAGGGTTGCAGGCTCACGGCGTACCTCTGTCCCGCAGGCGTGCCAACCATTGGCTACGGCCACACGGGTCCCGAAGTGCGCAAGGGCATGACCATCACGCAGGCCGAAGCCGACGAACTGCTCCGCAAGGATGTGGAGCGCCACGTGCATGATTTCTCGCAATACGTGAACGTCCCCGTCACCGGAAACCAGTTCATCGCGTTGACCTCCCTCGTTTTCAATTGCGGCGTGAGCTACGTCGTTCACCAGTGCCCGCGCCTCATGCGTTCGCTCAATGCGGGCGACGTTGAAGCCTGCGCTCACGAATTCCTCGACATCAACCGCGCTGGCGGAAAGGTGCTTGCGGGCTTGACCGAGCGCCGTCGCGCCGAAGCAAAACTCTTTCTCTCGGAGGTCTGAACATGGTCTATCTGAAATGGCTGGCACTCATGCCTGCGTCGTTTTTTATGGCAATCATTGGCCGCCTTCTCGCGCCCATCCTGCCTTTCTTCGTGGACAAGGAAACGCATCGTCTGCCGAGGTGGCTGTCGTGGTTTGCTACTGACGACAACGACGCGGATGGGGATGCGGGCCATTGGGAGCGATGGCCGGGGACGGATGCCTGGGCGACGTACAAACGTCGAGTCGCGTGGATGTGGCGCAACACGTCCTATGGCTTCGACATCAACGTTCTCGGGGTCGAGGTGTGCTCGAGCGACTCGTGGGAGGTGACTGGCGATGAGAATGCCTCCGACACGAACGGCGTGTCAGGCACGTGCCGCAGGCGTTGCCGCCGCGATGGGAAGCTCATCGCGTTCCAGCTGTACTACATCAAGCACTACAGGTTGCTCGGCAGGCCGTGCTGTGTGCGGATCAACGTGGGTTGGAAGCTGTGGGGATCCCGAGACAAGAAGGCACAGTACGTCGGTATTTACCTGAATCCCGTGAAGGGATGGAAGCTGTGAGCTAGACGCCACAGAAATGAAAAGCCGCTCAGGGGCGGAATCCTGAACGGCTCGTAAGACCCAAAACGCGAAAGGTGTCTATGGGAGATATTTTACCAAATTTGATAGCCGCACTGCGGCTTGGAGAGCTGATGATGGAAGAGGAACTGACGTGGCAGGCTGTCGGGATGTACGTCGTTTTCTTGGCGCTCGGGGGCGTAGCGATTGCGTGGGGAATGGCGAAGGCAGTCAGGGCGTGGCGTGACGCGTTGAAATGATGAGGAAATGAGATGACTTCTTGGATGAAGGCGGCGGGTTCTGTAGCCGCAGTCGTCGGGATCTTCGTCGCGGGCTACCAGTATGCCGCCGCGCTGTACGGCGAAGACATTGCCGCCTTGCGCGAGGACTACGCTACCCGCGCGCAGTCGCTCGAGATCAAGTACAGGGAGAAGGAGAGAACCTATGCACAGAGCCTGGTTGAAGCGTGGGAGGTGCGCGATGCCGCACTGGCTCGCGCTAGTGACTTGTCTGGCGACCTTGACAGGGTGCGCCTCGAGGCCGACGCCGCCCGCCGTCGACTGTCCGGAGCCGGTCCGGATTCCTGCAAGTCTTGCAGAGAGCAGCTTGCCAGATGCGCGGACCTACTCGGCAGAGGCGCAGGCCTGGTTCGACGAGGTGTCGACCTTTCTGAGCGGACTGCGATAGACAAAGATGCTATGGCGATGATTGTGAGCCAGTGAAGTGCTAAACTCCACGCAACAACACTCGGCACGCCTCTCGATTGACGCGCAACCCGCCGAGTTACCCGCCCCTAAGAGCCAAAAACCGCCTCGGAACCTAGACGTCAGCCCGTTGCGGACTCAGGTGCAACTCCTGAGAGGGGAGCCAATTCCATGCCCTCGATTCATTGCCGATTCGGGGGCATTTTCGTGGCGTCACGAAAATGATGGGTGAGAAAATGGGGTAGGCGTCTAGATCCGCTTTTTTAGCCCGAAACCGTTGCGGCGCAACGTTTGAGGGATGGCGCCTAAACCCGTTGTATAATAGAAGTCTCCTAAAAAAAGTTAAACCTCCTCCGAGGTAGTTGGCGCTACCTCGGATTTTTTGCGGCGGTTTTTCCGTGACTCGGTAGCCGGGGATGCGCTGATGGCGCATTCAAAGGGTTCGACTCCCGACAGCCGCTCCAGATTCCGCGCCACGCGCCCCCGTGTTCCCCTTTCCCGCTCATCCTTTGTGTACATGACTAGTCAAGCGGGTCGCAGGTCTGTTAACCGCCTGCGAGGGGACTTTTCACCAGTCCGCGAAGCCGTGCTACAATCGGCAACGGATTCTACTCTGGCGGGTAGTATCTAGCGGACTCCTATGCCGCATAAAGCCCCTGCGCTATTCGCGTGGGGGCTTTATTTTTTTTGCCTACCGTTTCTCCTCGGGCATGGTCTTCCTGATCTGCTCGGCAATCCACTTCGAGCCTCCCAGTTCCCTCAGGCACTCGCTTCGTTCGATGCGGTCTGCGCGGAACACTTCCCCGACGCGCCCGACTGGGCGATCAGAAGTGCGAGGCGAACGATTGAAGCCAGGTTCTACCAGTGCTAGACTGAAATCACGAAAAAAGCCCCGGGGGGATGACCCTCGGGGCTTTCTCGTTGACAAAATTGGGGCAAAAATTGGGGCAAAACCCAAACTCCCTTCTGGAAGCCTTCTGCCACAACGAATCCTGGCGGAGAAAGGGGTCTGTCGAACCCCGTTAGACATCTCCTAGACATCCCCTAGACATCCCTTAGACATTTCCCCGTTGAGCCGTGGGTTTTCGCCCGTTTTCGGTTAGCATGATGGGACAGAGTTAGACATCTGTTAGACATCTGTTAGACATCTTCTAGACATTTTCTAGACAGACAAAATTGGGGCAAAATTGGGGCAAACATAGGAGCCAGTCATGCAAGTCACCGCCAGAAACATCGGGAGCCTCCCAGTGGGGACTCACCGAGCAGAACGTTGCCTATATTTAAGAAAGCGAGAGGGTCACGCGCCGACGTGGGTCTTCCGCTACACGGTCTCGGGAAAGCAGAAGGACGTGGTGATCGGGACGGCGGACGCCGTGACGATTGCTCAGGCAAAGGAAACTGCCGCACGCTTTCGCACGATGATTGCCGACGGGGTCGACCCGCTTGCCGCGAAGCAGGAGCGGCGGGAGAGGATGAAGAACGCGGGCGCGGAGGTTGACCGCCCGTTCACCTTCGCCGACCTCGTTGCCGAGGCCCTGCCCGTCATCGTGCAGAGCAAGGCGTGGCGAAATCAGAAACACGCTGCACAGTGGCAATCGACCCTCGAGCAGTACGCCCTCCCTGTACTGGGGAAGTTGTCCGTCGAGGACGTGAGCCGAGACGACATCCTTGAAGTACTCGTGCCGATTTGGAGAACGAAGCCGGAGACTGCTAGCAGATTGCGCGGCAGGCTTGAGGCCGTCTTCGCCTACGCCATAGTCATAGGAAAGCGAAGCGGAGGGAATCCAGCCCTGTGGCGCGGGAACCTTGAGATGTTCCTGCCGCCGATTGCCAAGGTGAAAAAGGAAAGTCACCACGAGGCGCTCACGTTCGACCAGGCTCGCGCGCTTTTCGATGAGTGGCGACCGCCCACGTCGATCACGGCCTGCGCGATTCTGTTTGGGGCGCTGACCGCGTCCCGCGTCGGGGAATTCGTGCCCGCGAAGTGGGAGGAGATCGACCTGCACAGGGAGGTCTGGCACTGCCCGCCCGAGCGACGAAAGGACGGGAAGAAATACCCGCACCGCGTCCCGCTGTGCCGGCAGCTCGTTTCCATGCTGAAGATGCTCCCGCACGATTCCCCGTATGTGTTCGCCGGCAAAGGCGGCTCGCACATCTCTGCGATGAGCAGCAGGACTGGTACCCCGACATCAACGATCTTCGATCCAAGGTCACGCCGCGCACGAAGGGCATCGTCGTCATCAACCCGAACAACCCGACCGGCGCGCTCTATCCGAAGGAGATCCTTGAGCAGATCGTGCAGG
>OLOA01000632.1_pt1 | contig 38001 bp, 39 predicted proteins | sample 1672201 | NCBI WGS metagenome assembly OLOA01 (sample SAMEA3136658, study PRJEB25190) | human gut metagenome
TGAGAGAACAAAGAGTTACGGTGCAGAGGTTATCCTGCATGGTGATGTATATGATGAGGCATGTGCACATGCACTGGAACTTGCTGAGAAAGAGGGATATACCTTTATCCATCCTTTCGATGATCCGGCAGTTGCCACAGGACAGGGTACCATTGCAATGGAGATCGTTCAGGAGCTTCCGCTTGTTGATTATATTCTGGTTCCGATCGGTGGAGGCGGACTTGCAACAGGTGTTTCCACACTTGCGAAGCTGTTAAATCCACATATCAAAGTCATTGGTGTGGAACCGGCAGGGGCTGCCTGCATGAAAGCTTCTCTGAAGAAGGGTGAGGTTGTGACTCTTCCGCACGTAAATACGATTGCTGACGGTACTGCAGTACAGACACCCGGAAAGAAAATCTTCCCGTATATCCAGAAGAATCTGGACGATATCATCACTATCGAGGATGATGAACTGATCGTTGCTTTCCTTGACATGGTTGAGAACCACAAGATGATCGTAGAGAATTCCGGCCTTCTGACAGTGGCAGCGCTTCGTCATCTGGATGTGAAGGGAAAGAAGATTGTTTCTATCTTAAGCGGTGGAAACATGGATGTTATTACCATGTCTTCTGTTGTTCAGCATGGTCTGATCCAGAGAGACAGAATCTTTACCGTATCTGTTCTGATTCCGGATAAGCCGGGTGAACTGGTGCGTGTGGCCAGTGTGATCGCTAAGGCACAGGGTAATGTTATTAAGCTGGATCATAACCAGTTTGTAAGTACGAACAGAAATGCGGCAGTGGAACTTAAGATCACACTGGAGGCTTTTGGTACAGATCATAAGAATGAGATTGTTAAAGCTCTTGAAGATGCAGGATGCAGACCAAAGGTGATCCGCCCAAGTCTGTGATTGTCTCAGAGTAGCATCTGCCATGTAAATAAATGAAATGGGAGCTCTGGTGTTCAGTATATGGATGCCGGGGCTTTTTTGATGAGATTTTTAAGAAGTGTATCGGAAAAAATAAATTTGTGCTGTCAAGAGAAAATGCTTGATATTAATTTTGAAAGAATGCCGTAAATACGCACTTTTCCGGGCATATTGGCAGGAGTCTGTGACAATCTTGTGACAAATGCGGGAAAAATATGAATTTACAGTGTAAGAAAGCAGTAGAAAAGATATGGTGGTTCGGTTATAATAAAGAAAAAGTATCGAAGCAGGAAAGGAGAAAACATTATGCCGGCAACAATCAAAATATTGTTGGATCAGTATACCGAAATATTACGGAAGATATATGGAAGTCATTTAAAGACAGTAATTTTATATGGATCCTATGCAAGGGGAGATTATAAGGCAGATTCTGATATAGATATAATGATTCTCCTGGACTTGTCAGACATAGATATTAAACAGTATCGCCATGAATTGTCAGGAGAAACTTTTGATTTCAATATGGATCATGACCTTGATATTAAACCGATAGCAAAAAGCCAACAGCATTTCCAGAACTGGGTTGATGTATACCCATTTTATGCGAATGTAAAGAAGGAAGGGGTGAAACTGTTTGATGCAGCCTAATGAAAAGGGAACGCAGAAAGATTTAGTACTGTATCGTATTGAAACCTCGAAGAGTGATGTTAAGGCAGCTGAGATCCTTTTAGCAGCAAGAGAGTCCGGTGTGGAAAGTATGGTCCGCAGATATGCTACCAAAAAGTCAGAAAATTAAGTGAATTTGAAAAAATGTGTGAGTGTGAGATACCATTTGACTAAAGCTAGTTACACTTAGTTGCACTTAGTTACACCCCAAGATACACCCTCAAACCCTTATAAATACTGGATTTTTTACTTAGTGTAACTAATGTAACTAATATTTTACTATAAAGTATATTTTAATAATTATATAAAAAGGTAATTATAGGAAAAATTAAATACTTATGTTACACGTTACACATTCAAGGGAGGAAAATGGCAAGTGTGGAAGAATATATGCAGGTAAGGTGGGAGAAGTAAACTGAAATACAAGGATGATTTTTCAAAAAAAATTATCCATAAAGGATATTATGATGATTAAAGAGACGGGTTGGAGTTGTAAGTGGTTCCGGATCTTTTTTAAGGAATGGATTTCACTTGTCGAACTATAATCTATTGTGTTATAGCAGAATTGGAAGTATGATGGAAGAAAAAGGAGATGAGCATAATGGCAAGGAAAATTAAATGCCCGGGCTTTCTGTGTGGGAGCACAGATGTAGAATATTTGGGTGGAAATCAGCGAACCAGTCTGAATCTGAATCCCTTACATCCATTTACATTGGTAAATACAAAGCCAAAAGGAAAACAAAAGTTTAGATGCAGGAAATGTGGAAAAGTATTTGAAGCTAAAATTTGATAGAAAAGCCATTATATACCACCGGTTAGAAATGCTGGTGGTATTTTTTAGTGATATAAAGCACTCAATGCCTATGACATGATGCCGCTTAAGCAGACAAGGTAAATAGCCGGAGCTACTTAAGGGGAATCAGGGGGGGGAGGTATTGGGTGCTTTTACAATTTAACGATTTCCTAAATAATTTTTGAAAGATGCGATAATATCTATGGAAGGAGTTGATCCATAAGCGGCAATTATGCGGTTCCTTTCATGAGAGGCATTATCAGACCATTCTTTGAAAGCTTTTTGAGATATTTTTTTTGCAGTTACACGAGCATACATCCTTTTATAGGCACGCTGATATTCTTGAAGAATGGGGGTTGAATCAACTTTGGCTTTTCTAGCTTGCTTAGCAGCCAACTTTTTACATGAGTATTTTTCGCCAGGCAGTACTCTATCACAATATTCAGTTGCATAGTTTCCTTTAGGTATAAAATATTTATGGCAACGACCACATTTCTTTACTTGAACATTTGATTGAATAAGAGCATACAATTCTTCCATTAAGTATCCCTGCAAGTTGTCATACTGATACCTAACAGTCGTTGAAACCTTTGTTTTTCTCAGTTCAGAAATGATCTTATTGGAAAGTATAGGTTTATCAATAATTGGGTTTTGTCCGTTATAATGACGATATTTTTCGTTGGAACAATCCATTTTTTCTATCATGTTTAGTTCATCGATAGGCATGTTAGCTTCCAAAAAAACAAATCCATTACGTTCAAATTTCTTTATATTTGTCAAAAAATTGTCGTTATAAAGTTCACTATAAATATAATATTTCTCAAGCGGTGACAATTCTGATAATTCAGGTAAAAATGAGTCATTGCAACAGAAATTTAAAGCAAAATCAAATTCTTTCTTTATGTTAATCAAACTTGTTCTATAAGGCAAGCTAAGAGTGTATCTACAAAATGAGTAATATAAGATATACAAATAAATACATTCTAAGGATGCGATGTATTCTTGTTCTTCGTCATTTTCGTGGAGCCCATCCCAATGTCCTGCATTTTCGCCTGACAAGTTTTGCAGATAATACAAAGTTTCATCCGATAATGAAAGAAAATTGAATAAATTTTCTCCTAATGGAAATTGAATCACATTTTCGCTGAATTCAATATAATGAAAATCTGAATTATCGTCATAATATTTTCTTGTATCAATATCTAAAGAAATTGTTGAATTATTTATATCCATATAAGCATAGCACAATCCATTATTGATAAGCTTGTGTAGCGTTTTATAATCGTACATAATACATCCCCTTAATTAGAAAATTGAAATTATAATAAAAATAGATTTCTATACTACTCTAACACAAAATATTGTGAACGTCTAGGCATAATGATATAATAAGATAAAATAGAAAATCGAAAATAATAAAAAATGATTTTCGAAAGGAGAAAAGAAAATGAGAGCATTAAAAGAAAATAGCAATGGAAGATATCAAAAAGTTCCGGCGGCTTGTGGCTTGGTAAATGTGAGTAGAAATACGCTTATGAAGATAGCTGGGGAAGCAAATGCGATTGCGCGATTTGGAAAATCAGTTCGGATTGATATGCCAGTTCTTTATGATTATATAGATAAAAATTGTAAAGGCTAATGAAGAGAGGGGATGATTCTATGAATGTATACGGACATCTGCTACCGGGTAAAGAAAACGCACTGACTCCAGAATATCTTGCTACGAAATACCATTTTTCCAGTGTTCGGATGCTTCAAAAACAGATCGAAGCAGAACGCAAGGCTGGCAAAGTCATATTATCAAACACAACTCCGCCTGGAGGATATTATCTTCCTGCAGCAGGAGACACGATGGAAATCCGAAAGTTTATTCGTACTTTAGAGAATAGAGGTGAAAATACATTGAGAGCTCTGGAAAGTGCAAGGGATTTATTAAAAGAATTGGAGAGTGATGACTGTTGAGCAATCTCCAAGAGATAAAGGACCTGGTATCTATCAGTGCTGTAGCAGATTACTTGGGCTTGGTAGAAGAATATGGAAAACGTAAGTTTCCGGGTGAAAGAACTGCAAGCATTCAGTTATATAAGGACAACCGATTCCATGATTTCGGAAGAAATGTTGACGGAGATATTTTTGATTTAATGATTCATGTGAGAGGTTACACGCTTAAAGAAGCGATAGCAGAACTTAAATCCGCTTTTAATATTAAGGATTCGCCAATAGGGAAAAATACTGTTAAAGAAGCTTGGATAACATATCTGGAACGAAAATTTAATGCTAAATATATAGAGCATTATGATTATTTCTTGACTGACCAAAGTGGAAAAGCAGTTTATGCCTATACAAAGGTCCGATTGCAGGATAAAGCAGGGAAAAAGAAGTTAATTTACGGTAGGTTTAATGGTGATCGTTTTATTCTTGGTTTGCAAGGTAAAAAAGCGAAAGATATTCTGGCCATTTATGGTAGCTCTGTTTTTGCGATTCAGAAAGCAATAGATCGTCAGGAAACAATCTTTTATGTAGAAGGCGAAAAAGATGCAAATACTCTTATGGAAAAGGGATATACAGTATTTACTTGTGGCGGATCAGGAGATTGGAAAAAGGGTGTTTCTGAAATTGTAAGACAAGCAAATGTGATTATTTTAGCTGATAATGATAGGCCGGGAGAGCAATTAGCCTATCAGGTTATGCAGGATTTGCAGTTAATTGCTAATAATGTAAGCATTATAAAACCAATGCCAGATGTAACTAAAGGCGACATTACGGATTACTTTGAAGCGGGACATTCTGTTGAAGAGTTTGAAACTTTGATCAAAAATGATGATGGACAAGATACGGTTCTGATATTACAGAAATATAAGAATAGCAAACAAAGTAAAAACAAATCAAAAGCTGCTGAGAAAAGTGAATCAGATTATCTGGTAATAGAAAATTATTCGGAATACATAGAGCAATTAGAAACTCTTAATGCAGCAGAGAGATTTCCAATGAATGATAGGGGCAGTGCTGATTTATTTGCAACTATATTTAAGAATATCAGCCGGTACAATCCTACAAAGAAAGACTGGATGTATTATGACAAGACGAGGTGGATCGCCGATACAGAGGGAATGAGGGCCAAAAGAAATGCCAAGACACTTGCAGATGCACTTGTGAGGTATTCTGTAACAGCATCTTTACCAGACGATAAGAGACAATCATATATCAAGTATGCCGCCGGGATGATGAATTACAGAAATAGAAATGTAATGATTAATGATGCAAAAGACCTTAATTTCTTTGAAAATATAGAACTGGATAAAGATGATTTTCTTTTGAACTGTAATAATTGCGTTCTTGATTTATCTGGCAATCAGCCGAAATCATTAGAACATAATGCAGACTTACTTTTATCGAAAATATGTAATGCAAATTACAATCCTGCTGCCAATTGTACCCTATGGGAAAAGACAATTGGTGAGATTATGCAGGGCGATACAGCAAAGATAAAATATCTTCAAAAGATGTCTGGCAGGTTCTTAACGGGAGATACATCAGAAGAGGAATTTTATATATTTTTTGGTGCGACTACACGAAATGGCAAATCTACGATTACAGAATTGTTGCTATATCTTCTGGGAGATTATGCAACTACTATTTCGCCTGAGTCACTGGCAATTAAAGCGAATAAGGACAGCAGGACAGCTTCTCCAGATATAGCAAAACTGGCAGGAACAAGGCTTGTAGTAGCATCTGAGCCACCACGGCGAATGTTATTTGATTCTTCGCTTGTAAAAACGTTGACAGGAAGAGATTCGATTTCGGCAAGATTTTTACATGAAAATGAATTTCAGTTTAAGCCTAAATTTAAGCTGATATTAAATAGCAATTATCTTCCAGTGATTAATGATAAAACGGTATTTAGTAGTAATCGTGTAAAGGTGATTCCGTTTGAACGGCATTTTACAGAGAAAGAGCAGAATAAACATTTAAAAGAACAGTTACAGCAAGAAATTGATGGTATTTTGAACTGGTGTATAAAAGGTCTGTATATGTATCGTAAAGAGGGTCTGGAGCCGCCTACAGTTGTACAAAGTGCTACACATGAGTATAGCGAAGACTCAGATAAGATCGGAAAGTTCATTTCAGAGTGCCTTGTGAAATCAGATCAGAATTTAGCGGCTAAAGATGTATATGAGAAATATTCACAATGGTGTAATGATTGTGGTCTGGGAATTGATGGACGAACCTCTTTTTATGAAGAATTAAAGACAAAGAATCTGCTAAGCAAAACAGGAACCGTTACAGGAAAAACCGTCAAGAATGTCATGAAAGGATATTCATTTGTAGAGGAAATTTTTCATCCGATAGATGGTGATTTGGACGCACCATTTCCTTGATTTTATTAAAATGTGCAGTTTGTGCATTTAGTATGTGAGAGTTAAAAAAACTACTCTTATATATATTTACATTCTATTTGCACATTTTGCACATATAGGATTTTAAATTATTTTGTATGAAAATTTATAGGCGGATTATCGTCAGAAAGGACATGTAAAAGATGTATCAGGAAAAATCAAAGAAACAGCCGATTTATGACATTGTATACCTCAAACCACTGGAAGGATTTACTGTATAGGAAGTAACAGAAGAAAAAAGAAATATCGTTATGAAATTCGTAAACCATCAGACAGGAGCAACTACAAGAATATATATTGATTCTGTTTTGTTCGGAAGCGAAATGATGAAGTATACAGAGGAGTAATTAAGAATATCGAAATGCCAAATTGATAGCATACACTTTGTAGTAATTTGAACAAATAGGAATCATGTAAACTTTATAGGCGGTAATCCGCCGGAAAGGATAATAATCATGAAAATAATGACGCAGGATAAAACACGAGTTTTAAATTTCAAAATGACGTATATCAGTTATGTAAGTAAGAACCGTATTTGTGAGGGTGATTTTGGTATTGCGGAATATGCGAGTCCAGAGCGTGCAAAAGAAGTGTTGAATGATATGTTTCAAAAGTATGCAGCAGGAGAAAAAGTTTATATCATGCCGGAGGAGTAAAGTGGATAACACAAAGGAATTAAAGCCGATTTATGACATATTCACTGCTGCATGGCGGGCATACAGGGAACACTATCCGCCAGGGAATCCGCAGGATGATACATACTGGTCAAAGCTGGTAGATGATCTTCACGAAATAGAATCACAATATAATTGCCAGTTGTGCCAGGATATCTTGTGCAATGTTGCGTCAGATCTGGAGCGCAAAGCAAAAGTCCTGTATCAGTCAAAGTAACTGACACAGGACCGTATAAAAGGGGTGAGTCTTTCTGTAAGCTATTATACCACAAACAGGACAGGAGGACTCTATACCAATGAGCATCAGAAAAATGAAATTGAAAGATTATGGGATTACGCCGGGACGGGCAGCAGAACTCAAAGAAATGGTAAAAGATAAACAGTATTATTCTTTAGTAATCGAAGCATGCAACAGAGCAAATGACTTTCTTGCCTCGCATCTGGTAAAGAGTTTTACAGAAAGCGTGGGATATCGCCAGATATTCAAAAACAGCAATTCATGTGAACTTCCATGCACTGAAAATGATTTTTATGGTTATAAGCGGAAAGCACTTCATGAATTTGATTTGCTGGTGAAATCAGTAGATCTGTAGTGGATGATACTGGCAGAACCTGACAAAACCCCACATATCAGTCTATATGGGAAGAACTTAACAAAACTTAACATTTTGCCTATATAACAATCATCAGTGGGATGCTGGTAAAGTTGAATCAGGTTGCTAAGAAATGCTAAGGTTTTTGTATATATAGCTGAAAACCTTGATGAAACTTGTTTTTCTTATGCAGAGAACATGACAAAACCGTCTGTTTCTCTGTATAGGGAATACATCTTGGAAAAACGTGGAACCTGATTATACATAGCTGATAAATAGGGCTGCAAATAGTTGCATTTCTGTATATATAGTCGAAATGTTTAGTATTTTTTAGTACTTTGACTGCCTAATAAAACTTAGTATTTTGGCTCATATAGGAGAATGTTTTCTATGAAAACTTCAGAAAACCTCATATATTTTTCTGTATAGATCATGGAACCTAACAAAAGCTAACATTTTTGTATGTATAGGTAAAACCTAAAAAAAACTTATATTTTGCGGATATAAGAGCGCAGAACTTAAGAACAAAGAGCGAACAGAGAGAAATTAAACAACAGACGAACAAAACAAAAAGGAGATTTTTATGAATGGATGTAATGAAAATGCAATTGAATTTATGACTAATGGTACCAAAGCAACATTGACATTCTCTCAGGGCCGGTATAAATCTGTAATCCGCAAGCTGGCAGAGAAACATCCTGATGATTGCCAGATCATTGCTGATAATGAGGACGGAAGTATTTGTGCTCATGTTCCGGTAGCTTGGATCCGGATTTCTCCTCCGAAACAGTATACAGAGGAACAGCGTCAGCAGATGGGAGAACGGATGAGACGTAATATATCTGCAAATACAGGAGTATGGGAATAAAACAGAGCAAAAATCAATTGTAATGCAACTAAGGTAAAGTTGTAAGGGTAAAGGAAGAAAAAGGTTAAATGAGCCGATAAAACAGAGAGAAGAGATAATGCCGGTATTTAATAAAAATCCTGCTGCCGAACCTACGGCTCAATAAAAGACCTATTATGAGAAATACGGTCATTTACGGTCATGCGTTATTACTGATTTTTACGGTATTGGTCTGATTGAAGCAGTGAGGAAGCAGTGAAAAGTTATAAAAAGTTATAAAAATGGGTATCCACTATTTTGAGGGTCCCTGTTATTGATAATGAAGCCGCAGGAAAGCCGCACAAAGCCGTGACGAACCCGTGAGAAATGGAATTAAAGCGGCGAGGAAGCGGCGAGAACTTGGAGCGTTCGAACAGGCGAGGAACAGGCGAGAATATCAGATTGAATCGCGATCTTTGCGAAAGGCCAGTTGCCTTTGAACTGTCGATGAACAGTCGAAATAACAAAAACGCCCCAAAGTGGTAGAGAGCTGTTCTCACAAAATGTGAGATAATATATGTATCACGATAGGACAGGAGATGATGTATGTGATTTTACTTAGCATGTTGATGTTGATTGCAGTCATGGAATTAGCAGCTATTTATGATGCGGTAAGGGGGAAAGACAATGAGACGTATCAGAATGAAGAAAAGTAGAAAATATGAACAGGACAAACTTCAGGCGGCAATAAATGCTTCTGCCAGACGGGCACTTGATGATTTGGAGAAGTCATCGGGAATGCTTTCTGTAACGATTGAAGCATTAAGACAGGGTCTTCCAGAGATGGCAGAAAAATACAGAAAAATTGCACAGGATTACAAAGAACTTCGGAAACTTGAAAAAGAACTTCAAAAATATGAGGGAGAGGCGATAAGTAATGGCAGAGAAGATAACATTTAATACAGGTGCTAAGAGCTACGAGATTGTAGATCAGGATGGAAATGAGCTGGGAGTATTCCGGTTTATTCCTACAGATGTTGGAATCTTAAACAGATATAAAGAGACAGCAGCGTTTTTCGCAAGTGTAGGTGACAAAATAAAAGGGGAGGATCTGGAAGAGATTCTTCCTGAGCTGGAGAAAGAAGCTGGGGAAAAGATAGATTTCCTGTTTGGTGCTCCTGTATCGGAGAACTTCTTTGAAATTACTCATCCGTTTACAATTCTGGAAGATGGACAGACATTTGCCGAACAGATTATCACTGTAATTGGCGGAATCATTGAAAAGGAATTAGCCGAAAGAGAAAAGAAGCAGCAGGAACGGATTGACAAATATGTTGCTAAATACACGAAAAAAGACGAAGCAAAATAAGAAAATGCGGGCTGTTCTGGAAACAGGATAGCCCTAATTTATAACTCGGTACTGGTAATTGGGAACTGGTACCCTGACCTCAAATAGTTGGGAGGTAGATAATATGGCAGCTGATGGCTCAATCATCATTGATACCAGGATTCAGACAGAAGGTCTTTCCAAAGGATTAAATACGATCAAGGCAGGAATGACAAGAATTACTGCTCAGGTATCAAAAATGGGAGAAACAGCAAAAAATTCATTTCAAAGGCAGATTGCAACAGTTAACAGCCTTTATCAAAGCTATGAAAAGCAGGAAAGAAAAGTTGCTGAATTAAAATCTAAACTGGATGAGCTGGGTAAAAGCAAAATAGAAACAGAAGAATACAAGCAGATTTCGGATCAGATCAAGGCTCTTGAGACAGACTTTGAAAAAATAGAATCTAAACAGCGTGAATGGATTGATATGGGATTTCCAGTTGATTCTGGGCCTGTTAAAGAACTAGATAAGCAGTTGGATGAAATATGGGCAGACATGGAGAGACTGCAGAACAAACAGAAAGAGATGCAGGCATCCGGCAGTGCGTACATAGATCCTAAATCGACAGATGCCTATAAAAATACATTGCAGAAGTACGATGAGGAATCACAGAAGCTGGAACGTACAAACGGAAGGCTGTATTCTTCCTACAATAATCTAAAGAAAAAAGTAGAGGAATATCAAAAAAAGAACAATAAGCTTGTTCTGGCAATGCAGAATCTGCAGAAAGCTGCTGCACGTGTAGGTGCAGTCATGAAGAACATTGGCTCTGCTTTAAAGAGCGCAGGATCAGCCGTAAAAAGCATGGTCTCTGCCATGAAAAAAGCAGTGGAATCTATGCTTAATTTCGATAAGCAGACAAAACGCTCCAAGACAGGTCTGGGCAAGATGCTGGGAATGTCACTATTGTTTTCGGGCATGTTCCGGGCTATAAATGCTGTTGGTGACGGAGTAAAGACGGGAATTCAGAATCTTGCTAAGTATTCTAATACTGCAAACACAGCAATGTCTTCATTGATGTCCAGTATGACAAGATTAAAGAATTCTTTTGCAACAGCATTCGCGCCAATATTGACAACAGTCGCACCGATTCTTGTTAAGTTTATTAACCTTATGTCAGATGCGGTTACTCGTGTAGGTATGCTGATTGCAGCATTAGCTGGGCAAAAAACTTTTACAAAAGCAATAGGCGTTCAGGAAGATTATGCTGCCAGTTTGGATAAGACAGCGGATAGCGCTAAGAAAGCCGCAAAGGAAGTAAAAGGATATCTTAGCCCGATTGATGAACTTAATAGATATGATGATGGCGTAAACAGTGCGGGGACAATCGGCGGGAACAAATATACTGGTCCATCTGCCGGTGATATGTTTGAAGAAGTTCCTATCACAAGTTCTATAAAGGGAATTGCTGATAAGATCCGAAAGCTCATTAAAAAAGAGGACTGGGAAGGACTGGGGGCTTATATTGCCAGTGGCATTAATAAAGGCTTGCAGAAAATTTATGATGTGATTAATTGGAACAATGTTGGCCCAAAGATCACAAAATTCTGCGATGCTTTTACAAGAACATTTAATAGCCTGGTTGATCATATTGATTGGGATTTGTTAGGACGTACTGTAGGGGCTGGGATTAATACTCTTGTGAATACTATGAATCTTCTGATTACAGGAATAAATTGGAAGAATCTTGGAAAGAAATTTGCAGAAGGTATTACTGGTCTGGTTCATGAGGTAAACTGGAATAATCTTGGACAGCTGCTTGGCAACATGTTCATGATTTCCTGGAAGATATTCAGCGGATTTGTTCATAATCTTCCTTATGCTGATATTGGAAAAGCGGTTGCGGATGCACTGAACGGTGTTTTTTCGACTGTTTCATTTTCAGAGATAGGAGATGTACTTGCTACTGGACTTAACGGTGCGTTTACAACTCTTTACAATTTTGCTGTCAATTTCAACTGGAAACAGATGGTTGATAATATTGCGGGCGGAATCAATACTTTTGTATCAAAATTTGATTGGAAAGGCAATGGACAGAAGCTGGAAATATTCCTGAACAATTTATGTACTTCTTTGGTTGAACTGGCTCAAAAAACAAATTGGGAAGAAGTAGGGAAAGGAATAGGGACATTCTTAAGCCAGATTGATTGGAGCAAACATCTGTGGCAGGTCATTGAAGCAATCAAAACAACGATTGGAGGTCTGTTTGATGGGTTGGAAGAAGGTGGCACAGCCGGTAAAATAGCAGCTTTTCTCGGAAAAGCATTTATTGCTGTAAAGATTGCGGATATAACAGGGATTGGCAGTCTGGTAAAGTTGCTGATTGGAGCAATAGGAAAGAAGATAATCGGATCTGAAGCAGTAGCGGCTCTTTCTGGAAGCCTGACATCTGTACTGGGAAAAGCTGCCAGTGCGGCAGCGGGCGGATTTACTTCCCTTGCTTCATCTCTTGCCCCATTGGTAGGAACAGCGGGATTGATCGCAGCGGTAGCTACGGCGGCAATTGTAGGAACAGAAAAGCTGGCAGGATTTATAGAAACCTTACAGGGGGGAAACGGTGTTCTGACACGGGCGGGCGGATATCTGCATGATTATGCTGGGGCAATGAGTTCCTCGAATGTAATAACCCAAAAGCAGGCAGAAGACCTCTGGAAGTTGATTGAAGCCGATGAAAGTGCGGGAAAATCCAATGCTGAAATGTATGACAGTTTTATCCATAAGTTGGCAGAATATGGCATATCTGCTGAGCAGGCGAAAGCAATACTTGAACAATATGGTGCTCAGGCAGGCGTAACAGGTACCTTCGTAGAAGATATGACCAATAAAGTGCTGGCATTGGGACAGGGATTCTCTGAAAGTGCAGGACAGATTGATCTCTCTTCGCTGAGCGCGAAAGAAGCAATTAGTGTTTTATCGGACACTCTTTATACATTAAGCCTGAAAGGGAATGAATTTAGCGGAACCTATCAGGGAGTCAGAAGCCAGCTTCAGGACACTGGCGGAAGTGCCAAGAGTGCGCAGGATGCTTTGAACATGGTTTACACTGCTTTGAAGAATGCAGGTGTACCACTGGATGATCTGAATGCAGCATTAGGGGCAGAGTTTCCGGCTGCAACTACAGCGGTTACTACAGCGGTAGATACCAATATTGTCGGAGCGCAGGAGAAGATTTCTTCATCAATAAAGACTGCTCAGACTGATGTGGAAGAGGCTACAGCCGGAATTAAGTCCAGTACAGAAGAAAATTTTGCAGGAGTAAATGATTCTACAGTGCTTAACTGGGGAAATTCTGCAAAAGAAGTGAAAACGAATGTACGAGCCATGAAGATACAGGCCAACTTAAGCCTTGGTGAGATGACCAAAGGTGTTAAGAGTCAATTCCAGAGTCAGTATAACATCATGACAAGAAAATGGAAAAACGCCAGTGACGAAATCAATAGGACGGTTGGAGGTATGTCAGGCTCGATTGACAAAAGTCTTTCTTCCTTAGTTGGCAAAGTAGAAAGCTATGGATCCAGAATGGAAAGTGGTCTTTCCGGAGCAATATCCAGGGCGGCAGATAGAATCAGCACTACATTGAATAATATTATATCTAAAGTAAACGGTATGATTAATAACATAAACAGTGCAATCTCGGGAATTGAAAGAGGCTTTACGTTTTCATATAATGTACAACTTCCTAATGGCGGACGCCGATGGGGAAATTATTTCATGAACCTTCCAAGAGTAAACTCAGTTCCCTATCTGGCCAGTGGCGCGGTTATTCCGCCAAGGTCAGAATTCCTTGCGGTATTAGGTGACCAGAAAAAAGGAAATAACCTGGAAACACCGGAAAGCCTGTTACGGCAGATTGTTCGGGAGGAGTCAGGGAAAGGACAGAATGACGGAAATACCTATAATGTTACAGTCAATGCGTCCGGCAGAAAATTACTAGATATTATTATCAGTGAAGCTGAAATGAGGAGACGCAGAAACGGGAAAAACCCATTTGAGTTAGCATAAAGAAAAATGGGGCACAGGAACAACTTAAAGCGGAGCAAAGAAAGGAAGAAATTATGCGAACCAGAGAAGCAACTTATACAGATTATGGGTTTAAAAAGGGAGAGGAAAAACAGCTGAAGCAGTATTGTCTGGATCTGGAACTGCCGGACAAGCTTCTGCTGTTACAATGTGCGCATGAATGCAATCCTATGGTTGAAGATGATCTCTTCTACAGTATATCCAAGGGCGTGGCATTTCAGGTCCTTGCCAGAAAAGGGATTGATCAGAATTACAAATGCCATGCAGATGTTTATGGATATAAACGAAAAACACTGGCATTATTCAGATCTGCACTACAGGCATGCGGAAGATATCCATTTTAGCAATAGAATGGAAAATTAGGTGAAAATATTACGGTACTGTAAGGATATGGGGCTGTATATAATATGCGCGAATGGATAACGAAGCGTGAGGGAAGCGTGAGAAACAGCATTATGTTGGAAAAAGATTGCATTTCCGCATATATAGCCGAAAGGCAATAACATATTTACTCATGGTTGTTGAGAAATGTTGAGATTTTTTATATGTAGCCCCATAACAGTACAGTTATTTCCGAAATAGAACTTGAAAAAACTTGAAGCATTGGTTTATATAGCTCTGAAAATAATTGCAGAGCGGAAAGGAGCGTTGTTATAGACGATTTAGTATATCTTAAAAATGAACAGGCAGTATGTGATAGTTTACAGGTAGCGGAGAAATTTGGAAAAAGGCATTCAGATGTCATTAGAGCAATAGAGAATTTATTGGCAAATGACTCAACGCAAAATTGCGTTCAGTGCATCAAGCCATCTAAGTATAAAGATGCTTCCGGAAAATATAATAAAAAGTATTTGTTGAATAAAGATGGCTTTGTGTTCCTGGCATTTGGTTTTACTGGAAAAGAAGCAGATGCCTGGAAATGGAAGTATATTGATGCGTTTAACCGGATGGAAAGACTTGTTTATGAAAAGAATACTGCTGCTTATCAGATAGCAGATCAGGAAGAGAGAACCACCAGAAGAGCAGAGACGGATGTTATCAAGGAATTTGTGGAATATGCCAGAATGCAGGGAAGCACTCACGCAGATCACTATTACAGCAATTATACCAGACTGGCATATAAGAGTGTAGGAATCACTGACAAGACAACTGCTGCCGGAAGTCAGTTAGATGATCTGTCATTGGTGGAACATCTGATAGCGCATACTTTAAGAACTGGCATGGCAGCAGGACGTAATTACAAAGATATTTACCAGGACTGCAAGAATCGGCTGGAAGCTATGCGGTATTTACAGTGTACGGCGTGAAATGTTTTATTTGTCCAGAGTACAGGCATAAAATAATGTGAAAATGGATGGAAACAGTGCAAGGGTATATTTGTATAGGGTAAGGTAGAATAAAGAAAAATAGACGATTATTACAAAGCAATGAACGGTGTGGAAAGCATAAGGGAAATGCTGAGAAGGAATCCCGATAAATTGAATAGGCGAAGCGGCAGCAGATGAGAGTGTGGGCAAATGGAAATTGACAAATTCTGGGGGCTGGCATATAATATACTTATCAAGACAGCCAGTAAGGGAAGTCAAGGTTCCCCGTCCTGGCAAGATATATGTTTAAGACGTAGCCGCCTATTCTTTACCAGAGAGCAGGGCGGCTATTTCTTATGTGTGTATGTAAGGATAGATACAATTAAGCTGGCTGTTGTCAGGATTATCATAAATATCTCGTAATCGCTCATAAGCATCCCCTCCTGTCAAGGCTCAGGATCAGGGGAACCACAGCCGCTCTACTGGCTGCCTGGATAAATATACTATATTTGATTTCTATTCTGGGCTTCTTTAATTCTTTGCTGTATTAATTGAACGTTTAAGTCATCCCAATAATTGATGTATACAAGAGTTATATGATTTTCAATGCTGAGTTTGAGCTTTTGCTTGTCGCGCCATTGTTGCTTTTCAAAGCCATCTTTTCCGCCGAAAAAATCAACAGGTTCAAAATGTTGTTTTCCCTGATATTCAAAAGCTAGATGAAGACTTGGAATAAAAACGTCATAACTCAATTGACTATTCCCTTGTTTTAAGAAATCGGCACGATATTGATAGTAAACAGGCTTTTTAGGAAACATTTGGGTTATTAATTGAAACATAAGTTGCTCTGATTTCCATTTATTTTCTGGAATTGAATATTCATGTAAATCAATATCTGCATACATTCCCTTTTCAATGGATTTTAATAATTCTACATCATTATAAGATTTCATATATGCAGTGAGCCAGCAGAATGACATTCCTTTTTCTTCGATACCGAGTTTTCCATTTCCTAAATTTTTCTTTCTCCATGAAATATCAAAAGTACCATTCAAACGACCGGTTAAAACAGTATGCATATCGGAATTAAAAGTAAATAAATATTTTAATCCTGCCCAGGTATTGAAGGGTTTTGGGTTAGAACATGTAACGCAGGCAAACAAGAGATCTGAACCAATGTCATATATTTTTTTTAAAGTTTGTTTCGCATTGGTATGACAGATTGCAATCCCATGATAAGGCCCTTCTTTAAGATCGAATAGTGCATAAGAATACGGAATTCCCTCCCATTTGTTGTATAAATCATTTATTTGTAGATTAGGAAACGCAGTATTAATTAGTTCATACTTACTTATGTGATATGGATTTGAATAGCCCAAAATACCATTAAATCCCCAGTAAGAGCACAAGGGGATTGTGCGAGTGTATTTTTTTATTCCGAAATCATAATGTCCAGCATCGAATATTTCTTCAACAACAAGTGAATTAGTAAATTCGATATTTATAGAAATATAAAGGATTAATGTATTTTCAATAATATATAACAATCCATAGTCCCAAACGTTAAAAACTTGATAATTACAATTTTCAAGAAGACTTTTTAATCCTAATATATACGATTCGAAAATTTGTTTGGTATTTGTATCAGGAATCGGTGTTACTATTTGGTATAATCCGCGCCTGATATCTTTATCTATTTCTGAAAAATTAACAGAATTGTTATAGTAATCGACTGATTTTCCGGAATTTACTATAGAAGACGGGACCAGAATATAAATAGGATCAGTATGCGGAATGCCCCATAATGGGAAATTAGTTTTTATAATTTGAGTATGAGAGTATTTCATGTTATTAATCGGTTACTTTATCCCCGTTAGGAAGAATAAACGAACTTTGGTAGATACATCCTGCTGCTTCTGCTACTTTTTTGAGTTCTGCTGGAGTAAATCCCTCTCGCTTTAATTTTTGGTTAAATGCTTGAGGACTTGAACCATATAAGCGAGCAAGTTCAGATACACTTATACCGAGTTTGACACATAATATTTTGACTTGTTCTGAAACTGCCATAATAATTCACCTCTAATATTTGATGTTTGATATATAAATAAATTATAAACGATAATATTTAAAAAGACAACATTAAAGTGGAAAAAAGAAATAAAACTATTTAAACAAAACTGTTGACTTTATAAACATAAACGTTTATACTAAAATTAGTTCAAGGGAACAGACAACAGCCGGAAGAGCCGAAAGCCCCCAATACTTCAAGCCATATACCTGTGAGAATCACAATAGGGCATATCAATAGTCAGGAAGATGCTTGAAGGGCTGAGGGACCTTGAAAAGCAAAGGAGGACAGCAATATGAAGTACAATCTCAGCAAGATCATGTTGAAAGCATGGAAAGTTTACCGCAAGACAAAGAATATCAGCTTTGCAGAAGCACTTCACAGAGCATGGTTATCTGCAAAGGCTGAGGAAATCAATGTGAAACGTATTGAAAACGCGAAGCAGGCAGCAGGAATCACTGAAGAGACGAATACTTTTGTTAAATGGAAAGAACTGGGATATAAAGTGGTTCATGGTTCTAAGGCATTATTTGGATGCTCGCTGATCTGGGGAAGCCGGGGAGACGGCGCAGAATACAAGGCAAGTCTCTTTGGAAAGTCTCAGGTAGAAACAATTTAATAAAAGCCCTTACCAGAGCGGCAACTCTGATAAAGGCAAAGTAACCCGACATTCAGCTAAATTGAGGGGTTGTGTGTATTATAACATACTCATTCCCCTCAGACAATAAAGGAAAGGAACAAACAAAATGATATCAGTAATGGATGTTCTTACAATTTTTATCAGCGGCTTTATGGCTGCCAAGGTATGCGATTATATTAAAGAACTGGATAAGGAGAATGAGATATGAGTAAAAAGGAAGTATTAATGACACAGGAAGAAGCAGAAGTGATGCAGACTACAGGTGTTCCGGCACAGGAAATAGACGGTGCAGGTGTGGTTATGGCAACAGAGATTATTGCAGATCTTAAAAAGCAGCTGGAGGACGCAAAGGAAGAAGCTGATAATCTGGAAAAAGACTGGGAGTTTTGTTCACAGCAGAGACTGATTCTTACAATGCAGACAGATATTATTAATTTTGCACTGAAAATCTTTGATTATAAATGTCTCAGTATGGCTTTAAGTTATGTAAAGGCAGCATATAACCAGCAACCGCCGGAAGAGGATGAACAGGAGGGGGAAGAATGATGAAGAAATGCACATTAACTCAGGTTCCTTGCAGAGAAGCAATCATGGAAGTGGTTCAGAGCAACAAAGACAGAAGATCATTACAGCACACCTATGAGCTGGCAGAACTCTTTCAGGTGGCTTGTTCCAGCAATGAAGTATTTATGGAACTGCCAGAGGAGGAGCAGGAACGTTTCTGGCTGATTACGGATGCTTTAATGATGAATGATCTGGAAGACCTTAAGAGAGTACATAACCTTGCAAATTATCTGATGATAAAGAGAATAAAAGATAATACGAAAGTGGTGGAGGCATAACATGGATTATAAAAAAGAAATTGAAAATTTTCTGAATGAAGTCCAGAGCGAGAAATTTCTGAAATTTTTGTATAACGTAATTGTCTCATTTAAGAGACAGTGGGGGTATTAATATGGACTACAGAAAAGAAATTATCGAGATGATACAGAAAATACATAATGAAACAATGATAAAGTTTATTTATGGATGTGTAAAAAGGGCATACAGAGGAGAATGTAGCGAGGGATAATATGGACTGCAAAGAAGAAATTATTAAAATGATTCAGAAATGTAACAATCTTCACTGGCTGAAAGTAATTCATGCTTATGTTTTAAGATTGTTGGGATAATCAGAGGGGCGGCGGACTGCTGCCCTGCCTTAATATTAAGAAAGGAATTACTATGGCGAGAAAAGACATTAAAGGTAGAAACCTCCGCGTAGGTGAATACTACGATGAAAAGAATCAGCGATATATGTTCCGTAAAATGGTTGATGGAGAGCGTGTGACAATTACAGCTGCCAGTCTGGCAGATCTCCGTAAGCAGGAGAATGATTTGTTATGTAAGATTGATAAAGGGGCAAGGTTCAACACAAAGAAAGCAAAAGAGACATTAAATCAGTATTTTGATTATTGGTTTGAGACATTTGCCAAGAGCGGGCGTAAAGCGACAACCTGCACCAATTATAAATCCTATTACAATACATATATTAGAAAAACAATAGGCAAGAAGCCAATCTGTAAGATTGAAAAGGTGGATTGCCAGAAAATCGTCAATGGAATGATTAAGGATGGAAAGAAAACTTCTACCATGACGAATTTAAAAAGCTGTTTAAATGCAGTATTTGAATGTGCAGTGGATGAAGATGTGATACTGAAGAATCCGGCCAGAAATCTCCAGATACCTCAGACAGGAGCAAAGAAACGTACAGCAATAGAATCAGATCAGATAAAGCTGTTTATGGATTATGTAAAGACAAGTCCCCAGTATTCTTATGCTTATCCAGAATTTATTTTCTTATTTAATACAGGAGTAAGGATAGGAGAGCTTGCCGGGCTTACATGGGATAACGTAGATTTTAAAAATAATATGCTTACCATTGATAAGACGGTCAACCGTTACCGGAAAAAAGACTTCGGTTTTACTATGGCGTTGGCTTCTCCGAAGAGCAGAACATCAGTCAGAACGATTCCGATGAATAATGAGGTACGAAAAATGCTTCTGAAAGAAAAAATGAGGAATGCAGGTCCTACGATGTCAATTCCTTTTGTAGATGATTCCGGAAACATCAGGAGGCAGGTATCAGACATTGTATTTGCAAATTCTGTTGGGCGTGTCTGGAATGAACCTGGATTCTTAAATCTGATTAACCGAATCATAGAATCATACAACGAAGAAGCAGAGGAAAATGGAAAAGAGAAGCTTGAAAACTTTTGTCCTCACATGGCAAGACATACATATACCACATTGGCATATTCTGCCGGAGCTGATGTTAAGGCTGTCAGTGAGATTCTGGGGCATGCATCAACATCTGTGACAATTGACACTTATGCACATCTGACAGAGGAGAAAAAGCGAAAACAGGAAGAGGTGATAAAGACGATAAAGGTGCTGTAATGGCGCCTTTTTTTCTGGCCTTTTTGTGACAATTTCTGTGACAAATTTTGTGACAAAGACGACACGGGACGGAGTAAGACAAAAAGATGGCAAATCAGAGAAGTGTTGATTTTACGCAGGATAACACAAGACAAAACAAGATAAAATTTAGTTCGTCAAGAGAAAATGCTTGACAGCACATTGGAAATAGGTTAATATAGTCAAGGTGATTACAGATGGAGAAGTTTGTAGAGCAAGGTTATTTATATGATTTTTATGGAGAACTTCTGACAGAGAGACAGCAGCAGGTTTATGAGAGCGTGGTGCTGGAGGATTACTCGCTGAGTGAAGTCGCAGAGGATCTGGGCATCAGCAGACAGGGTGTGCATGATATGATCAAGAGATGCAACAAGACCCTTGAAGAGTATGAACAGAAGCTTCATCTTGTAGAGAAATTCCTGAATATACGGGCGCAGGTAAAGCAGATCCGTGTACTTGCCCGGGAATATCATTCCGATGAAATTGTAAATATTTCCAATGAGATTTTAGAGGAGTTATAACATATGGCATTTGAAAGCTTGACAGATAAACTGCAGAATGTGTTTAAGAAGTTGCGAAGCAAGGGCCGCCTGACAGAGGAGGACGTTAAGCTTGCCCTTAAGGAAGTAAAGATGGCTCTGTTAGAGGCAGACGTAAACTTTAAGGTTGTGAAGCAGTTTACCAAATCTGTACAGGAGCAGGCAATCGGACAGGACGTTATGAGCGGTCTGAATCCGGGTCAGATGGTGATCAAGATTGTTAATGATGAACTTGTGAAATTAATGGGAAGTGAGACAACAGATTTGCCTCTTCGCCCGGGAAATGAGATCACAGTGTTCATGATGGCAGGTCTGCAGGGTGCAGGTAAGACCACCACAGTTGCGAAGCTTGCAGGTAAGCTGAAATCCAAAGGTAAGAAACCTCTTTTAGTAGCCTGCGATGTTTACCGTCCGGCGGCTATCACACAGCTGCAGGTCAACGGCGAGAAACAGGGCGTGGAAGTATTTTCCATGGGAGATAAGCAGAAGCCTGTGGATATTGCGAAAGCAGCCATAGAGCATGCGAAGGCAAATCAGCAGAATGTCGTACTTATCGATACAGCCGGTCGTCTTCATGTTGATGAAGATATGATGCAGGAACTTGCAGATATCAAGGCGAACATTCAGGTAGATGCAACCATCCTCATCGTAGATGCGATGACCGGACAGGATGCGGTAAATGTGGCAAGCACATTTGCTGATAAAGTAGGAATCGACGGTGTCATTCTTACCAAGATGGATGGTGATACCCGAGGCGGTGCAGCCCTTTCTATCAAGGCAGTAACCGGTAAGCCTATTCTGTATGTAGGTATGGGCGAGAAACTTTCTGATCTGGAGCAGTTCTATCCGGAACGTATGGCTTCCAGAATCCTTGGTATGGGTGATGTCATGAGTCTGATCGAGAAAGCAGAAGCTTCCATCGATAAAGAACAGGCGCAGGACATGCAGAAGAAGTTAAAGAAAATGGACTTTGACTTCAACGATTACCTTACCAGTATGGAACAGATGAACAAGATGGGCGGTATCGGCAGTATCCTGAATATGCTTCCAGGTATGGGCGGTAAGATGAAGGATATTGAGGGAATGATCGATGAGAAAGCCATGGACAGAACCAAGTCAATTATCCTTTCCATGACACCTCAGGAGAGAAGCAATCCGTCAATCCTGAACATTTCCAGAAAGAACCGTATTGCCAGAGGTGCAGGAGTAGATGTCTCTGAAGTAAACCGTCTGGTGAAACAGTTTGAGCAGAGCAAGAAGATGATGAAACAGATGCCTGGTCTTATGGGCGGAAAAGCCGGTAAGCGCGGCGGTGGATTTAAACTTCCGTTCGGACTGTAATTGAGAAGTTAGCGAAGCGGATAACGCTTTGACATAAAAGTTACTGTTTCATAGCTGAACAGTAATATAACATAAGAAAACAATATATTTTATTTAATGGAGGAAAAGAAACAATGGCAGTTAAAATCAGATTAAGAAGAATGGGACAGAAGAAAGCACCTTTTTATAGAATCGTAGTTGCAGATTCTCGTTGCAAACGTGATGGAAGATGTATCGAAGAAATCGGAACATACGATCCAAACCTTGAGCCAAGCGCTGTAACAGTTGATGAAGAAGCAGCTAAAAAATGGCTTGCAGCAGGAGCTCAGCCTACAGACGTTGTAGCAAAAATCCTCAAAGATGCCGGAATCGAAAAATAATTCAGATTTACCATGTAAGGTATTTCTGCAGCGTCCACAGGGGACGGGTCAGGGAGGTATGTAATGAAAGAATTAGTGGAAGTAATTGCAAAATCTCTTGTTGAAAATCCGGATGAAGTAGTTGTTACTGAGACAGAAAAGGAAGACGCGATCATCGTTGAACTGAAAGTCGGACCTGCTGACATGGGCAAGGTTATCGGACGGCAGGGAAGAATTGCGAAAGCGATCCGAACTGTGGTAAAAGCAGCTTCTTCAAAAAGCAGCAAAAAAGTGATTGTAGATATTCTGCAATGAAAATAAGGGTCAGGAGCTGTGGAACATCCCATGGCTCCTGATTTGGGTTTAAGCGGATTTGGAATATGGATCAGCATTCGCTGTGAGCAGGCATAAAAGCAGAATGCAAATGACGTATGATATGAAAATTATAGGAGTCAGCAGATGGAAGATTTATTAAAAGTTGGTGTGATCACTACGACACACGGAATACGCGGGGAAGTAAAAGTATATCCTACCACAGATGCAGACAGATTTCTGGATCTGGAATATGTTCTGCTTGACACAGGCAGAGAGAAAAGAAAGCTTGAAATAGAGAATGTTAAGTATTTCAAGAACCTTGTAATCCTGAAATTCAGGGGAATTGATAATATTAATGATATAGAGATGTATAAAAAAAGAGAACTCTGGATCCCAAGAGAAGAAGCGCAGGAGCTGGAAGAAGATGAATATTACATTGCAGACCTGATCGGTATGGATGTAGTTCTCGAAGACGGAAGCAAATTTGGAACTCTGAAAGATGTAATGGAAACAGGCGCTAATGATGTCTATGTAGTAGAGGATGCCAAAGGCGAAGAAATTCTGCTCCCTGCTATCAGGGAATGTATCCTTGATGTGGATGTGGAGAAGAATGTAATGACCATTCATCTGATGAAAGGATTAATATAAATGAATTTTCATGTTTTAACCCTGTTTCCGGAGATGATTGAAAATGGCATGAATACCAGCATTACCGGACGTGCGATCACAAAAGGTCTCCTCACACTGGAGGCAGTGAACATTCGTGATTATGCATTCAATAAGCATCAGAAAGTGGATGATTATACCTATGGCGGCGGTGCCGGAATGCTGATGCAGGCAGAACCGGTTTACCTTGCTTATGAGGCGATTGCAAACCGTACGGCAAAAAAGCCAAGAGTTGTATATCTGACTCCTCAGGGGCAGGTATTTAACCAGGCTATGGCCAGAGAAATGGCGCAGGAAGAGGATCTGGTATTCCTTTGTGGACACTATGAGGGAATTGATGAGCGTGTTCTGGAGGAAATCGTCACAGATTACGTATCTATCGGAGATTACGTGCTTACAGGCGGCGAACTTCCTGCAATGGTCATGATGGATTCCATTTCCAGAATGGTTCCGGGTGTACTGAACAATCAGGAGTCCGGTGAGACAGAATCCTTTGCAGGAAACCTTCTGGAGTATCCGCAGTACAGCCGTCCGGAAGAGTGGCATGGCAAAAAAGTACCGGAGGTTCTTATGTCCGGTCATCACGCAAATATAGAAAAGTGGCGCAGAGAGCAGTCAATTTACCGCACGGCAAAAAGACGCCCGGATCTTCTTAAGAAAGCTGATCTGACAAACAAAGAATGGAACTATGTGCGCCAGTTAAGGAAACAGTGGAAGGAAGAAGAGGAGCAGATAAAATGAAAACATCAGATTTTTATTATGACCTTCCTCAGGAACTGATCGCTCAGGATCCTCTGGAGGACAGAAGTTCATCCAGACTGATGCATCTGTCTTTAAAAGATGGCAGCATTGAGCATCGCCATTTCACAGATGTTCTGGATTATATGGAAGAGGGAGACTGCCTGGTCATCAACGATACGAAGGTAATCCCTGCCCGGTTATACGGACATAAAGAAGAGACAGGAGCACTGATTGAAATCCTGCTTCTGAAGCGAAGAGAGAATGATATCTGGGAGTGTCTGGTAAAACCCGGAAAGAAGGCACGCCCGGGTGCTAAGATCACATTTGGAAATGGTATTTTAAAAGGTGAGATTATTGATGTGGTGGACGAGGGAAACCGTCTGATCCAGTTCCATTATGAAGGAATCTTTGAGGAAATCCTGGATCAGCTTGGCGAAATGCCTCTGCCGCCTTATATTACACATAAACTGAAAGATAAGAACCGTTATCAGACAGTTTATGCAAAGAACGAAGGCTCCGCAGCAGCACCGACAGCAGGATTGCACTTTACTAAAGAGCTTCTTGAAAAAGTAAAGGAAAAAGGCGTCAATATCGCTCATGTGACTCTTCATGTAGGTCTCGGAACTTTCCGCCCTGTCAAAGTAGATGACGTGGAAAGCCACCATATGCATTCCGAATTCTACATAGTAGAGGAGGATCAGGCAAAGCTGATCAATGACACAAAGAAGGCAGGTAAACGTGTAATAGCAGTGGGAACCACAAGCTGCAGAACACTGGAATCTGCAACAGGAGAAGATGGAATTCTGAAATCCGGAAGCGGTTGGACAGAGATCTTTATCTATCCGGGCTATCATTTCAAAATGATCGATGCCCTGATCACAAACTTCCACCTGCCGGAATCCACACTTGTGATGTTGGTGTCTGCGCTGGCAGGCAAGGAGAATATCATGCATGCCTATGAGACTGCAGTGCAGGAAAAGTACAGATTTTTCTCTTTTGGAGATGCTATGATTATCATATAATGTCACCAAAATAATTATATCAATCAATTATTTGGTTATGAGCAAGTAGCGAAGAGGATGCTTTTATCTGCCTGATAAAAGCATAGTAAAAATATAAAAAAGAGCTGAGAAGTCCTTAACTGGATTTTTCAGCTCTTTTGAAGTATTGATGTGATTTTGGATGAATGAAGGCTCCATTTATTCGGCGTCCGAATTATCAGTATCATAGGATTCGTCGTATGTCTCTGCGTCTGTGTCATCTGAATCTGAACTGTTCATATCAACGATATCGCTATCTGAAGCAGCTGTATCTGCAGAACTGCTCTGGGAGTCGTTATTACTGTTATATTTTGCAGTAAAAGTACTGCCTTCTGCAGTAGAAATCCAGGAACTCCGCTCATTGATTTTTCCAAGGATTCTTGTTGCCTCATCACCTTCTGCCGGAGTTGGTTGATAATTATTATATCCATCATAGGCAGCAGAAGAAATGGAGCAGGGAATGATATTGGTCACGTTGTCTTTTTTTACCCCATTGGCATCAATAGTAAAGGTCTGCTGGTAGATCATGGTATCCATATCACTTGGAGAACTGTTGCCGCCGAAGCAGAAGTTTCCGAGGCTGTATACAATATTCTTGCCTTTATAAGTTTCAATGCCCTGAAGTACATGCGGATGATGTCCGCATACAAGATCAGCGCCTTCATCGATCGCGATGCGTCCAAGTGTTGTCTGGTTGCTGTCCGGAACGGTTTCCGTTTCATTACCCCAGTGGAAGATCACTACGATCAGCTGTGCCCCGTCTGCCTTTACTTTTGCAATATTGTCTTTTAACTGCTGCTCGCGCTCAAGATGGTCGTACAGTTCATAGATACCGACTAATCCCACTTTGATTCCCTTTACATCCATAACAGCAGTTTCATCATATCCGAAATGAACGATTCCTGCATCATCCAGTGCTGCCAGAGTATCATCGAAACTCTGATCACCGTAATCATGACTGTGATTGTTAGCGGTATTTACGGCTTCTACAGATCCGTTTGTCAGAATAGAGGCATAGGATGCGGGTGCTTTAAATGCAAATGTTTTATCCTCCCGTTCATCAGAATCGGTGAGTGTTCCCTCAAAATTCGCAATAGTCAGATCATCTGCGGAAAAAATATCTTTTACATTCTGCAGGAAATAATCTGCACCGTAATTTTCATAATAAGCATTTAAGCTGGTATTGTAATCAAAAGTTTCATCTGTGCCAAGCGTGCAGTCACCGACAACACTGAGTGTCAGAGAAACAGGAGAAGATACCGTAGCATTGGAAGAATCCGTGTTTTGAGAATCTGCGGACATTTTTTTGCTGCTGTCTTTAGAAGGGTTCATGGAAACAGTATTTTTGGCTGCTGCCTGTCTGGAACTCATATAGTTACTGCATCCGCGGATACCCGCCAGAATAAGTATGAAAACCAGAACAAAGGCACCAATACCTGCTGCAATCAGCAGTTTCTGTTTTTTTTCCTGATAGTATTTTGATTTTTTGTAGATTTCTTTTCTGCGGACAGAAGAAGATTTTGTCCGGGGACGTTTAGATGGTTGTGGGCTCATATGTATAGTTCTCGCTTTCGTATATAATAGATGAGGATGTAATGTTTATTTTGAAAAAACTGATAAAGAGACAGAATCGTCAAGATATCTGAATAGATGATCAAAATCAACAAAAGTAAATCATGATCATCATATGATATATTCAAAGTATATAGAGAATTCACAGAATCGTCAAGAAATAAGTCTTTTCATAAAACAGTATTTTTGTTATAATGCTATGACAAAAGGTTACATAAATATTACAGACAGAGGAATGATATATGTTATATATAGGAAATCACACGAGTTCATCTAAAGGGTATCTGGCGATGGGAAAGCAGACACTTGCAAATGGAGGCAATACATTTGCCTTTTTTACCAGAAATCCAAGAGGAGGAAAAGCAAAGGAGATTGATCCGCAGGATGTACAGAAATTTCTGCAGCTTTCGCAGGAGAATCATTTTGGAAAGCTGGTTGCGCACGCTCCTTACACAATGAATTGCGCGGCGGCAAAGGAGAATCTGAGAGATTTTGCCAGAGAAACAATGGCAGATGACCTGAAACGTCTGGAACTGACACCTGGAAATTATTATAATTTTCACCCGGGCAGCCATGTCGGACAGGGAGCAGAGACTGGTATTGATAAGATTGCGGAGATTCTGAATGAAGTACTCGCAGAGAGACAGAGCACTACAGTACTGTTGGAAACGATGTCAGGAAAGGGCAGTGAGGTAGGCCGAAACTTTGAAGAACTGCGCGAAATTATTGACAGAGTGGAGCAGAAAGACAAACTGGGTATCTGTCTTGATACCTGCCATGTCTGGGACGGTGGATATGATATCGTCAATAATCTTGATGGAGTATTTGCGGAATTTGACCGTGTGATCGGACTGGACAGATTAAAAGCAATCCACCTGAATGACAGTATGAACGGACTTGGCAGCCATAAAGACCGTCATGCGAAAATCGGTGAAGGTGAAATTGGTCTGGAGGCACTGGTGCGCGTGATCAGACATCCTGTTACAAAAGGAATCCCGTTTATACTGGAAACACCGAATGATGATGATGGATGGGCGCGAGAGATCGCACTTCTCAGGAAAGAGTATGAGGACAAATAAAGATGAAAACACTGATATTTAACGGTTCGCCGAGAAAGAACGGTGAGACTGCATATATGATCCGGATTCTGCAGGAAGCGCTTGGCGGAGAGTTTAAAGTGGTTAATGCGTACAGGGCAGATATCCGCCCGTGTATAGACTGCAGATGGTGTTTTGACCATGCAGGGTGCGCAGTCAAAGATGAATGGCAGGAGGTTCTCTCGTATATTGAAGAATGTGACCACATTATTCTGGCATCTCCTGTATATTTTGAAGAAGTTACGGGAATGCTTCTTGCAGTGATGAGCAGACTGCAGACCTATTTTAGCGCCAGATATATCCGTAAAGAAGAACCTGTTCCAAAGAAGAAAACAGGAGCAGTTCTGCTGACAGCAGGAAGCATCGGACCCAGAGAAAAAGCGGAAAGTACGGCAGAGATGCTGCTTCGTCAGATGAGTTGTGGCAGTCTGGGTACTGTATATGTGAATCGTACAGACAAAGTACCGGTCAGAGACAGAGCAGATATCATACAGGAAATAAAAGATCTGGCAGGCAGATTGAGAACAGCAGAATAAATATTATCTGAAAATGAAACACCATTTGTGTTATGTGGAATAGACGAAAGGATGACAAAAATGAAAAAAATAAAATACTTTATGATTACAGGAATGCTTCTGGCATCCATCGGCCTTGCCGGATGTGGGAAGAAGTCAGAAGATGATATTACAAATAAGGAAATTTATCAGGATGATCTTGAACCGCTGACAGAAGAAGAGCTGAATGAAATGGATGCAGATACTTCTGATGAGGATATGAAACAGATTGATGAGCCTGAGGATGAAACCACTGACATTACAGATACTACAGATACAACGAAATCAAAAACCAAAACTGAAAAATAATCACAAGGGGCTGTCGCTGAAATTATTGCGACAGCCCCTGATCATAATTTCTGTAATTATCAGGAGAGAACCTCATTCTTCAGTTCTTCACCATTCATAAATGCTTTTGCATTTTCCATTGTAGTTTCAGCAATATTAGTCAGTGCCTCTTTTGTAAAGAATCCCTGATGAGAAGTCATCACCACATTTGGGAAGGAGAGCAGACGCTGAGTAATGGAACTCTGCAGAATACGCTCGGACATATCTTCGAATACGAAATCAGTTTCCTCTTCATAAACATCCAGACCGACTGCAAAGAATTTATGATCACGGATTCCGGAGATCAGATCCTCTGTCTTGATCAGACCGCCGCGGGAAGTGTTTACAAGAATTACACCATCTTTCATCTTGGCGATGGTTTCTTCATTGATGATGTGTTTGGTTTCTTCTGTAAGCGGGCAGTGAAGACTGATGAGATCACTGGTCGCCAGAAGTTCATCCAGAGATACATATTCCAGATAATCCAGGCTCTTATTCGGGAAAAGATCGTAAGCGATAACTCTCATGCCAAAACCTTTGCAGATTTTTGCCATTGCCTGGCCGATTTTTCCGGTACCAATGATTCCGGCAGTTTTCTGATAGAAGTTAAGTCCCATCAGACCGCTTAAGGAGAAGTTATTCTCACGGCATTTGATGTATGCTTTATGTGTGTGGCGGTTTGCTGTCAGCGCAAGTGCCATTGCATGCTCAGCCACGGCTTCTGGAGAATATCCCGGAACACGCAGAACCTTCATTCCGAATTTGTGAGCAGTTTCCAGATCTACATTGTTATATCCTGCGCAGCGCATAAGGATCAGTTTAACACCCTGAGCATTCAGCTCTTCAATAACAGGAGTGCTCAGATCAGCGTTTACAAAAGCGCAGATTGCCTCATATCCTTTTGCAAGGGAAGCAGTTTCTTCGTGAATATTTGCTTCGGTAAATTTAATTGTAATTCCCGGATAGGAAGGAAGAAGCTTCTCGAAAAATTCTTCGTCGTAGTTTTTTGTGCCGTAAAATAAGATTTTCATAAATGTTAGCTCCTCTCTGGCCGTATACCTGTATGGTATACTCACCGTGAAAATTATAATATCAGTGTTTATAGCAATCCTCATAAATAATGCATCTTAATCCAGACCATCAGAGTGTGAAATCCTGCTATAGTAAAACAAATCGAATAATGTTAAAATAATAACAATCTTCTGACGATTCACATTATAACTGATTTATCAGAAAAAGAAAAGACTATTTTGGATAAAATTTCTCAAGTATCTATAAAAATACAATCTGCGAGAGTATGAAGATACCGTAAATAGGAATTGCAAATCATGCTTTATTATGAAAAGTATGCACAGAAAGACAAAAGATATGCAGGATAAAAAAACACATTGCGGGATATTACCGGTGAACAGTAAAAATTATGCTGCTGTCAACAAACATAAAAAAATGATATGTTGACAGCAGCATAATTATAAATGACAGTTGCTATTTTCTGAGAGAATAAAGATCTTCATAGAATTCCGGATAGGAAATTTTAACGCAGTCCCCATCTTTAATGGTAAGTGTACCGTCACAAATTGTACCTGCAACAGCAAAGGACATGGCAATACGGTGATCAAGATAAGAATTGATCTCAGCACCATGAAGTGGTTTTCCCCCATGGATGATCATTCCGTCATCAGTTGGCTGAATATCAGCTCCCATGCGTTTCAGTCCTTCTGTTACCACTGCGATACGGTCGGATTCTTTTACCTTCAGCTCCTGTGCATCCCTGATAACAGTAGTCCCCTCTGCAAAAGCTGCCATCACAGCGATCATCGGGATTTCATCAATCAGTGTGGGGATGATCTCACCCTCAACAGTGGTTCCGTGAAGACTGCTTGTGCGGATCAGCAGGTCAGCGGTAGGCTCACCCTCTGTACTTGCATTCAGCAGAGTAATATCAGCCCCCATAGCCTTGCATACACGAAGCATTCCGTCTCTGGTTGGATTAATGCCTACATTTTTAAGAAGAATCTCACTTCCGGGAGTAAGAAGCCCTGCTGCGATAAAGTAAGCAGCAGAAGAAATATCTCCGGGAACTTTAATCTCGCGTCCGTTCAGTACAGGCTCCGGTTCAATAGAAGCAGTTGTTCCCCGGGAAGTCACATTTGCGCCGAAATAATTCAGCATGATCTCCGTATGATTTCTGGAAAGTACCGGCTCAGTAACGCTGGTGATCCCATCTGCATACATACCAGCCAGAAGCACGCAGGATTTTACCTGTGCGGAAGCAACCGGTGACTGATAATGAGCGGCATGTAAAGACTTTCCTGTAATACGCAAAGGTGCGCATCCATTGCCCCTCAGACTTACGATATCAGCGCCCATCGACAGAAGAGGAGTCATAATCCTTTTCATTGGACGGGACTGAATGGAAGCGTCGCCGTTTAATTCGCTGGTAAAAGACTGTCCTGCCAGAATTCCGGAGATCAGTCTTGTGGTAGTCCCGCTGTTTCCCACATCCAGAGTTTCAGACGGAGCACTGAGTCCGTGAAGTCCCTTTCCATGAACGAGGATTTCGGAAGCGTTTCTTTCAATATCGATTCCCATTTTCCGGAAACAGGAGATAGTAGAGAGACAGTCAGCTCCTTCCAAAAAATGTGTGATTTTTGTAGTACCCTGAGCAAGAGAACCGAACATGACTGCACGATGGGAAATGGATTTATCCCCGGGTACAGTAAGTTCTCCTCTGAGGTTTGTCTGTTTTTTTATTTCCATATCTGATTCCTGCCTGTTTTTATAATATTTCTGTATTTCCCTGCAGCTATTTATAGCAATCTGCTTTTGACAAAATATTTTTGAAATGAATGTCAAAGGGTAATCTGTTTAGACACACTCTAGCGCTCGTAGACAATATAATTTCTTTTCTTAAGGAGTGCGGCACCCTTTTCCATAGAAATTCCGTCATAGAATTCAATTTTGAGGACACCTTCCTCAAATTCACGGTTGTGAATGATGCCGATATTTTTAATGCTGATCTTCTCCATCGCAAGGATAGTGGCAATCGTAGCAATACCGCCGGCCTCATCCGCGATATCAAGATACAGGACATAAGCCTTTTTCAGCAGACCATTGTCTACCACATCAATAGAATCACGGTAATCTCTGGAACTTGCAAACATCTGATACAGACTCCTGGAGTCCTTGTTATCCACAAAACACTTAATCTGAACCAGCAGACGAATGTAGTCATCCAGAACATTGGAGATATTCTGATTATTTTCAACACAGATTTGCTCCCACATAATTGGAGAAGAAGAAGCAATACGTGTGATATCACGGAAACCTCCGGCTGCAATCGTTTTCATATATTCCTGCTCACTGTCCAGCATATTGACAAGATTTACCAGTGCAGAAGCGATAATATGAGGCAGATGGCTGACTCCGGCAGTGATGAAATCGTGTTCTTCACTTGTAAGGACCATCGGGATCGCACCCAGGGAAGAGATCATCTCTGTGAAATCTGTCAGGCGTTCCAGTGCAACTTCACCGCCCGGAGTAATAATATAGTAAGCATTCTCAATCAGACGGTCACTGGAAGCTTCGAATCCGGTCTTCTCAGAACCGGCCATTGGATGACCTCCGATAAAACGGGATTCCATTCCAAGACGTTCCACTTCTTTATGGATAATGCCCTTGACACTTCCAACATCTGTGAGAATCGTGTCAGGACCGATATTCTCTTTGAAATATTCAAGATATTTTACATTAAATTCTACAGGAGCACACAGGAAAATATAATCGCAGCTCCTGAAACGCTCATCATGTTCTTCGCATACAGCATCGATCATATTGCTGCTGACTGCTGCAGCAAGTGTTTCCCGATTCTGATCATAAGCAAGAAGTCGGTAGTCTTCATGGTATTTTCGGATGGCCTTGGCAATTGATCCGCCAATCAGTCCGAGACCGATAAAACCGATAGTTTTCATAGTGGTTTTTGCATCCTTTCAGGTAACATTATTCGTAACTGTGAAAATACGGAACAGTTACATGATTTCATAATTTACTATTTTAAAGGATATGATTTGAAAAGTCAATTCATACGGCACTTTTATACATAAATAATTTAAAGCGACAAAGCAAGCGCCGTATCACATGAAGATATCTTCCATGTCTTTCGCACTCTGGTTACGAGGATTGCTATAAGTTAGGGGCAAAATACTTTTTGACCTTAACATCTAAATATTCGTACAATCAAAATCAGTCAGTAGCTGTACACTTGAGATAAAATTCACAGTCAAAATCCGTAAAAATTACTGAAAATATATAAAATGCTCATCAATTTACAAGAAGTTCACAAAAAAAGATGTTAAAATTTCATAAAATACTTGAAAAATATAAAAAAATTTAGTAATATATAGCCATATCGTTGCTGCGGACGTTACAGGCGGCAATAACATAACAGACAAACAGGGAGGTACGCAACATGGATGTATTTAGAACTGACCGAATTAGAAATGTAGTCCTTTTAGGTCATGGGGGCGCTGGCAAAACTACACTGGCAGAAGCAATGGCTTACTTAGCAGGAATGACTAACCGTCTCGGAAGAGTAGAAGACGGAAATACTGTCAGCGATTATGACAAAGAAGAGATTAAGAGACATTTTTCCATTTCTACCACATTGATTCCGGTACCGTGGGATAAGGTAAAGATTAATGTGCTGGATACTCCCGGATATTTCGATTTCGTAGGCGAAGTAGAAGAAGCAGTAAGCGCAGCAGATGCAGCGATCATTGTAGTTTCCGGTAAAGCAGGCGTTCAGGTTGGAACACAGAAGGCATGGAACTTATGTGAGAAATATAAACTTCCGAGAATGATCTTCGTCACAGATATGGACGTAGATGATGTCAGCTACCGTAAAGTAGTAGAACAGCTCACTGAACTCTACGGTAAGAAGATCGCACCGCTTCACTTCCCGATTCGTGAAGATGGCAAATTTGTAGGATATGTAAATGTTGTAAAACAGGCAGGACGTAAGTACATAGATAAAGGTAAGAAAGAGGAATGCCCGATTCCTGAATACCTGGATGAATATCTGGAGAAATATCACGATATCCTTATGGAATCTGTTGCAGAGACCAGCGAGGAATTCATGGACCGTTATTTTGAAGGTGATACATTCTCAGTGACAGAGGTTTCCGCAGCACTTGCAATGAATGTACAGGAAGCATCTATCGTACCTGTATGCATGGGCTCACCGATCAATCTTCGCGGTGTATCCAACTTACTGGATGATATCTGCGGATATTTCCCAAGCCCGGACAAACGTTCCTGCAACGGAATCGCTCAGAAGACAAATGAGATCTTCGAAGCAAACTATGATTTCACAAAAGCGAAATCCGCATATGTATGGAAAACTATCGCAGACCCGTTCCTCGGCAAATATTCTCTTATCAAGGTATGCTCCGGTGTTATCAAATCCGATGATACTCTGGTAAACGTAGAGAAGGGCGAAGAAGAACGTCTGAACAAATTATATGTACTGGAAGGCTCCAAACCTATCGAGGTTCCTGAACTTCATGCAGGTGATATCGGTGCCATTGCCAAATTAAACAGTGTACAGACAGGTGACAGCCTTGCAACAAAGGCAAATCCGATCTTCTATCCGAAGGCAGTTATCTCCACACCTTATACCTGCAAGAGATTCAAAGCAGTGAAGAAAGGTGATGAGGATAAGATCTCTCAGGCACTTGCCAAGATGATGAGTGAAGATAAGACACTCCGTGTAGTGAACGACAGTGCAAACCGTCAGAGCCTGATCTACGGTATCGGTGATCAGCATCTGGACATTGTTGCCAATAAGTTAAAAGAACGCTACAAAGTAGATATAGAACTGAGCAAACCGAAGGTTCCGTTCCGCGAGACTCTTCGCAAGAATTCAGACGTTGAAGGCAAACATAAGAAACAGTCTGGCGGACATGGACAGTATGGTCATGTCAAGATGCGTTTCGAGCCGTCAGGCGATCTGGAAACACCTTATGTATTTGAGCAGGTTGTAGTCGGCGGCGCAGTTCCGAAGAATTACTTCCCGGCAGTTGAGAAAGGTCTGCAGGAATGCGTATTAAAGGGACCTCTGGCTGCATATCCGGTAGTTGGTGTGAAAGCTACTCTGTATGATGGATCCTATCATCCGGTAGATTCCTCAGAAATGGCATTTAAGATGGCTACCATCCTTGCATTCAAAAAAGGCTTCATGGATGCATCACCAGTACTCTTAGAGCCGATCGTATCCATGAAAGTAACAGTTCCGGATAAATACACAGGTGATGTTATGGGTGACCTGAACAAACGCCGCGGTCGTGTTCTTGGTATGACTCCTGACCATCAGGGAAATACGATTATCGAGGCAGATGTACCTCAGCTTGAGATCTACGGATATTCCACAGATCTGCGTTCCATGACAGGTGGAAGCGGAGAATTCTCCTACGAATTTGCACGCTACGAGCAGGCTCCGAATGATATCCAGGCAAAAGAAATCGAAGCAAGAGCAAGCAAAGTGGATAAAGCCGAAGAATAAAAAAAGGGTAATTACTGACAGAGCAGTAATTTGTGTTAGCGCAGTAATTAAAATATAGTTAAGAAATAAAAATGGCAGGACATTTTGCAGAGATGCGGAATGTCCTGTTTTTTACGTTTTGTTGACAGAACTCGTGGTGTATTACTCGAAAATGCGAAATAAGTGCCATTTTTGTTACTGTTCACACACCACTATCCCGCGAGGTGTTTTGGCATGAATATGCCAAAATCCCGAGACATACAAGCCAAAATTCCATTGCCGCAGGCAATCTGGAATGAATTTTGGCTACGTTACTGTGAACGGAGTGAACAGTAACCCATTTTTAAAGCAAAAACACTCGATACTGCGAAACGTTACATTGACAAACAGCCTTTGTTGAATTAAAATAAATTTTTAGGATAAGATGTCCATAATCGGACTGAAACCGCCGGAAATAATAAAAGTAGCTGTGTAGCTCAGTGGAGCAAACAGTAGTGGTGTCATGGACGCACCCTGAAAAAGACGGTATCTCGCCTTAAGTCAGATGCCCTGGTAACTCTGTTGCCGGGTAGTTCACATACAGCAAAATGTTGGAGGAAGCATAGAAATGAAATACTTGTTTAAAAAGATTGAGCCTAAGTGGCAGGCAAAATGGGAAGAAGCCAAAGTCTTTGAAGCCAAAGACAACAGTGATAAACCTAAATTTTATGGTCTGGTAGAGTTCCCATATCCAAGCGGTGCCGGTATGCACGTAGGACATATCAAAGCATATTCCAGTCTGGAGGTTATTTCCAGAAAACGTCGTATGGAAGGCTATAATGTACTTTTCCCGATCGGATTTGATGCATTTGGTCTCCCGACAGAGAACTATGCAGTAAAGACCGGAACACATCCACGTATCATCACAGATGAGAACATCAAGAGATTCTCCAACCAGTTAAAGAAAGTTGGATTTTCTTTTGACTGGAACCGTGTGATCGATACAACAGATGAAGACTACTACAAATGGACACAGTGGATTTTCCTGAAAATGTTTGAAAAAGGTCTTGTATTCAGAGACAGAACACTGGTTAACTACTGCCCGCACTGTAAAGTAGTCCTTTCCAATGAAGACAGCCAGGGCGGTAAATGTGATATCTGCCACAGCGATGTTGTTCAGAAATCAAAAGATGTATGGTATTTAAGGATCACCCAGTATGCAGATAAGCTTCTGGAAGGTCTGAAAGATGTAGATTATCCGGATAATGTAAAACAGCAGCAGATCCACTGGATCGGTAAATCAAAAGGTGCTTTCGTTAACTTCGATGTTGACGGAATCGATGAGAAACTTGAAATCTATACAACCAGACCGGATACTCTGTTTGGTGTAACATTCATGGTAATCGCACCGGAACATCCGATCATTGACAAATATGCAGATAAAATCACAAACATGGATGAGATCACTGCATATCGTAATGAGTGTGCAAAGAAAACAGAGTTTGAGAGAACTCAGCTTGTAAAAGATAAAACAGGTGTGAGAATCCAGGGACTTGAGGGAATCAACCCGGTTAACGGTAAGAAAATCCCGATCTACATTGCTGACTATGTAATGATGGGATATGGTACAGGTGCTATCATGGCAGTACCTGCTCACGATCAGCGTGACTATGATTTCGCGAAGAAATTCGGCATCGACATTATCGAAGTTATCAAAGGTGGAGATATTTCCAAAGAAGCCTATACAGGCGATGGCGAAATGGTAAACTCCGATTTCCTGAACGGATATGCAAAGAAGAAAGATTCTATTGAGCGTATGCTGGAAGAACTGGAGAAAAAAGGAATCGGTAAAGCCGGTGTTCAGTATAAGATGAAAGACTGGGCATTCAACCGCCAGAGATACTGGGGTGAGCCAATCCCGCTTATTCATTGCCCGAACTGCGGTGTTGTAGCAGTTCCGGAGAACGAACTTCCGCTGCGCCTGCCGGATGTAAAGGACTTCGAGCCGGGTGAAGACGGACAGTCCCCACTTGCAAAGATTGATTCTTTCGTAAACTGCACATGCCCGAAATGTGGTGCTGCAGCGAAGCGTGAGACAGATACCATGCCTCAGTGGGCAGGATCTTCCTGGTATTTCTTAAGATATACAGATCCGCACAATGCAAATGCACTGGCAGATATGGACAAACTGAAATACTGGATGCCGGTTGACTGG
>OLOA01000640.1_pt1 | contig 37730 bp, 34 predicted proteins | sample 1672201 | NCBI WGS metagenome assembly OLOA01 (sample SAMEA3136658, study PRJEB25190) | human gut metagenome
ACCACCAGGACCACCCGGGACGAGAACCCCACACCAGCGTTCGGGAAATCCCCCCACGACCCCCACCCGAACCCACAACGAAGGCCGGGGACCGACCCCGCAATGCGGAACCGGCCCCCGGCCTTCGTTCAATCAATTACTCAACGAGCAACGGAACCCTCGTGGTAATCGGCGTCCTTGACCTCGTCGCCCCAGGAGAACAGCGCACGGATCTTGCGGCCGGTGGCCTCGATCGGGTGCTTCTCGCCCTCGGCGCGCAGCTTCTTGAACTCGGGAGCGCCAGCAGCCTGGTCCTCCATGAAGCGGCGGGCGAAGGTGCCGTCCTGGATATCGGAGAGCACGGCCTTCATGTTCTGCTTGACGTGCTCGTCGATCACGCGCGGACCCGACACATAGTCGCCGTACTCGGCGGTGTCGGAAATCGACCAACGCTGCTTGGAGATGCCGCCTTCGTAAATCAGGTCGACAATCATCTTCATCTCGTGGCAGACCTCGAAGTAGGCCATCTCGGGCTGGTAGCCAGCCTCGGTCAGCACCTCAAAGCCGGTGGTGATCAGCCGCGACAGGCCGCCACACAGGACGTCCTGCTCGCCGAACAGGTCAGTCTCGGTCTCCTCACGGAAGCTGGTCTTGATGGCGCCGGCGCGCAGGCCGCCCAGGGCCTTCGCGTACGACAGCACCAGCGGCCATGCCTCGCCGGAGGCGTCCTGCTCGACGCACACCAGCACCGGCACGCCACGGCCGGCCTCGAACTCACGACGCACGACGTGCCCCGGGCCCTTGGGCGCAACCATGATGACGTCATGACCGGCCGCGGGCTTGATGTAATCGAAGTGGATGTTGAATCCGTGGGCGAACAGCAGCGCCGCACCCGGCTTCAGATTCGGCTCGATGACCTCGTTGTACAGGGCTGCCTGCACCTGATCGGGAGCAAGAATGGTGACCAGGTCACCCTCCTTCACCGCGTCCGCAACGGACTTGACGGTGAGACCGGCTTCCTCGGCCCTGGCAATTGACGCGGAACCCTCGCGAAGGCCGACAACGACGTTCACGCCGCTGTCGCGCAGGTTCAACGCATGGGCGTGTCCCTGGGAGCCGTAGCCGATGACGGCAACCGTCTTCGACTGGATGGGCGCCAGGTCAGCGTCTTCCTCGTGGAACATTTCTGCCATTACTAACTCCTGATTTTGTTTGTTTTGACCGGGACTGCTTGCACTCAGGATGAATGCTTGGCCAGCGCCGGACGCTTCTTCTCATTGATGCTCTTGGAACCACGGTCCAAGGCCACCTGGCCGGATTGCACCAGCTCGATGATCCCGTAGGGGGTGAGCATCGTGGTGAGGGCAGTGATCTTCGACTGCCCCCCGGTGACCTCCACGGTCACCGACTCCGGACTCACATCAACGACGTGGGCACGGAACAAATTGGCGAGATCGATGATGGCAGGGCGGTTGTGATCGGTGCAGCGCACCTTCACCATCAACATCTCGTGGTTGACGGCATCATCGCCGAGTTCCACGATCTTGTAGACCTCGATGAGCTTGTTGAGCTGCTTGACCACCTGCTCGGCCACCCGCTCATCGGCCATGTCCATGACGATGGTCATCCTGGACACGTCGGGATGCTCGGTGGTTCCCACGGCGAGTGACTCGATATTGAATCCACGACGCGAAATCAGGCCGGCCACCCTGGCCAGCACCCCGGAATGGTTGCTCACCAGCACGCTCAGTGTGTGTCTGCTCACAGCTCCTCCTCGTCCCATTCGGGAGCCATGTCCCGGGCGATCTTGATCTCGTCGTTGCTGACGCCGGAGGCGACCATCGGCCACACCATCGCGTCCTTCTCACACACGAACTCCATCACCACCGGGCGATCGTTGACCTCGGAGGCCTTCTTGAGCACCTCGGTGACCTCGTCGGGAGTCGTGGCACGCAGGCCCACGGCGCCCATGGCCTCGGCCAGCATGGGAAAGTTCGGCAATTGATCGGAGTGGAGGTCGGTGTTCGAGTAGCGGTGCTCGTAGAACAGGGACTGCCACTGGCGCACCATGCCAAGGGTGTTGTTGTTGATGATTGCGATCTTGATCGGGATGTGGTTCACCGCACAGGTGGTGAGCTCCTGGTTGGTCATCTGGAAGCTCCCATCGCCGTCGATACCGACCACGACCTTGTCGGGACGACCGACCTTGGCCCCCATGGCTGCGGGGACGCAGTAGCCCATCGTCCCGGCGCCTCCGGACGACAGCCACTTGCCGGGCTTCTCGAACGGCAGGAAATGTGCCGCCCACATCTGGTGTTGGCCGACGCCGGTCACGAAGATGGTGTCATCCCCGAAGTGCTCGCCGATCCGCTTGATCACGTGCTGGGGACTGAGCTTGCCCGTGGTCGGCTCCTCCCAACCCACCGGGTAGCGGTGTTCCAGCCCGGTCACATAGTCGGTCCAGGTTGAGCGATCGACCTGCTTGGTCTCCTTCAGGTGCGAGGTGAGCTCCGCGAGCACCTTGCGTGCGTCGCCCACGATCGGCACGGCCGCCGGAACGTTCTTCCCGATCTCCGCCGGATCGATGTCGGCATGGATCACGGTGGCATGGGGGGCGAAGCTCGAGACCAGACCGGTGACCCGATCATCGAACCGCGTACCGATCGCGATGAGCACATCGGCACGTTGGATGGCTCCCACGGCGGCGACTGTGCCATGCATGCCGGGCATGCCCAGGTTGAGGTCGCTGTCCTCCGGGAAGACTCCCCGCGCCGGAAGGGTGGTGGTCACCGGGATCCCCGTGACCTTCACGAACTCGGCCAACTCGTGGGCGGCCCGGGCGCGCACCACCCCACCGCCGACCAACAACAGGGGGCGTTCGGCCTTCGCAATCACCTTGGCGGCCTGGGCCAGCTGGCGGGCATGGGGGTTGGTCGTGGGCTTGTATCCGGGCAGCACGATCTTGTCGGGCCACACGAACTTCGCCAATGCCGTCATGGCGTCCTTCGAGACGTCCACCAGGACCGGACCCGGCCGTCCGGTGGACGCGATGTGGAAGGCGGTCTTGATCGCCGCGGGAATGTCGGCCGCATTGGTGATGAGGAAGTTGTGCTTGGTGATCGGCGTCGTGATGCCGCGGATGTCAGCTTCCTGGAAGGCATCAGTGCCGATGAAGGCAGAGTTGACCTGGCCGGTGATGGCCACCATCGGCACGGAGTCGAGGTAGGCATCCCCGATGGGGGTCACCAGGTTGGTTGCGCCCGGTCCCGAGGTGGCGATGCACACGCCCACCTTTCCGGTGGCCAGCGCGTAGCCCTCGGCGGCATGGCCGCCGGCCTGCTCGTGACGTACCAGGACATGGCGAATCGGGGAATCGAAGAGCGGATCATAGAGCGGCAGCACGGCTCCTCCGGGAAGCCCGAATACCGTGTCAACACCCACCTTCTGCAGCGACTCGAGCAGAATCTGGGCACCAGTCATCATGCCTGAACCCTGTTGCGAGGTTCGCTCCTGGTCCGCCATGGGCATCCTCCTTCGTATGGGATCGGAAGCATCTTCCGATCCGGCTCCCCTTGCCCGGAACCAGCGAGTGCGCTGGTTCCGCCATGGCCGGTTCACAGGATCTTCCACTTCCCCGCTTCGTTGGTGCGACCAACGTCGCTGCCAAAGAAAAACCCTCGCTGCCTTACGGCATACGAGGGAGCGCTCCGTCCTACTTCAACGAAGCGCTAGGCGAGTACAAGAATTCGTCCTGCGAGCACGTAATGAACTATGGCAGTACCTCGCGGCCCGTTCTGACAAGAGGGCCCATAGTCTCACATCATGAGACGCGTGGTCTCGCCATTCGAAGCATCCCGCCGCATTCGATCGTCATGAGGAGCACCAGGATGCCCGCCCCTACGGCGCTGCCCCAACCCCACATCGGGGTGATCCACGCAAGCTTGTCCTGCACCAGGTCAATGGGCAGCAGGCATGTCCAGGCCGCCCATGCGAGGGTCGCGACGCGCCACGGCAGGCGGGGGGACGACAGGGCGACGAGCCCCGCCAGCAGGGCCGGTAGTCCCGCCAGGGCCCAATGGCCCGGCATCCCGATACTCAGGGCGAGGCAGACCGCAACCACTCCCAGCGAAAACCTCTCGTGTCGCCAGGCCCACGCAGCCACGCCCAACGCCAGCAGGAGCAGGGCAGCCCCGATCACCCAGCCGGCCCCACCTGCGCGGGCTCCCAGACTGGGATCGATCACCGGCCAGCCACCCAATCGGCCACCGAACAGCATCACCCAGAAGTCGGTCCCGTTCCATGGGGCGACCAGGAAGGCACAGCCACTGAGCAACACAACCACGGCCATCGCGATCATCCCCCGGCGCCGCATGGGTGCCGATGGTGTCCGGGATCCTCCCGCGACGGCCGCGAGCGCCGCCGTGATCGGACCGATGCCGACGGCCGCTGCCAACCCCAACGCCAGACCGGGGACCGGGGTGGACGGGCGGCGCGGCCACAGTCCAGCCACCATCAGCGCCAGCAGGACCAGGTCGATCGTGCCCAGCTGCATGCCGGATCGCACCGGGGCACACCCGAGCGCCAGGGCTGCCGCGCCGGCTGCGACGGCCGGACCCCCGGCCCGCGGCCAACAACGCCGGACGATCCAGCACAGGGCCACCGCGCCCGCTGCGAGGAACGCCAGCTGCCAGAAGAACCAGCTGCCCACCGTGATCGGGGCACCGAGCACCAATCCGGTCACGGACAGGGGGAAGGTCCCCGGTGCGCCGGCCTCGGTGATCCGGTAGACCGAATCGAGTGCCACCAGGCGGTGCTCGCCGAACCAGATGGCCCGCGCGTACGGCATCACCGGGGCCCACGTCCCCCGGGTGGGGCCGGCGTGGAGACCCGTCAGGAGCAGCGAGACGGCAAGGGCCGGGCCGGCCACCGCGCCCCACCAGACGACGGCCCGCAGGCCGCGCAGCCACCTCCTGGCCCCCGGCGTGCCGGCGGGCGCAGCCGATGACCGGCCAGAGGGCGCCACGTCGGGATCAGAGCCGAACCGGGAAACCGGCCTGGTCCAGTGCCTGCTTCACCTGGTTGACCGTGAGCTGCCCATAGTGGAAGACGCTGGCGGCGAGCACGGCATCGGCGCCGGCACGTACCGCTTCCACGAAGTGTTCGGCCCGACCCGCCCCACCCGAGGCGATCAGCGGAACGTCAATCACATTGCGCACCGCTTCGGTCATTTGGAGGTCGAATCCGTCCTCGGTGCCGTCGGCGTCCATGGAATTCAGGAGGACCTCACCGCAGCCCCGTTCGACGGCCTCGCGCACCCACTCCAGGGCATCCATTCCCGCCGATCGGGTGCCCCCGTGCGTGGTGACGCCGTAGCCGGACGGCATACCGGCCTCGCGGCGGGCATCAAGGCTGAGGACGAGCACCTGGTTGCCGAAGCGCGTGGTGATCTCGTTGATCGATTCAGGTCTGGCGATCGCGCCGGTATTGATCCCGACCTTGTCGGCGCCGCAGCGCAGGAGCGCGTCGACGTCGTCAGGCTGGCGCACTCCCCCACCGACCGTCAGTGGGATGAAGACGGTCTCCGCGCAGCGGGTCACCATGTCGCGGGTGGTCTCGCGTCCCTCAGTGCTGGCCGAGATGTCGAGGAAAGTGAGTTCGTCGGCGCCCTGCACCCCATATGCCGCAGCCAGCTCAACCGGGTCGCCGGCATCGCGCAGGTGGGTGAAGTTCACGCCCTTGACCACCCGGCCGTCCTTGACGTCGAGGCAGGGGATGACTCGGATCGCGACGCTCATGGCTAAACCCTAGCTTGCCGCGCTTGAATGGTTCCTGACAGTCCCACCGGCTGGTGGTGGCGAAGTCTGAGGAAGGGCGACAACATGGAATTTCGTTATCTGGGAAACTCCGGGCTGAAGATCAGCGAGATCACCTACGGCAACTGGCTCACCCACGGCGACCAGATCGACGACAAGGTGGCCATCGACTGCGTGCATGCCGCGCTCGACGCCGGAATCACCACTTTCGATACCGCCGACGTCTATGCCAATGGCAAGGCCGAGACCGTCCTGGGTGAGGCCCTGGCGGGGACCAGGCGTCAGTCCCTGGAGATCTTCACCAAGGTCTACTGGCCCACCGGACCCAAGGGACCCAACGACGTCGGCCTGTCGCGCAAGCACATCATGGAGTCGATCGATGCCTCACTGGGGCGCCTTCGCACCGACTACGTGGACCTGTACCAGGCGCACCGCTTTGACTATGAGACCCCGCTCGAGGAGACGATGTTGGCCTTCGCCGACGTGGTGCGGGCCGGCAAGGCGCTCTACATCGGAGTGAGTGAGTGGACCGCTGAGCAGATTGAGGCCGGTTCGCGCCTGGCCCGCGAGCTGCACATCCCCCTGGTGAGCAACCAGCCGCACTACAACATGTTGTGGCGAGTGATTGAGCCGCGCGTCGTGCCGGTGTCCCGCACCCTGGGCCTGTCCCAGATCGTCTGGTCGCCGATGGAGCAGGGCCTGCTCACGGGCAAGTACCTGCCCGGCAAGCCGGTTCCCTCCAACAGTCGCGCGGCATCCAAGGTCGGTGCCGGGTTGGACAACCTCATCGAGCACGACCAGAAGACGGTCGAGCGCGTTCAGGGGCTGCGTCCGATCGCCGATGAACTCGGCATCACGATGGCCCAGCTGGCCATCGCCTGGGTGCTGCAGAACGACAATGTCGCGGCTGCGCTGGTGGGCGCATCGCGTCCCGAGCAGGTGACGAGCAATGTCGGGGCGAGCGGCGTGAAGATTCCGCCAGAGCTCATGTCGCGCATCGATGAGGTGCTGGGCGACTCGGTCCAGCGCGACCCCGAGCTGACCGTCACGACGAACCCACGCACTCGCCCCGGGTCCAACTGACCCACCACGGATTGGCCCGTGGGGCCGCTCATCCGGGGACCACCTGGTCGCCCGGATCGGCCCCACGCCCACCCGCCGCGAGGAGCCACGGGCCGGTGAATGCCCGGTGAACGCCTACTGCCCCGGCATGTTGATCTCTGCCAGCGGTGCCCAGCCATCCTGATCGGTCTCAAGGCTGATGACGCTGGGACGGGTGGCCGCGTACTGGCCCTGCGTCGCCATGGCCTTCTTGAAGTGGTCGGACTCCACGTGCACCTTGCCGGCTGCACCATCCTTGTAGGCCTCGAGCAGGATGTACTGGTTGGGGTCGTCAACCGAACGTGACCACTCGAACCACAGGCAGCCCGGCTCGGCGCGACATGCCCGGGTGAACTCATCGACCAGGTCCATGAACTTGTCGGCGTACTCGGGCTTGACGTCCCATTTCACGGTAATTGCGATCATGACTCCATCATGGCGCGCTCCCCGCGCATGGGCACGCATCACCACCACGGGAGATGGACCTATTCGGGCTCGGCGGTCTCGAAGTCGACGATGTCGCGGCGCAGCAGGCCGATGACCGCCCGGCAGGTCCTGGCGAGGCCCGGTGAACCGAGCTCCGCCAATCCGGGGGCCGCACTGATCTGGCTCGCCAGATCGACCACCTGCCTGGTCCACCGGACGAAGTCGCCCGCCGTCAGCCCGAACTCACCCAGGATGTCGGCCAATGAGGCCCCTGAGGCCCATTGTGCCGCCGTGTCGGCAAAGCCGATATCAAGATCGCGCTGACGTTCCACGCGATGGTCGCGCTCGACCAGTCCGACCTCGCGCCACACCGAGCGGAGGGCTCGTTCGGCACGGGCGCTGGTGTCGTCGGGCATGCGGTGTCCACCGGTGTCGGTGGCGCGGGCCTCGTAGACCATGGTGGACAGGACGGCCGCCAGCTGCGGTCCGTTGAGCTCGGCAAAGACCTTCTCCCTGATCGCCTGGGCGACCACGAGGTCGAGCTCACTGTAGATGCGCGTGAGCATTGTCCCCGCCGGGGTCACCTCGTCGGGGTGACTTGGGTCGAGATAGCCCAGGGCGTCCAGCACGGCACAGATCCGGTCGAACTGGGCCGCAATGGAATTGCGTCGATCTGCTGCACGGCGCTGGGTGACGTTGTTCTCGCGTTCCAGGCGCAGCGCCCGCTCCGCGGCGCGGGCATGGTCCTCGCGGTGGGGGCAGTCATGGCAGGGATGCGCCCGCAGCCGGGCGCGCAATTCGGAGATCTGGTGGCTGAGCTCGGCATCAAGGGGCGCCCGGGAGCGGCCGGCCTCGACGGACAGCCCCTCGATGCGGGCGTCCAGTGCTCGCGAGAGCGCCTTGCGCGCCGCCGCGGAGTGCCGGTCGAAACGCTTGGGGACCCGCACCTTGGCGGCCGTCACCGGGGCCGACTTGAATTGTTCGGGAGCGATGCGCACGATCTGGTGGTCCTCACCCATCACCAACGGATGCGGTTCGGGCTTCCCGGGCCGGGCGGGCTCGATGACCACGAGCCAGCCGGAGCGCTTGCCGGCGTCCAGGTGGATCACATCCCCGGGTTCCAGCCGACTCAGGCCATCCAGCACTGCAGCGCGCTGGTCCTGCTTGCGCAGGCGCGCCTGCTCGCGTTCCAGCTCGCGCACCTCATCGCGCAGCCGTGCGTAGCTGGCGAAATCTCCCCGGGAACAGTGTGCCTGCTGCCAGGCGTCGGCGATCTGACCGGCCACGGCCACCCCTTGCCGCGCGGCCGCCACCACCTTGCGGTCCGCCTGGAACTGGGCAAAGCTCTGCTCCAGCAGTGATCGAGCCCGATCACGGCCGGCACTGCGCACCAGGTTGACGGCCATGTTGTAGTTGGGTGCGAAGCTCGAACGCAACGGATAGGTGCGCTTGGAGGCCAGCCCCGCGACCGCCCTGGGGTCCATGCCGGTTTGCCACAGCACCACCGCATGTCCCTCGGTGTCGATGCCGCGCCGCCCTGCGCGCCCGGTCAGCTGGGTGTATTCGCCCGGCGTGATGTCGGCATGGGTCTCCCCGTTGTACTTCACCAACCGTTCCAGCACCACGGTGCGGGCCGGCATGTTGATACCGAGCGCGAGCGTCTCCGTGGCGAAGACCACCTTGAGCCAGCCGCGGGTGAATCCCTCTTCGACGATCGCCTTGAACACGGGCAGCAGGCCGGCATGATGGGCCGCGATGCCCCGTGACAGCGCCTCGACGAAGTCATTCCAGCCCAGGGCGGCCCGATCCGTCTCCGACAGGCTGGCGCCCTCACGCTGGGCGAGTTCGCGGAGCTGTGCGCGCTCGGTGCGGTCGGTCAGGCGCACCCCGGAACGCAACAACTGGCGCACCGCGGCATCGCAGCCCTGGCGGGAGAAGACGAAGTAGATGGCGGGGACCAGGCCCGCCTTCTGCAGTGCGGTCACCACCATGGCCCGACTCGGGGTCAGCCCGTGGGACTGGTGGCGGCGGTCTCCCACCCGTGAACTCGAGGCTCCGCCGAACTGGCCGGACCCGTAGGTGACGCGTCGCTTGCCACGGCCATTGCGCCCCCTGGGGCGGCGCGAGTCATCGCGTGTGGTGCGCGATTCCTGGCGCGCCAGCGCCGTGAGCTTGGGATTCACCGAGCGCCCGTCGCTGCCGAACAGGTCGTAGATCTCATGGTCGGCCATCACGTGCTGGTAGAGCGGCACCGGCCGCTTCTCCCAGACCACGATGTCGACATTCCCGCGGACGGTGTCGAGCCAGTCGCCGAACTCCTCGGCATTGCTGACGGTGGCCGACAGCGCCACGACCTGCACCGATTCGGCCAGGCCGAGGATCACTTCCTCCCAGACGGCGCCCCGGAAGCGGTCCGACAGATAGTGCACCTCGTCGAGCACCACATAGCTCAGCGTCTCCAGATCGGGAGACACTGCGTACAGCATGTTGCGCAGTACCTCGGTGGTCATCACCACGATGGGTGCGTCACCATTGATCGTGACATCGCCGGTCAGCAGCCCCACATTGTCGGCGCCGTGGGCCGCCACGAGGTCGTGGTACTTCTGGTTGCTCAGCGCCTTGATGGGCGTGGTGTAGAAGCACCGGCTGTGCTCGCGCACCGCCAGGAAGCATGCATATTCCCCGATCACGGTCTTGCCCGAACCGGTCGGGGCGGCCACCAGGACGCCGTGGCCCGCATCGATGCTCCCGCACGCCTGCACCTGGAAGGAGTCAAAGGAAAAGTCGTAGTGGCCGGCGAAGTCACGCAGATTCTCGCTCGGTGTCGCTTTGGCGGTCGACTCCGCATCGGCAGTATTCACACCTCCAGCCTAGTGAGGCCCTCCGCATGCGCCCCGAACAGCCGTCCAGCCCACGATGGGACACCGCGGACCGTCACCATCGGGGACCGCCGGTTCCCCTCTCCCACTACGCCCTGCCATGGCAGACTGGCGGCGTGACCTCCCCCCTTGCCCCCACCCCGACGGGGCGTCTGTGCGCGCGCCCCGGGATCTCGCTGGTGCTGTGCGACCTTGACGGCACCCTGCTCGATCCCGAATCGATGGTCTCGTCACGCACCCTTTCGGCAATTGATGCCCTGCGCCGCCGCGGAGTCCACTTCGGCACGGCCAGCGGACGTGACCTGCGGTCTCTGGAGGCTCTGTTCGACCTGTGGGGCCTGACCGGGCTCGTCGATGTCGCGGTGGGCATGAATGGCGCCGACGTGGCAGACCTGCGCACCGGCCAGGTGGAGCGTGACTACCTGGTGCGCCCCGAGGTCTTCCGCGACATCATGGCGGTCTACGCCGACCTGCCGGTGAACTTCGCGGTGGTCGTCGACGGAACCTATGTGGCGGCGCATGACGATGGATTGCTCGATGCGCTGGCCGAGTCCGGACGCGTACGGACCGCCGTGGATCCCGGGCTCGTCGCCACGCTCGACCAGCCGCGCACCAAGCTGCATGTCATGTGCCACGCAGGGGACATGGCCCGTGTCGAACGCCGGGCGCAGCTCACCGATGCGACGCGCGCCACGGGGGTCAGGACCGCCGACACCTTGTTCGAGTTCCAGTATCCCGGGATCAACAAGGCCGTCGGCATGCGCCGGGCCGCAGCGATGCTGGGCCTGGAGGCAGGTCGAGTCATGGCTTTCGGGGACGCCGAGAATGACGTCGAGATGCTCCACGAGGCCGCCGTGGGAGTCGCCATGGGCAATGCCCGCCCGGCCGTCCGACAGGTGGCGGACCACGGCACCGCCACCAATGCCGACGATGGGGTCGCGGTCTTCCTGATGGACTGGTTCGGCCTGGACTAGGACGTCCGGGCGCCATGGCGCCGCCAGAGGGTCTCCCCCGCTACTCGGGCGTGGTCATGTGCGGCAGGGGCCGGTTGACGAAGACGTCGAGGCTGGCGGGCACCACGTCCAGGTCAATCGGCACATCGCCGATCTCCTCGCCATCGGCCAGCGCGAACAACCCGTCACCATCAACGTGGATGGAGGTGCAACGCAGGGTCTCCACCTGTTCGAGGCGCACGAAGGTGCCGTTGTACAGGTTCGGGAATTCGCGCATGAGGGTGCCCACGCCCACCGGATGCACGATGGTCACGTCCAACTCCCCATCGGTGGGGTCGGCGGCCGGACACACATTGATCCCACCCCCGAAGTAGCCGCAATTGCCGACCGCGACCAACAGGGCCTCCACGTCCCGTCGGACACCGTGGTCGATGCCCAACACGTAATGGAGCGGCTTGAAGTGCATCGCCTCCTGGAACACCGCCGCGGCGTAACTCAGCTTGCCCAGGTTGACCACCGAGCGGTTGACCCGACGATTGACCCTGGCGTCGTAGCCGGTGGACACCACCGAGCCCACCCAGTAGGGCGGCCGGTCCGGATCGGCCGACGACGTGGCGCGCATGAGGTCGATCCGTTTCGTGAAGCCGTCCACGATCGCATCAATCACCCGCGCCGGCCGGGCGGGGGAACCGACGCCGCGCCGGAAATCGTCACCGGTACCGGCGGGGAACACGGCCAACGGGATGCCGGAGCCGGCACAGGCGTTGATGCCGGTGGAGGCGGTGCCATCGCCGCCCAGGGTCGCCAGCACATCGGGGCGCTGCCCGGCGCTGGCCCGGGCGGCATGCGCGACAACCCCGGCCGCGAACTGGCGTGCCTGGTGCGCACTGGTGGAAACCTCGACGTCGACCCATGTGTGGGGCAACCTGCGACGAAGTTGCAGTGCAATGCCGGGCGCCATGATGTGGGCCATGCCGTGGCCGGCCGAGGGGCTCACGAGCAGTGTGACCCGGGCAGGGTCGGCGGGGCCGTGGAGCCCCTCATCGGACCTGGCTTCGCCGAATACGGAAGTCATTGGTGCTCCTCAGCGTCATTGCTGTTGTTCAGCCACCTGCCTCTTATCATGACGCTTGCACAGCACTTCGGCAATGACATACAGGAAGGACATGGGCACGGCGAGCACGCACATGGAGATCGGATCGGTGGAGGGCGTCGCGACGGCCGAGAAGAGGAAGCACAGGAAGATGGCCATGGACCGGAACTTGCCCAGCCCCGCACCGGAGATGATGCCGAACCGGTTGAGGGTCACCAGCACGACGGGCAACAGGAAGCTCACCCCGAAGACGAGCAGCAGGGTCAGCTCGAAGGTGAGGAACTCGTTGGCGTCGTTGAGGTTCAGCACCCCGGGCGGGTTGAACTGCAGGAGCACGGCAAAGCCCTTGGGGGAAATCCAATAGCCGAGCAGGACGCCGGTGAGGAACAGGGGAATCGAGGTGCCCAGGAAGCGGATCGCCGCGCGCCGTTCATTCGAGAGCAGGCCGGGGGCGATGAAGGCCCACAGCTGGTACAGCCAGACAGGGCACGACAGGATGAATCCGGCGATGAAGGGCACCTTCATGAACAGGGTGAAGCCACCGGTGACATTTGTCGTGGTGATCTCGACCTCAGCGCCCGGGTTCTTGGCCCGGTAGACCTCGATCGCCTGCTGGATCGGGTGGAAGGCCACGGCCGTCAGCTGGTTGTAGAAGATGAAGCAGCACAGCGCCACGGCGAGGACCGCGAGGATCGACACGATGACGCGGTAGCGCAGCTCCCGCAGGTGGTCCACGAGCTCCATTGACCCGTCGGCGGCGGGCTCGGGAGGGCGCCACGACTTGGGCAGCAGGTGGAGGCGACGCCGTTTCTTGCCGGGAGCCGCTTCCTGGCTGCCGTCGCCCGCCTTTTCATCCACGGTGATGGCCATGTGACCGGCTCAAGGGGCTCAGCTGTTCTGGGGCGGGTCGACGACCTCGCCGTTGACAACCTGTCCACCGGGTTGGCCCTGGGCGCTCTGCCCGGACTGCGGCTGGGCCGTGTTGGGGGTCACCACCGTCGGCGGAACAGCCGGCTGTGAGGCCTGCGCGTCGGCCTGACCCTGCGCGTTCTTCTTCGCGTTGAGTCCCTGGGTCTCTTCCTTGAACTCACGGATTGCCTTGCCCGAGGCCTTCCCGAGGCCGGCGAGCTTGCTGCCGCCGAACACCAGGAGGGCAATCAGCAAGACAATGAGAAGCTCCTGCCATCCAAGATCCATCTCAAACTCCTTCGTCGACGCCGGATCCGTCCGGCTTGATCACGAGAATCGTGGGGTGAGGGGTTGCAGTGGCCCGACACCGGCCGAGCCCGCCGATCAGCTTACGCGTCCACCTGCCCGAGCTGTTCATTGAGTTCGAGCGCGGACGCGGCACGCTCGGCAGCACCACGAGCGGCTTGCGGCGGGTCGACGTGCAGCACGCCCTCGCCCAGCCGCAGCACCATGGTCGAAACCCAGGAGGGGTCCCCCACCGGGAACGTCGCCCGAAGGGCTCCGCCCGGCAGCTCCGTGACCGAATCCGTCGGGTAGTACTCGACCACCCAGCGGGCCTTCGGGGCCAGGTCAAGTGTGACCTGGCCAGATCCCTGGGTGAACCAGTCGTCGACCGGTGGGGGTGTCCCGTGGGCGGAAGATTTCTGGCCGGTGGGCCTGGCCGTCACTATGCGATCCAACCGGAAGGAACGCCAGGCATCCCGTTCCAGGCTCCAGCCACACAAATAGGCCACGCCGTCCCGCACCTGGATCGCCACGGGATCGACCACCGGATGGGTGGTCTCATTGCGCGAGGCATTGTCATATTCCAGGCGGAGCTGGCTGCGCCCCTCGACGGCCGTGGCGATCTGTTCACGCATGTCGGGGGCGCCCGAGGCGAGCGAGATACCCACGCGACCTGCTTGTGAGGAGGGAACGATCGCGGTGAGTTTCTCCGCGGCACGGCGCGCCGCCGATGCCGTGGCGCCGCTGGTGAGTCCCTCGACGGCACGCAGCGCCACGATCAGGCTCGTGGCCTCGTCGGCGGTGAACCTCATGGGCCTGCTCAACACCTCGGCATTGGTCAGCCGAATGATGCCCTCGCCCTGGACGGCTTCCATGTCGATTTCGATGAGATCCCCCGGCAGGCCCCCGGGAAGCCCACACATCCACAACACGTCGAGGTCGGCCAGCACCTGACGCTTCTTGATACCGAATGCCCTGGCCACTTCGGTGACACTCACGCCGGGATGTGCTTGCAGATAGGGAACCTCGGCCAGCATCCGGCGGACCTGATCAAGACCTGTCATGACTGACCTCCAGCACTGCGCGCAGCTGCGCCAATACCTGATCGCGCAGTTCGGCAGGCTCCAGAACCACCACGTCAGGACCGGCCGCAGCGATGTCGGCAACGAAGTCGGAATCGCGGGTGTAGGGCACCTCGAAGCATGCGAAGCCCTCGGGCAGGGCGCGCGGTGGGGCGACCGGCGTACCGATCCGGCGTAGGGCGGGCGCCTTGTTGTCCCGTAGCGCCAACAGGGCGCGCGAATCCGGCTCCCCGGGCTCCACCTGCCTGGCCAGGGCCTGCAGGTCGACGTCATCGGGTACCTGGTAGGCATCGGTCCCGCCGACCGTCTCGGGGGTGGCGTTCATGCGGCTCATCTTGAACATGCGGGGACCCTCCCGCGTGAGGTCCAGGCCCAACAGGTACCAGCTGCCACGACGCCACAGCACGCTCCACGGCGCCACCGTGCGCACTTCTGGCGACCCGCGATAGCCGAACCGCACCAACTGACGCTCGAGCGTGGCCCGCCAGCACACCTCGAAGGCAGGTTCCCTGGCACTGATCCGCGGCGCCAGCGCAGCCAGCCGCTCGACATCCGGATCGGCGCCGGCAGCCCGCAGCTTCGCGAGGGCCGAGATGGTCTGCTCTGCAGCGCTGGCCTGCTGCCAGACACGAGAGGCCGCCCCCAGCGCGGAGAGTTCATCGTAGTCAAAGGAAACGGGGGGCAACTCAAAGTCGGTGCGACTGATCCGGTACCCGGTGTCGTCGTCGAACAGGACGTCGTTGCTGCCCATCACCACCGGCACGCCCATGGCCCGCAAGTCGTCCTTGTCCCGCTCGAACTGCCGTTCGAAGGCCGAGTCGCTCAAGCCACGATAGGCCTCCACGACCCTGCGCAGTTCGGCCTTCGACAGGAAACGGCGTGCGGACAGCAGGGCGATCGCCAGGTTGACGAGTCGTTCGGATCTACGCGCTGCCACGCCCAAACGCTACCAGCGCGCCCGGGTCTGCGGGCGGGCACCGGAAGACGCGTGGAACCATGGGGTGCATGAACGCCGATGCCCCTGTCCCGACCGGTGCGGGTGACCGGTCGGGCGCAGGTCGCTTTGCCCCCTCCCCCACCTCGCAGCTCCACCTGGGAAATCTCCGCACCGCATTGTTGGCATGGTTGTTCGCCAGGGCCGAGGGGCTGCGCTTCCTCGTGCGCATCGAGGACCTCGATCAGGCCCGTGTGGCCGCGGCTCCCGGGGTGGCTGACCAGCAACTGCGGGACCTTGCGGCACTGGGCCTCGACTGGGACGGACCGGTGTTGCGCCAAAGTGGGCGCATCGAGCTCTATCGCAGCTACGCGGATCGCCTGTCCAGCTACGAGTGCTTCTGCTCACGCCGCGAGATCGCCGAGGCATCTGCGGCGCCGCATGGGGACTATCGCCCCTACCCGGGGACCTGTGCCCACCTGAGCGCCGCCCAGCGGGCCGAGGCCAGGACCCGACGGACGCCGGCCCTGCGGGTGCGGGCGGGCGGGATCGAGTGGACCGTCCACGACCGCTTTGCCGGTGACTACTCCCAACGGGTCGATGACTTCGTGCTGCTGCGTGCCGATGGCACGCCGTCCTACAACCTGGCGTCGGTGGTCGATGACGCGCTCCAGGGCGTTCGGCAGGTCACCCGCGGAGCTGATCTGCTGTCCTCCGCGCCACGGCAGGCGTGGTTGACCCACCGCCTCGGCTACGTCCAGCCGGTCTACGCACATGTCGGCCTGGTGCTGAACGGGGCCGGCGTTCGGCTTGCCAAGCGTGACCATCCGACTGACATGACGACGCTGGCAGCCCAGGGCATTGATGCCCGCCGTGTGCTGCGCATGCTCACCGATTCCTGCGGGCTGCCCACCGCCGAGTGCCCCGGGGAGTTGCTGGCCATGGTGCGCGCTGATCCGGGATTGCTGCACCGACCCGCCCTGGCACAGCCGTGTGTACTGGATGCCCAGGACCACCTGCTGCGGCACTGATCGCCCGCAACACAACTCACGGGCAACGCAATTCGCCCGCAACGCGAGGACGGACTGCCCCGCAGGCCGACGTCAGGCTCCATGACGCCAGACATGGCAGAACCTCCGGGAATTGCCCGGAGGTTCTGCCATGCAGGTTCGATCAGGATGCCGTGGTGGCGCGGGTGAACAGGATGTCGACCACATAGACCATCGTCGTATTGGGGGCGATGCTCGGATTGGTATTGCCATCCGGGTAGGCCTGCGAGGGGGGTACGACGAGCAGGACGCGGCTGCCGACCGGCTGTCCGACGAGGCCCTTCTGCCAGCCCTCGACCAGGCCGCTCAGGGCCCCGGTCTGGGGAGAGTTGCTCCCATTGCTGTAGGTGGACTGGACCACCCGGGAATCACCCCACGACATGGAGATGAAGTTCACCGTGACGGTATCGGTGGCCGCCACCTGCTTGCCGGTGCCCTTGATGAGGGGCTGGACCACCAGGTCCGAGGGCGCGGCAACGCCGGAGGGAATCGTGATGGACGGATTGTTGATGTCGCCTGACACGGTGGGCAGTCCGGCCGCAGGGGTGACCGCCTCACCACTGGGTTGGTTCAGCTGCGTGGAGACCAGGTCGACGACGAAGAACAGGGTGTCGCCCACCTCAATGCCGGCAGCCGATGCCCCGCCCATGGCGTCGTAGCCGTCCTTGCCGGTGACGCCGATCAGCACGCGGTCACCGATGTGCTTGCCGTCCAGGCCCTTCTGGAAGCCCGGCACCACCTGTGACAGGCCGAACGTCGCCGTCGCACCCTTGGTGTAGCTGTTGTCGAAGGTCTGGCCCGTGCGGGCATCCACGCCCACGTAGTTGACCTCCACATAGGACGTGGAGCCGACGGCCTGGCCATTGCCCTGGACGAGCACCTTGCTCATGGTCTCGTTGACCTGCACCGGCCAATCGGCGGTCACGGTGGCCTCCTGGCCATAGCCACCACTCACCTGAACCGAATCCAGCGAGCTCAGCAGCTTGCCGCTCGACGAGGCCGAAGCCGTCGACGTGGCGGATTGCGATGCCGGGGCGGAGGCTGATGAGGGGCTGGCGCTGGCGTCGCTCTTGGAGCAACCGGCAGCCAACAACAGGATCGGCACCAGCGCGAGGCTGGCCCAGCGTGTCCAGCGATGTCGGGACGCTGAGGCACTGGCGGCGTGGTCTGAATGATCGGTCATGGACACGTATTCATGCTAGCCGACCTCACAGCGTGCAGATATTGCCCGGGGCCGGGAAGGCCGACGGGCCGGGTGCGCCATCTCCTCAGGAGACGGCCACGATGTCGACAACGAAGAACAGGGAGTCCCCGACCTGGATGCCCGCCGCGGCGGCGCCCCCTGCGGAGTCATAGCCGTCCTTGCCGGTCACCGCGATGAGGACGCGGTCGCCGACGTGCTTGCCGGTCAGGCCCTTCTCGAATCCCGGGATCACCTGGGCGAGGCCGAATGTTGCGGGCTTTCCGTTCTTGAAGCTGGAATCAAACACCTGCCCGGTGCGCCCATTCGTGCCGCTGTAGTTCACCTGCACCGTTGCATCGGCGCCCACCACCTGGCCGCTACCGGCCACGAGCACCTTGCTGAGGGTCTGGTCGACCGACACGGGCCACTGGGCCGTCACCGTGGGTGCCTGTCCGACGCCACCGGTGACCTGCACCTGGTCGAGTGAGGTCAGCACGGCGGCGGAGCCACCGGCCGACGAGGTGCCCGAACCTGCCGTCGTGGTGGCAGCTGACGCCGAAGTCGCCGACGGGGTACCGGCTGACGGCGAGGTCCCACTCCCGGGCGAAGCGGCGCAGCCCGCGGCCACCAGCACCAGGGGAAGCGCTGCCAGGCCGACCAGACGGGTCCAGGAGGCACGCACCCCGGAAGGGGTCGGCGTGAGGGGGCGACGTCGCGAAGAGGGCATGATCACGCGGCCATGCTAGCTGACACACGCGCTCACGGGCCTGCGCGGACGAATGGGTCGGGCGGTCAGAGCTTGACGATGTCCAGCAGGGTCCCGAGCTCCTCACGGCTCAGTTCCCGGGTCTCCCCCACGGCAAGGTTCCCCAGACGCACCGGGCCGATGCCGATGCGGGCCAGTTGGCGTACGGGATGGCCGACCGAATCCATCATGCGGCGCACAATGCGATTGCGCCCCGAGTGGAGGGTGATCTGCAGCATCGTGTGCACCGGTCCGCGCGAGACCAGCTTCACCCGGTCGGGCTTGATGGGCCCGTCCTCCAGGGTGAGGCCCTTCTCAAGGCGACGGATCGTCCGATTGTCCATCAGGCCCTCCGCGTCAACCAGGTAGGTCTTGCGCACCTCGTAACTGGGGTGGGACAACCGATGGCCGAATTCACCGTCATTGGTCAGGATGATCAGTCCCTCCGTCTCGGTGTCAAGGCGTCCCACATGGAACAGACGCTGGTGGCGGGGCACATATTCGGCCAGCGTGGGCCGGCCCTCCGGGTCGTCCATGGTGGACACGACGCCCCGCGGCTTGTTGAGCAGCAGGTACATGTGACGGCGCGGCGGCGGGATCCGGGCACCGTCGACGCGAATGGAGTCATGTTCGGGATCCACGCGGGTACCCAGCTCCACGACGATGTGGCCATTCACCTCCACGCGCCCTTCGGTGATGAGCCCCTCGCTCGCCCGGCGCGATGCGATGCCGGCCTGGGCCAGCACCTTCTGGAGGCGGATCCCCTCCGGCTTTGCCGCGGACTGATCAATCGGTGGTTCGTGTGTCTCGCTCATATCCTTCTCAGCCATTGGTGTGTGACCCCTCCTGAGGTACCTCGTCGCGTCCACCGTCATCGGGACGGTCCCGCGGTGCAGCCTCATTGGTTGCCTGCGACGACGCATCGGACCCTGCTGGGGCCGCCAGTGACGTCAATTCCGCCTCAAGAGCAGCCGCATCAGGCAGGAGCGGCGCAATATCGGGCAAATCGGACAAGGCACTCAAGCCTAGCCGGGATAGGAAGTAGTCGGTGGTCACCAACAAGCCGGCCCCCGTCTGGGCATCGCTGCCCCGCTCATCCACCAGGCCCCGTGACAGCAGGGTGCGCACGACGCCATCCACGTTCACCCCACGCACCGCGGAGACGCGCGACCGTGCCACCGGCTGGAGGTAGGCGATCACGGCGAGCGTCTCCATCGCGGCCTGGCTCAACCGGTTCTGACCGCCCGCCCTCACCCACGCCGCGATCCGCTCGTGCTGGGCGGCGCGGGTGTAGTACCGCCAGCCCCCACCCACGTGACGCAGCTGGAAGCCGCGGCCGGTTTCATCGTAGAAGGCGGCAAGTTCTTCCAGTGCGGCCAGCACCTGCGGTTCGGCCGTTCCACTCGCCTCGCTGAGCGTCGCCAGGTCGATGGGCTCCTCGGCCATCAGGAGCAGGGCCTCCAGGAAGGGGGCGAGTTCGGCGGGCGGTACCGGGGCCATCTCCCCGGAAGTGCTGTCGGGAACTCGTCCGACGTCCTGCGGGGCTGACCTCGGGGCGGTCGGCGGTGTGTTGGTCACAATTCCTCCATCGTGTCGTCCCCGGTCCCACCGGCGCGGATCGGTGCCGGCTCGTGCCCCTCACGGACATCGGGCGCGACCGATGACTCTGTGGAGTCCACGGGGCCGGAGATGTCGAATTCGTTGCTGATGGACACCTCGCCCTCCTGGCGCCCGGTCCAACGCACCGTCAGCTCCCCCAGGGGCGTCAGCTGTTCGAAGGCCACGGCAGCATGGCGGAACAGCTCCAGCAGCGCCAGGAAGCGTGCCACGATCGTCATGCGATCGGCGTCGGCCGTCAGGGCACGGAAACTCAGCGTGCCCGCTGCGCGCAGCCGGGCAACGACCAGGTCGGCCTGCTCGGCGACGTTGACGGTGACGATGTGCAGCTGCTCCAGCGGCATGTCCAGGGCTTCGGCCGGGGTGAGGGCACGCACGGCGAGGGTCGCGAGTCGGTCCGCACCACCGGGAATCCTCAGTTCGGGCTGGACATCGAGGAAGCGGTCCTCCAGCCCACCGGGGCGGGGGTGGACGAGTTCCTCACGGCGCATCGCGGCGGCGAAGACCTTCGAGATCTGCTTGAACGCCCGGTACTGCAGCAGTCGGGCGAACAACAGGTCGCGGGCCTCCAGCAGGGCGAGGTCCTCGGCGTCGTCCACCTCGCCCCCGGGCAACAGTCGCGCCGCCTTGAGCTCGAGCAGGGTGGCGGCCACCACCAGGAAGCTGCTGGTCTGGTCCAGGTCCCAGGCGCGACCCCCGACGCGCACGTGCGCAATGAACTCGTCGGTCACCTTCGACAATGCGACTTCGGTGATGTCCAGCCGGTGCTTGTTGATCAGCTGCAACAACAGGTCGAAGGGCCCGTCGAAGTTGTCCAGGCGCACCCGGAAGCTGGACGATTCCCGGCCCTGCTCAGGGTTGGTGGATGTCATTGCCGGCCTGAGCACCCAGGCGTCGCACCAGCCCGGACTCGGCCGAGCCCAGGTCTTCCAGCGCCATCGCTATCGCCTCGCGCACGATGCGCCCGCGGTCGGCGCTGATCCGGTATTCGCCACGCAGCCTCACCCGTGCCTGTTCCAGCGCGAGGAGCTCGTCGGCGGAGAGGTAGATGGTGATCTTCTCGTCGTGGCGCACCCGACCGCTCGAGGTGGGGCCCCCGGTACCGGATCCGGCTACTGGCGCGCGCATCGCACCAGTACTTCCCGGGCGAGGCTGCGGTATGCCGCGGCCCCGGGTGACTTCGACGCATAGGTCGTGATGGGCTCGCCGGCAACGGTGGTCTCTGGGAAGCGGATCGTTCGGCGAATCACGGTATGGAAGACATCGTCGCCGAAGACCTCCAGCAGGCGCGCCAGTACCTGCCGGCTGTGCAGGGTGCGGGCGTCGAACATCGTGACAAGGACACCCAGCAGCCGCAGGTTGGGATTGATGCGCTCCGTCACCATGCTGACCGTGTCAGTGAGCAGGGCCACCCCCCGCAGCGCGAAGTACTCGGCCTCCATCGGGATGAGCACCTCATCGGAGGCGGTCAGCGCATTGATGGTGAGCAGGCCCAGGGAGGGGGCGCAGTCGATCAGGATGAAGTCATAGCGGTCGCGCACCGGATCGATGACCCTGCGCAGGGACTGTTCCCGGGCGACCTCACTGACCAGCTGCACTTCCGCAGCGGACAGGTCGATGTTGGCAGGCAGCAGGTCCAGACCCGGCATCCGGTTGTTGATCACCACGTCGTCGAAGCTGTACTCCCGGCTCATGAGCAGGTCATAGACGCTGTGGTCGAGCGTGTGCGGGTGAACGCCCAGGCCGAGTGAGGCCGAGCCCTGCGGGTCGAAGTCGACGAGCAGTACCGAGCGGCCGAGCTCGGTCAGCGCCGCGCCCAGGTTGATCGTCGTGGTGGTCTTTCCCACCCCGCCCTTCTGGTTGCACATGGCAATGACCGTGGCGCGCTTCGGGCCCTCCGCCAGGGGCGGTACGACGAGGTCGGGAAAGATCCTCCCGGTGGCGTCCAGCTGCCCGGGGACCTCATCACCATGGGCGTCTGCGGCGGCCTTGGACCCTTGCGCTGTCATCTGGTTTCTCCTCGTCTCGTCTGTGCCCACAGTAGTAAAGGGGCGCGCCACGCCGCCAACACGACATCGCCGCAGACCATGCCGGACATCGGCGCGGCGACCGCGCCGGTGTCGCAAGGGTCAGTCATGGGCCCTGGGAAAGGAACTGGAATAGACCTCGCGCAGCTGCTGGGCGGTCACTTCGGTGTAGATCTGCGTCGTCGAGACCGACGCGTGGCCGAGCAGTTCCTGCACGACGCGGATGTCTGCACCCCCGTCCAGCAGGTGCGTGGCGAAGGAGTGGCGAAGGCTGTGCGGGCCGATATCAGCGGTGATCCCGGCCTGACGTGCCCGCGTTCGCAGGGCCTCCCACGCGCTCTGGCGGGAGAGTCGGGCACCGCGGGTGTTGAGGAACAGTGCCGGGGTGAATTCCCTGGCACGTTCGGCCAGGGCGGGTCGACCCCCCACCAGCCAGGCCTGCACTGCGCTGCGCGCGTAGCTGCCCAGCGGCACGACGCGTTCCTTGTTCCCCTTGCCGACCACCCGGAGGGGGCCATCGGGGTCTGCCAGCACCCGGGTGAGGTCATCGACGTCCAGGCTCAGGGCCTCGCTGATGCGGGCGCCCGTGCCGTAGAGCACCTCGAACAGGGCGGCATCGCGCAGGCCGATCGGAGTCTGCCGCTCGATGGAGTCGATGAGCCGGGCGACCTCGTCGACGCCCAGGGCTTTGGGCAGGCGCTTGCCGGCTCGTGGCGGATGCAGTGCGGCCGCGACATTGTGGTCAACCAGGCCCTCGCGCGCGGCAAAGCCGTGGAACATTCGCACTGCCACCACGGCTCGACCCACGCTGCTGGGCGCCAGGGCCTTGTGTGACGCGTCCCCGCGGGACAGCTCCTCCTCGAAGCTGGTCACATCAGCGGTCGTGATCCGGGAAGGATCGTCGATCCCGCGGGAGCTGAGGTGGCGCAGATACCGGGTCAGGTCGCGACGATAGGCAGCCACCGTGTTGGGTGACAGCCCGCGCTCGACTCCCAAGTGGTCCAGATAGTCCTCAAGCCAGTTTCCGAGTCGACCGGCAGTCGGCCCGGAAACTGGCTTGTTGCCATGCGATGGCGGACGGGCCGCACCGTCAGCCAAGCGCCTCGATCTCCTTGCGACGCTCCGCGCGCACCGCGCGGGCGGGCCACGGAGCATCTGCGGGGCGCAATGCATCGAGTCTGCCGTCCAGGATGGCCACGCGCAGGGCCAACGTCCCGGTCATCATGTTGGGATTCTCGATCTGGCCTGCATAGATCCTGGTGACCAGCTCGTCCAGGCTGAGCCAGGCCAGGTCCATGTCGAGTTCCTCGTCCTCCACCACGAATCCGGCAGGGTGGGGCACCGGGTGCAGGCCCCTGGCGAGGTAGATCCGGATGGATTCCTCGAGCCCCCCCGGTGAGGTGAAGATGTCCACCAGGGTGCGCCAGTCATCGGCCGCAAGCATCGCCTCTTCGGCCAATTCACGCTTGGCGGCCGACAACGGGGGTTCTCCCGGCTTGTCGAGCAAGCCGGCGGGCGGTTCGACGAGCCGCATCGCCACGGGATGGCGATACTGATCGACCACGGCCACCCGCTGGTGGTCGTCCAGGGCCATGATGGCCACGGCCCCGGGATGGGTCACCCACTGGCGCGTCATCACGTCGCCGTCGGGCATTGCGACCTTGTCCTCGACGAAGTCGCAGACCCGTCCCGTTGCCTCGACCCGATGGCTCAGGATCGGCCAGTGTTCGGACCGGTCGACCAGTTCACTCACTGACCGTCACCGCACCGGCCTGAGCACTCTTGCGCGAGCCGCGCTTGGTGCTCGTGCGTGTGCGGCGGGCGGCGGGCTTCTTGCGTCCGGTGGTGCGTACCGTGCGGTGCGTCGACTTGTAGTGCTCGATCGCAGCCTGCACCAGCCCACTGAACAGCGGATTGGCCTTGGTCGGACGCGAGGTGAACTCGGGGTGCGCCTGGGTGCCGACGAAGAACGGATGTTCCTCGGTGGGCAGCTCGATGTATTCGACCAGGTTGCGGTCGGGGGACAGCCCCGAGAACACGATGCCGGCCTTCTCGAGCTGATCGCGGTAGCCGTTGTTCACCTCGTAGCGGTGACGGTGGCGCTCGGAAACCTTGGTCCTGCCGTAGAGATGGGCCACGATGCTGCCGCGCTTCAGCTCGGCCGGGTAGGAACCCAGTCGCATCGATCCACCCATGTCGCCCTCACCGGACACGATGGAGCGCTGCTCCGCCATGGTGGCAATGACCGGGTTCTTGCTGTCCGGTTCGAACTCGCTCGAGGCGGCATCCGCAATGCCGGCCACGTCGCGGGCGACCTCGATCACCATGCACTGCAGTCCCAGGCAGAGGCCCAGGATGGGCACCTTGTGCTCACGGGCGTATTTGATCGCGCCGAGCTTGCCCTCCACCCCACGGATGCCGAAGCCACCGGGGATGATCACACCATCCACGTCGCCGAGTTGTTCGGCGGCACCTTCCTCGGTCTCGCAGTCGTCGGACTTCACCCAGCGCACCCGTACCCGGGCCCAGTTCGCGAAGCCGCCGGCACGGATCGCCTCGACGACGCTCAGGTAGGCGTCGGGCAGGTCGATGTACTTGCCCACCAGCGCCACGGTGACTTCCTCGGTCGGACGCTCGACACGGTCGAGCAGGTCGTTCCAGGTCGTCCAGTCCACGTCGTGGAAGGGAAGGTTCAGGACCCGCACCACATAGGCGTCCAGTCCCTCATGGTGCAGCACCTTCGGAATGGCATAGATGCTCGACGCATCGGGGCAGGCGACCACGCCCTCCTCGTCCACGTCGCAGGAGAAGGCGATCTTGCGCTTGATCGACTCGGGCAGTTCCATAGCCGAACGGCAGACCAGAGCGTCGGGCTGGATGCCGACACTGCGAAGTGCAGCCACCGAATGCTGGGTGGGCTTGGTCTTCAACTCGTGCGAGGGCCCTATGTAGGGCACCAACGAGACATGGATGTAGAAGGTGTTCTCACGACCGATGTCGCGCCGCAGCTGTCGGCAGGCCTCCAGGAAGGGCTGCGACTCGATATCGCCCACGGTGCCGCCGATTTCGTGGATCACCACGTCATCGCCGGGCTGGGCGACATTCAACATCCGCGACTTGATCTCATCGGTGATGTGCGGGATCACCTGGACGCACTCACCGAGGTAATCGCCTCGGCGCTCCTTGGCGATGACCGATGAGTACACCTGTCCGGTGGTCACATTGGCACGTGCCGTCAGATTGCGGTCCAGGAATCGTTCGTAGTGGCCGATGTCCAGATCGGTCTCGGCCCCGTCCTCAGTCACGAAGACCTCACCATGCTGGAAAGGATTCATCGTGCCGGGATCGACATTGAGATAGGGATCGAGCTTCTGCATCGTGACGCTCAATCCGCGCGACACGAGCAGGCTACCGAGGCTTGAAGCCGTCAGGCCCTTCCCGAGAGAGGAGGCGACGCCTCCGGTGACAAATACATGCTTGGTTTGCTTCGCGTTGCCCACGGACCTCCAGCATAGAGGACGACACAAGCAAAACCAGCATCGAGGGGATGTCCGACAACACGATCGGTCGTGTTCTGCGCTCGTGGCTAATTCTGGGTGCCCGCAGCGTCCGCCACGAGCTCCCGGGCATGCGCCAGCGCCTTGTCCGACTCGGACCCGGCCATCAACCGCGCGATCTCATGGAGTCGTTGGTCGCCTGACACCAGTTCAACGTCGCTGGTGGTCACCAGGCCATCGCTGGATTTGGTCACGACATAGTGGCGTTCGGCGAAGGCTGCCACCTGGGCCAGATGGGTCACCACGATCACCTGGGAATGCCGGGCGAGCTTGGCGAGCCGTCGGCCGATCTCCGTGGCGACCTGACCGCCGACGCCGGCATCGACCTCATCGAAGACGAAGGTGTGGCCCGGATCGGATCCGGCCAGGACGACCTCCAGGCCGAGCCGGATGCGGGACAGCTCACCCCCGGAGGCGACCTTGGCCAGCGGCGCCAACGGGCTGCCCGGATTTGCCGAGAAGAGCAGGCTCACCCGGTCCGAGCCCCAGGGCCCCGGAAGCTCAAGGGGCTCGAGGCGGAACTCAAGTCGGGCGTGCGGCATGGCCAGTGCGCCCAGTTCTTCGCGCACCCCGGAGGCGAGGTGTTGGGCTGCCTTCACGCGCAGGCCATGCAGCACCTCGGCCTGGTGGTGCAGCTGCTCGTCAAGCTGCGTCCTACGGGTGCGCAGCGCCTCGATGCGCTGCTCGTCGCTGCCGAGGTCCTCGATCCGCTCGGAGGCGTCGCGGGCCCAGTCGAGCACGGCGTCGATGTTCTCCCCGTACTTGCGGGTGAGGTCGGCCAGCTCTGCGCGGCGGGTGGTGATGGTCTCGAGTGCGAGTGGGTCGGCGTCCAGCCCCGCCACATAGGAGGCCAGGGCCCCGGCCGCTTCCTGGGCGGCCAGGCCGAGTTGGTTCAGCTGCTCGCCCAGCGCTTCTGCCTGGGGGTCCATCTCGGCGATGCGACCGGTGTTCTTCACTGCAATGCCGGCCAGCCCGACCACCCCGGGGTCATCGGGGTCGCCGTCGTCGGCACCGGACAACGCGTGGCTGGCCTCCTGCGCCAACATGCGCAGGTCATCCATGGCTTGCAGACGCTGCGCCCGGGTGGCCAGTTCCGTGTCCTCGCCGGGTTGTGGGTCAACGCGTTCGATCTCGCTGAGGCCGAAGGCGAGCAGGTCCGCCTCCCGGGCCCGCTCGCGGGAGTTCTCCACGCGCTCGTTGAGCTCCTTGTCGACGCTGCGCCGCAGCTCGAACAATTCGCGGTAGCGCTCCAGCACCTCCGCCACGGGCTTGCCGCCGAAGCGGTCAAGCACCTGGCGCTGCCGCTCCTCGGTGCCCAATCGGACCTGTTCCAGCTGGCCATGGATGGTGGCCAACTCCCCCACCACGCCGGCGACGGTGCCAAGGGGTGCGGCGACACCTCCCAGCCAGGCCCGCGATCGACCATTGGTACGTAGTTGGCGTGCCACGATCAGTTCGCCGGCATCGGTCTCGGCGCCCAGCTCGGAGAGTCTGGTGGCCACGTCGTCGAGACCTGTGAACACCCCCTCGACGCGGGCTTGCTCAGCCCCCGTGCGCACCATGGTCGGGTCGGCGCGGTGGCCCAGCAGCAGTCCGAGTCCGGTGACGATCATGGTCTTGCCAGCACCGGTCTCGCCGGTGACCGCCGTCAGCCCGGGTGCCGGCTCCAGGCGCGACTCGGTGATCACGCCCAGCTGCTGGATGTGCAGCTCGGTCAGCATGGTTCCGGGGTCGGGCGCTGCAGCCCGGGGCTGCGCCAGCCATCGATGTTGAGGCCGAATTTCTTCACCAGGCGGGTTGTGAAGGGCTGCTCCCGCAGGCGGGCGATCTGCAGGTCATCCGGATTGCGACGTACCCCGATCCCATACCCGGCGTGCACATCGACGCTGCGGCGTCCATCGCACCACACCACCGCCCCCAGCGACATGTCCCCCACCATCCGCAGGTCGACCGTCGACGTGGGTGCCACGACGCAGGCCGCCGAGAACAGGGCGTGGGCGGCTATCGGAACGACTTCGAATGCTTCGGTATTGGGCCACATCACCGGCCCCCCGCAGGAGAACGCATATGCCGTCGAGCCGGAGGCCGAGGCCACCAGGACGCCGTCACAGCCCCACCGCGACAGTGGGCGCTCGTCGATGGTCACCAACAGGTCGACCATCTTCTCGCGCGAGGCCTTCTCGGTGGAGACCTCGTTGACGGCGAAGGACTCCCACACGGTGCGTCCGTCGCCATCGCGCACGGTGACGGCCAGGGTGAGTCGCTTCTCGATCTCATAGTCGCGGTCGGCCACCTGCGCGATGAGCTCATCGATCTGGGAGGCCTCGAGCTCTGCCAGGAAGCCGACGTGGCCCAGGTTGACCCCCAGGAGGGGCACCCGGTGCGGCAGGGCCCACTCGGCGGACCGCAGAATCGTGCCATCTCCCCCGAAGACCACCATCAGCTCCACCTGGGAGTCATTGGACAACGCGGCGATGCGCACATCGGGCAGTCGACGGCGCATCTCGGCGACGCGACTCTCCTCAACGACGCATTCGATCCCGTGAAGGTTCATCCCCGCGATGAACTCGGCCGCGCCATCAAGGGCCTCGGTCCTGACCGGATGCATGGTGATGGCGACGCGACGGCTTTGATTCACGTCTTCCAGCCTAGCGATCCGACGAAGCACGATGGACGAGGTTGCCCCCTCTGCGTGCGATCGTTCAGCGTGCAGGAGGATCCGGCATCGGGATGCCGGCATCGCGCGAGCCGTTGAGGATCGCCTGGAGCTGCTCCTGTGCGGCACCGAGGCGGGCGATGCGCTGCTCGACGTCCAGTGTCGGGAGCTGGCCGAGCGCCGCCAGTGCGCGGTCGACCTGGTCGTTGCCGGTGACCGGCGGAAGTGGTGCGTCGTCCGGCGATGTGGGCGTCGGTTGGACGCTGCTGTCCCGGTCTGTGCTCACAATGCGAAAGCCTACCGGGTGTGCGCTGCGGTATCCCGGGGAGAGACTCCCTGTTCGGGGGCCGCTGCCTGGCTAGTCGCCCAGGCCGCGGGCCTGGAGGGCCTCCCCCACCTGGAGCGCATGCCCCACGGCGGTGACGAGTACCGGGGCGACGAACCGCCACGAGAAGCGCAGGCCCCTGGCGCGTGCCGCATCGCGAACATTGCGCACGGAGACGAGCAGATAGGGAATCGAACTCCACATGACCGACACGGCGAGGGCGAATTTCTCGGGGTTCGCCCCGATGATCCGGAATGGCCTGGCGCAGGCCGCGATCCCGTCCATGATCAACCCGCTGGGCGTGGTGGAGGTGATGATGCGCGCCAACCACAAGGTGGCGATCATTCCACAGGCGAAGACCACGCCCTCCTGCCAGGTGCGGAAGATCCAGTCATAGGCGACGATGACCGCGTTCATCACCAGCAGGCCCACGCCCGGGTTCAGCTGCGAGATCCCCATTCCCGAGCCGGCCACGACCAGCACGGCCGCCACCGCGAAGGCGGCGAGGGACAGGGGCACGTTCTTCGCGAAGAATGGCACGACCCCGACCGCCACCAACAACAGATACTTGACCCACAGTGGGCACCGGTGCATCAGGCTGTGGCCCACCCGGTAGGCGCCAAGGAATGTCTCGGCGCTCATCGTGGGTTACCCGCCGCAGCCCGATCGGACATCATCGCCCGGTAGCGCGCAATGACCTCATCGGGATGTCCGTCGTCAATCAGCTCTCCGTCGTCGATGAGCAGCGCCCGATCCATGGCGGAGGCGAGGTCAAGGTCGTGGGTGGACACGACCAACTGCTGCTCCAGTGCGTCGAAGGCCCGGGACAGCAGGATCCGGTTGCGCAGGTCCAGCAGGGTGGTGGGCTCGTCAGCGATCACGATGGTGGGCTGGACCGCGAGGACGGAGGCCAGCGATACGAGCTGGCGTTCGCCGCCCGACAACGCATGCACGCTGCGATTGGCAACCTTGCTGAGCCCGTGGTCCGCCAGGATCTGCAGGGCGCGCTCACGGCGTTCCCCGCGATGGGACACCGACGCACGCAGGCTCAGCTCCACCTCCTCGAGCGGGGTGGCCATGATCAGTTGGGCGCCGGGGTCGGTGAAGACATGTCCGACGTGGCGCCGTACCTCCTTGGGGCGCCGCGCCGGATCCAGCCCATCGACGAGGACTGTTCCTGCGCTCACCTTCATCAGTCCATTGACCAGCTTCAACAGCGTGGACTTTCCCGACCCGTTCGCACCGATGACGGCCACCCGGTGCTCCACGAGTCGGGCCGTGACATTCGACAGGATGGTTGTCGTGGTGGGACGGCCCTCCAGGTCATACCCCTCGACCTGAACGCTGACGCCCTGGAAATCGATCACTTCAGGTTCTCTATCACTTTGCCGAGTTCCGCGGACGGGGCATGAGCCTGGGATAGGCGAGGAACACGGCGGTGGCAAGCAATCCGGCCAGGACCGCCTTCAGGATGTCCCAGGGAAGGAAGACAGCGGTGGTCGCGATGGCCTTGCCGAGCGTCAGGTGCAGCGGCCCGACCATGAACCATGCGACCCCGAAGACGTGCACGACGCCGACACCCACGACGGCAATCAGGCACAGCAGCACCGGCAGTACCCGGCGGCCCGGGCGACGACGCACCAGCGCGGTCATGATCGCGCCGCAGATCAGCCCGCAGGCGATGTAGCCAACCAGGTATCCGCCCGAGGGGCCGATCAGCTTGGCCGGCCCCGACGCGCCCCCGGCAAACACCGGCAGCCCGGCGACGCCGACCAAGATGTAGAGCGCCATCGACGCCCCACCGCGAATCGATCCCAGCACCAGGGGGGCGAGCAGCACGATGATCATGGCCAGGGAGAAGGGGATGGCGCCCACGGTGAAGATCGGCGGAATGAGGGCGAAGACGGCCATCAGCGCGGCGAACACCGCGATCAGGGCAAGATCACTGGCCTGGAAGCCCTTGCCGGCCTCTTCGACGACGGTTCCAGCTTTGGCAGGTGTTGCTGTCATGGGATGTCCCCCTGTTCATGCGGTGGCCACCGATCCGCCGGCGACGTCGCCCGCGAAGCATGTGCACGACGCCCCGTGGGGACTTCGCAGGATGAGCCTACCGAGTTTCATGAACACTGTTCAATTGATCTCAGAGGAGGATCAGCCGAACAGCCCCGGCGACGGTGTGGAGTGGAGCGATCCCGAACCTAGTGGAGGGTGTCCAGGCCCTGCAGGGGGGCCCACGACTCGGGGGTCAGGCCACCATCATCGGACAGCTTCCACAGGAGCTGCAGGGCTGCCCAGAGGACGTCCAATTGCTCGTCGCGCCCCGGGGGAATCTCTTCCAGCTCGAGTGCCCCATCGATGAGTCGTACCTTCTGCTCGCCGCACCGTGCGACCAGTCCGTCGACGGTTGCCCGCCGCACGGGGGCCAGGAGTGCTCGCACATCGTAGCCGAGGTGGGTTGGCCGTTCCTGGGGAACCGCCTCCACCAGGTCCCGGACGCCGTGGGCACCGGTGAAGACGAACAGGGAGTCCATCTGGGTGTTGAAGGCGCCCAGGATGTCGGTGTCAAGGCGGTCTCCCACGAAAATGGGATGCTGCGAGCCCAGACGTCGTTCGGTCTCGCGCAGCAGCGCGGGGAAGGGCTTCCCGGCAACCAGGGGTTCCCGGTCGGGGAAACATGCGCGCACGGCGTTGACCTGCGTGCCAACTCCGGGCTCCAGCCCGAGGTCGGTGGGACGGGTCAGGTCGAGGTTGCAGGCAAACCACTGGGCTCCGGCCGCAATCGCATGGACGCCATCGGTGACGCGAGGCCATGTCATATCCGGGTCATAACCCTGGATCACCGCAGCCGGCTCATCCAGGCGGCTGTCCACGAGCGTGAAACCCACCGAAGAGATCTCATCGGCCAGTGCCCGGGTTCCCAGGCAGAGGACGCGGGCACCCGGTTCGAGGGTTTCCTGCAGCATGCGTGCGGCGGCCTGGGCACTTGTCACCACATCATCGATCGTGGATCGCACGCCGATGCGATTCAGCTGATCTGCAACGACCTGGGGAGGACGCGCGGCATTGTTGGTGACAAAGCCGACGCGCACTGCATGGGCACGCAGCCCGTCGACGGCCTGTGACGCACCGGGCACCGCATTCGGGCCCAGGTAGATGACGCCATCAAGGTCGAACAGTGCGGCGTCGTACTGATCGCACAGGGCTTGCTGGGGACCAACAACCGCCGTCACGAATGGACCTCTCCCTCGCCATCGGGGCCGGCGGGTGGCTGGTCCTCCGCCACACCTGCGTCCGGCTCCGGGGTGTCGCCAAGAGGCAGTGCGGGTTGTTCGAGGTTCCCCTCCACGCTGGCCGGCTTGTGATCCTCCGAGCTGTCCGGGACGTCGCCCGCAGAGGGCGTCGGTTCATCTGATGCGTTCGCAGTGCCCTCCGCATCCGGCTCCTCGTCAGAGGGAACGGTCAGCGTATCGGTGTCCTCGGGGCTGGTCGGGCCCAAGTCGGGCACCCCACTTGCTTCAGAGGCTGCACTTGCTTCAGCGGCTGCACCGTCGGAGTCCTCATCGCCATCGGGTGACAGACCTTCATCGGAATCATCCTGCGACTCGGTGACTTCCGGTTCGGGGTCGGCCTCCTCTTCCTGGATCAGGAGGTAGTCCTCCTCATCGAAGTCGGGTTCCTTCTCGGGAACGTCCACGCCAAGGTCCCGCAGACGATCGTCGGCGTCAAGATCCGCTTCGACGTCGAGGGCCTGCGATGCTTCGAACCACCTGACGGCATCCGACTCATTGCCCTCCTGCTGAAGCAGGTTGGCATAGGCGTACCGGAGCCGGGCCTGGGACTCCTTGGGTCCGAGTCGATCGCTGATCGCCTTGCGAAGGAGCCGCAGCCCCTCGGGCCGCTGCCCCATGTCGTCGCGCAGACCGGCCTCGACCAGTACCAGCTCGACCTCCTGCACCACGTCCAGGTCGGCGTTGTGTGCCTCGCGAATGGTGCGTAGCGCCTGATCGTGCTTACCCAGCGCACGCTCACTATCAGCGATCACGGGAAGGTAGTTGGGATTGCCGGTCATCCGGGAAACAGCCCGATACTCAGTCAGGGCCGTCGCAAAGTCGCCATTCGCGTAGGCGGCCTCAGCGGCCGCCTCGCGCACGATCGGTAGCCGGGCAGCCCTGCGTCGCGCCGCCATCGCATGCGCCTGCGCCAGGGCGGGATCCTCGTCCAGCAGCTCCCCGGCGGCCATCAGATGTGCCATGACGACAGTCGCCAGGTCCTTGGGCAGTGCCCGCAGCTCGGCCCGAACGGGTCCGGGAATCGATCGGATGTCAATCAGTGACGTGTCGACGCTGGGCTCGTCGGCAGGCTTCTCCAGCCCGGGTGCAACGTAACGCTCTTCCCGATCATCGCGACCGCGCCCGGGGCGGCCCTCCGAACGACCACGGGCCGCGAAACCACCGCCGCCCCTGCGCTCACCAGGGCGTCCACCCTGCCCGCCACGACGCTCGCTGCCTCCGAAGGAGCGGCCTCGGCCCGATCCCCTCGAATCGCGGTCACGACGATCCGAACCACGTGTATCGCCACGCCACGACCCCTGGCCAGCGCGCTCACCCTGGCCCTCCCGATCGCGATCCTCGCGCCGGTAGTTGCTGGGACCACTATTGCGACGGGACCCGAACGAACCACGTCCACGTGCATCTCCGCGATCATCGCGGTCGCGGAAGCCACCACGGCGACCATCCGAGCGCGACGACGAGCCCCGTCCGCCATCGCGTGCAGAACCGACGCGCTCACCCCGGTTCCGGTCACCCCAGGTGGAACCGCCGCGGCGGTCATCGTCGCGCCGTCCTGAGCTACGGCGATCATCCGACCATCGGCGCGACCGATCCGCGTCACGAGGAGCATCCCCGCGCTCGGAACGGCCCCGATAGTCATCTCGCCCACGACCGGACGATCCAGCGCCGCGGGGGGCCCGGTCATCCCGGCCGCGCTCATCACGCCGCCAGCCGGAACGGCCATCTTCACGTGGACGCTGATCATCGTCGCGACGATTGCCACGACGTTCGCGATCATTGAAGTTACGCGATTCCCTGCCCCGGTCGTCATTGTCCGAAGAACGACGTCCGCCGCGATCGCGCGGACGTCCGGAATCATTGGAACGTGAGCCCCCCAAGGGGCGATAAGGACGGCGTCGGCCTCGACCCTGGCCAGCGCCCGGATCCTCCCGGTCGTGCGAGCGCGACTCGTTATCTGAGTTGGCCATTCGGTCCGTCCTATATGAAAAAGTGAAACTTGTCCTGAATGTAGTAACTCCCTCCCACCATCGGGTGGGAGGGAGTTGAAAGTCCGGCGGCTTCCTAGTCTCCCACAGGCTCCCGCCTGCAGTACCATCGGCGTAGAAAGGCTTAACTTCCGGGTTCGGAATGGGACCGGGTGTTTCCCTCTCGCTATGGCCACCGAAACAACTATCGGCTTACTACGTGTACAACCCCCCCACACCAACCCCAACAGGGCGGCATGAACAGGAGGTTCCCGACCGTATACCGGGAACGACACAGTGGACGCGAACAAAACTCTTCACAACAATCTACAAGAATTAAAGTGTGGGACAAGCCCTCGGCCACTTAGTATCGGTCAGCTCCACATGTCACCATGCTTCCACATCCGACCTATCACCCGGTGGTCTACCGGGGGCCTTACCACATTAACTGTGCAGGAACCCTCATCTTGAAGCGTGCTTCCCACTTAGATGCTTTCAGCGGTTATCACTCCCCAACGTAGCCAACCAGCCATGCTCCTGGTGGAACAACTGGCACACCAGAGGTTGGTCCGTCCCGGTCCTTGCGTACTAAGGACAGCCCTTCTCAAGATTCCTACGCGCGCAGCGGATAGGGACCGAACTGTCTCACGACGTTCTTAACCCAGCTCGCGTGCCGCTTTAATGGGCGAACAGCCCAACCCTTGGGACCGACTCCAGCCCCAGGATGCGACGAGCCGACATCGAGGTGCCAAACCATTCCGTCGCTGTGAGCGCTCGGGAAAGATCAGCCTGTTATCCCCGGGGTACCTTTTATCCGTTGAGTTCTGGCGATTCCACAATCCACCAGAAGATCACTAGTCCCGACTTTCGTCCCTGCTCGACATGTCTGTCTCACAGTCAAGCTCCCTTGTGCACTTACACTCAACACCTGATTACCAACCAGGCTGAGGGAACCTTTGGGCGCCTCCGTTACCTTTTGGGAGGCGACCGCCCCAGTCAAACTACCCATCAGGCACTGTCCCTGATCCGGATCACGGACCTAGGTTAGATAACCAGAACGACCAGAGTGGTATTTCAACAATGACTCCACAATCACTAGCGTGACCGCTTCAAAGTCTCCCACCTATCCTACACAAGTCGTACCGATCACCAATACCAAACTATAGTAAAGGTCCCGGGGTCTTTCCGTCCTGCTGCGCGTAACGAGCATCTTTACTCGTAATGCAATTTCGCCGAGTTCATGGTGGAGACAGCGCCCAAGTCGTTACTCCATTCGTGCAGGTCGGAACTTACCCGACAAGGAATTTCGCTACCTTAGGATGGTTATAGTTACCACCGCCGTTTACTGGGGCTTAAGTTCAGTGCCTCGCACAAAAGTGCTAACACGTCCCCTTAACCTTCCAGCACCGGGCAGGAGTCAGTCCGTATACATCGTCTTTCGACTTAGCACGGACCTGTGCTTTTAGTAAGCAGTCGCTTGGGCCTATTCTCTGCGACTATCGACGCACCGACAAGTAAACTGCCGTCACGCCTCCAGTCTCCCTTATTCCGAAGTTACGGGAGGATTTTGCCGAGTTCCTTCACCATGATTATCTCGATCGCCTTGGTATTCTCTACCTATCCACCAGTGTCGGTTTGGGGTACGGGCAGCTCGAGAACTCGCTCACGAAGATTTTCTAGGCAGCATAGGATCATCCGGATACGTACCACAAAAGTGGCACCACTCATCACCTCTCAGGCACACGTCCGACCGGATTTACCTGGCCAGACACCCTACAGGCTTAACACCGCAAACCAATACGGTGCCAGACTACCTTCCTGCGTCCCTCCGCAGCTTGCCTACTACAAGATCGGGTTACAGACTCAACGATCAGGGAACCGAAGCCCCCACGACCGCCTTGCATGCTTAGCATCACTCACCTCGGCAGGATCGTTCTCGCGCCGGTACGGGAATATCAACCCGTTGTCCATCGACTACGCCTGTCGGCCTCGCCTTAGGACCCGACTCACCCAGGGCAGATTAGCTTGACCCTGGAACCCTTGGATATTCGGCGGACGGGTTTCTCACCCGTCATACGCTACTCATGCCTGCATTCTCACTTGCGTGCACTCCACGACCGGGTCACCCCGCCGCTTCAACGCACACACAACGCTCCCCTACCCATCCACGCACCTGGACACCCCAAAGGATGCCGGATACACGCGTAGATGCCACAGCTTCGGCGGATGACTTGAGCCCCGCTAAATTGTCGGTGCAGAATCACTTGACCAGTGAGCTATTACGCACTCTTTCAAGGATGGCTGCTTCCAAGCCAACCTCCTGGTTGTCTCCGCAACTCCACGTCCTTTTCCACTTAGTCACCACTTAGGGGCCTTAGCTGATGATCTGGGCTGTTTCCCTCTCGACGACGAAGCTTATCCCCCGCCGTCTCACTGCCATGCTCTCACTTGTCGGCATTCGGAGTTTGGCTGATTTCGGTAAGCTGGTAAGCCCCCTAGACCATCCAGTGCTCTACCTCCGACAAGAAACACATGACGCTGCACCTAAATGCATTTCGGGGAGAACCAGCTATCACGGTGTTTGATTGGCCTTTCACCCCTATCCACAGCTCATCCCCCAGGTTTGCAACCCTGGTGGGTTCGGGCCTCCACGACGTCTTACCGTCGCTTCACCCTGGCCATGGATAGATCACACCGCTTCGGGTCTAGAGCATGCGACTCAAACGCCCTATTCGGACTCGCTTTCGCTACGGCTTCCCCACACGGGTTAACCTCGCCACACACCACTAACTCGCAGGCTCATTCTTCAAAAGGCACGCCGTCACCCACCACAAGGGCAGGCTCCGACGGATTGTATGCGATCGGTTTCAGGTACTATTTCACTCCCCTCCCGGGGTACTTTTCACCTTTCCCTCACGGTACTTGTCCGCTATCGGTCACCAAGGAGTATTTAGGCTTAACGGGTGGTCCCGCCAGATTCGTACGGAATTTCAGGGGTTCCGTACTACTTGGGAAAACATTAAGAGAGAGATCAACTTACGCATACAGGGGTATCACCATCTATGCCGCGCCTTCCCAGACGCTTCTGCTTCATCAATCCTTTATCACTCTCCGACCTCACGGCAGTTCAGTCAAAACGCTTCCCACAACCCCGCACATGCAACACCTGCCGGCTATCACACACATACGGTTTGGCCTCTTCCGCTTTCGCTCGCCACTACTCACGGAATCACGGTTGTTTTCTCTTCCTGTGGGTACTAAGATGTTTCACTTCCCCACGTTCCCTCCAACCGCCCTATACATTCAGGCGGCGGTCGCCAGTAGCTAAACTGGTCACCTTCGAGGTTTCCCCATTCGGACATCCCCGGATCAAAGCTCGTTTACCAGCTCCCCAGGGCTTATCGCAGGTTACAACGTCCTTCATCGGCTCTTGGTGCCTAGGCATCCACCGATCGCACTTAGTAGCTTGTCACACAAAACTCATAAAAAACTACAAAGATGCTCGCGTCCACTGTGAAGTTCTCAACATACGGGCGGACCCAACCAGCCACCCCCCAAACACGGGGAACAACCACCTGGCCACACCGAAAAACCAGCCACAAACATGGCCGATCCCTCAGGACCCAACAACGTGCCTCCCACGACCACCAACCAACCCCCACCCGCGTTCCACACCAACACCCCAAAAGGGCACCAGCAGTACTAACAAACAGAAACCAGCCGACAATCTACGGTCAATGCTCCACAACCTCCACCACCAACGCCGCAGGACACAGCCCACGAAACGCACGATGGCGAAAAGGCTCCTTAGAAAGGAGGTGATCCAGCCGCACCTTCCGGTACGGCTACCTTGTTACGACTTA
>OLOA01000654.1_pt1 | contig 37225 bp, 32 predicted proteins | sample 1672201 | NCBI WGS metagenome assembly OLOA01 (sample SAMEA3136658, study PRJEB25190) | human gut metagenome
CTTGCATGTGTTAGGCACGCCGCCAGCGTTCGTCCTGAGCCAGGATCAAACTCTTGAGTTAAATCCTGATCACCAAAAATCATCTCTGATTCCCGGCGCTCGTTTACTTATTCTGGCCTAAAAACTCTCGTTTTCAGCCTCGCAGGTCCTTCCAACCTGCTTGACCGTTTCCTGAATTACTTGCTTATTTTTTCGATCTTGCACTATATAGTTTTCAAGGTGCGTTCCCCGCTGTTCTTCCGGTCTCTCTTGTCCGTTTCCCCAGCGCGCTTGACTATAATACCAAACACTCCTTCTTTTGTCAACGCTTTTTTGCAAAAATTTTGGATGAGTTTTTATTTTTGTCTGCAACATGCGCTAAAATGCCCGTTTTGCTAACTTTTTGGTGAAGGAATTCACAGCCACAATGTCCTGCAATTATCGCTCGGCAAATATCGTGGCCATTCCGAATGCGTCATCTGCGTCCCTTATCTCAATATCCAACCGTTCCCACGCGTCAATGCCATCTGGCAGCGCAGCCTGAATTAGGTAGGCTCTCATATCGCTGTTTCCGCAATACTCTAATACGCTGTTCCGTTTAAGTACGGGAACCTCATTTTCATTTATATAAACGCGCAGACTTTTTATCTCCGGGCAAATATCGGTTTCACCGGATTTGTATTTTCCCAAGCTCATCGGGCGGAAATAAACCATTAAGGACGGAAATGCACCCTTTACCCTGAACACATGCAGGCCGTATATTTCAAGCGTATCAAACCGGACGTCAAGCCGGGTATCTTGCCCGATATTTATATTTTGACACCAAAATTCAAGGAAATTCACGCCGTAATCCTTAACTGCGGTTATAAACGGGTATTTTCCGGCATGCAAATCGATTGAATAGCAGCCGTTTTCATCGCTCATGGTATTATAAACCGTTAAAAATTGCTCGTTCTTAACCTCGATTATCGCATCGTTGACGGGATTACCGTTTTTGTCGCAAACGTTTCCGAAAAGCAGCATACGCACCTCCATTTGGTTTTTATCGAAACAATTATACCATGATTTTAATTGTGAAAACAATAAAAAACCTCTCTCGACATGATAGTCAAAAGAGGTTTTTGGCAGGGGCAGAAAGACTCGAACTCTCAAGAACGGTTTTGGAGACCGCTATGTTACCATTACATCATGCCCCTATTGGCGACTTGCATATTATAACATCATCGCCTCCCCCTGTCAACAAATAATATATACTATTCTCATCAGCACTTCACCGTGCCTACTTTTCACTGCTGCCCATTTTGCCGTCCATCCGTTCGGACTTCATGTTGCACAGTTCTTCGTAGCTCAGTTCATGCACTTGCGTCCTCGGCACAGGAAGCAGCACTGCCTGCGCCAGCGCTTTCGTGAGGTCGTAAATAATATACTCGCCGTCAATAATACTCTTCGGCAGTTCCGTCCCCGGTGCTTTCAGGCATAGCGGTTTTGCATTCAAATTTGTTATTGGCAAGAACCACTCCCCGCGATACCCGCTGTCTATCACTCCGCAGCGTTGGGATATTCCTCTTGTGCCCGTCGAGCCACGCTCATGCAGCTGAAAATAATATTCTTCCGAGCATGCCGACGCTATGCCCGTCGGTATCATGCACGTTTCGCGCGACTCAAGCACTATATACGGTTCGTCTATCAGTCCATATATGTCATACCCCGCATCCTCATCACGTTTTGACGGTATGCGTCCGCCCGGTTTAACCTTTGCAAAGTATATCTTTTCCATTTCTTCTCCCTATAAAAACCGCGCCGGCAGTATTTACCGGCGCAGTCCCTTATTCACTTAATCAAGGAAATCCTTCAGTTTCTTGCTGCGGGAAGGATGCCTCAGCTTTCTCAGCGCCTTCGCCTCTATCTGGCGTATGCGCTCACGCGTAACGTTAAATTCCTTGCCCACTTCTTCAAGCGTTCTTGCCTTGCCGTCGTCCAAGCCAAAGCGCAACCTAAGCACCTTCTTCTCCCTCGGGGTAAGGGAATCCAGCACTTCCATAAGCTGTTCTTTAAGCAGCGTAAAAGCCGCAACGTCCGCGGGCGCAGGGGTAACGTCGTCCGCTATAAAATCGCCAAGGTGGCTGTCCTCTTCCTCACCGATAGGGGTTTCAAGGGAAACCGGCTCCTGCGCAACCTTTATTATCTCGCGAACCTTTTCTTCGGATATGCCCATTTCCGCGGCTATTTCGTCCGGCCTCGGTTCGCGGCCGTATTCCTGCAAAAGCTGGCGGTTCACGCGGATAAGCTTGTTTATGGTTTCCACCATATGTACGGGTATCCTTATCGTGCGCGCCTGATCGGCTATGGCTCTGGTTATGGCCTGGCGTATCCACCATGTTGCGTAGGTTGAAAATTTGTAGCCCTTTCTGTAGTCAAATTTTTCAACTGCCTTTATAAGGCCCAAATTGCCTTCCTGAATAAGGTCAAGGAACAGCATACCGCGCCCTACGTAGCGCTTCGCAACGCTGACAACAAGTCTCAGGTTAGCCTCGGCAAGCTTTTTCTTCGCTTCTTGGTCGCCATCTGCCATGCGCTTGGCCAGTTCTATTTCTTCCGTTGCGCTCAGCAGCGGAACCTTGCCTATCTCCTTCAGATACATTCTTACCGGATCGTCAATGGATATGCCTTCGCCAAGAGAAGCATCGTTTTCAATCTCAGCTATTTCCTCGTTTATGTTTTCAGGCACTTCCAATTCTTCATCGACCACGTCAATGTTCATGGATTCGAACTTATCATACAGCTTCTCTATCTGGTCGCTGTCCATGTCCGTTTCGTTCAGCGCGTCCATAACCTCCTTATAGGTCAGTACGCCCTTCGCTTTACCATGCTCGATCAGTTCATCGATTTTGTTCTTCTTTGGTTCCTTTGCTTCCAAAACCAGCCACCCCTTTGCAAAATTTGTGTTCAAACTATCTTAAAAGCTTCAGCTTTTTTGCTATTTCGTTCGCCTTGTTAAGACTCTGTTTTCTCTCTTCGCCCTCAAGCCCGCTCGCCTTGGCGAATTCGTCCTCCAACTCTGCGCTCAACTTCGCTTTAAGCATTCGCTTCACGCAGTCGTCGGCAATCCGCCTGACGTCTCCCTTTATCTTCTCCGCCTGCGCTTCCGCCGCGCTTACTGCTTCCGCCTGCATCGGCTCCAGCTCGCTTATCATCACGGCTGTACTCGTATTTTCGCCGCCCGCATACTTTATCAGCAACTCCTCTGCCGCAGATCTTATCGCTTCGTTTTGCAGTTCAACTCCGCTTTCCATCATTGCCGCTGCGGTATATGTCGCCGTATCCGCGTCCATCAGCATCAGGCTCAATATGGTCAGCTCTGCGCTGTCCCATTCGTTCTCCGCCTCTTTTCGCGCTTTGCCCATAGTATTCCTGCTTTTGGCAGGCATATTCTCAATTCCCGCTGCGAACAGGCCGCATTGCGCTTTCACCACCGCTTCGCTAAGCCCCGTCCGTTTGGATATAAAGGCTATGTGCCGCTCGCGTTCCACCGGCTGGAGCGATCCAACGAACGCACATGCCTTCTTAGCAAATTCTTCCCGCCCGTCCGGTGTTTTCAGGTCGTATTTTCCCGCCAGATTTGTCAGGCGGAATGTGTTCGCGTCCAGCGCGCTGTCCCGCAGTTCAAGGAACCCGTTTTTGCCGAACTTTCTGACATAATCGTCCGGGTCCATGTTGCCCGGAATAACTATCACCTTCGGGTCTATCCCCTCGGCAGACAGTATGTCGAGTCCTCTCAGCGTTGCGGCTTGTCCGGCGCTGTCACCATCGTAGCACAAATACATTTTGTCAGCATAGCGCTTTATCAGCCGCGCCTGCTGCTGCGTCATTGCTGTGCCGAGCGATGCCACTGCATTCTCTATCCCCGCAGCGAACAGACTTATCACGTCCATGTACCCTTCAACCATTATCAGCTCGCCCACGCGCTTACCCCGCTGCATATTCAATGCATATAGGTTATAACGTTTGTTGTATATGGGCGTATCGCCTGTGTTTATATACTTTGGCTCGTCGTCCTTCTTCATCGTCCGCGCACCGAATGCCATCACCCTGCCCGTGGCCGATATTATAGGATAAATAAGCCTTCCGCGGTATGCGTCGTATGCCCCGCCGTCTTTTTTTGATGCTATCGCAAGGCCGGCGTCAACCATTTCCTTCCGGCTGTATCCCTTTTGTTCAAGATAGTCCATCAGGTTGTGCCAGCCCTCCGGTGCATAGCCAAGGCCGAAGCGCACTGCCATCTTTCCGCCTATGCCGCGCCGCTTCAGGTATTCCTGCGCCGCTTTGCCTTCCGCGCTCAGCAGCTTTTTGTTATAAAAAATTGCCGCTTCCTTGCATGCGTTGTACAGCCTCTCCTTATATGCCCGTTCCGCACGCAACCGTGCATCGTTCACCTCGTCCGGCAGTTCCATGCCCGCGCGCTGCGCCAGCAGCTTTACTGCCTCAACATAGCTTACACGCTCCGCCTCCATAACAAAATGTATAACCCCGCCGCCCGCATGACAGCCAAAGCAGTAATACATCTGCTTCTCAGGCGTTACGCTGAAGCTTGGCGTTTTTTCATTATGAAACGGGCAACAGCCCCAGAATCTTCCGCCTTTGGGCGTAAGGGAAACATAGTCGCCAACAACGCGCACAATATCCGTTTTTGAAAGAAGCTCATTCAGCCATTCCTCAGGAAATGCTGCCATAATATCGCCCCTTTCTTGTTTATTCGCCCATTTTCTTTGCGAAATAATATTTCGCTGCAAAAGGCATTTTTCCTGCTCCTGTTTTTATTTTCACATCCATTCCTTCGGAACGAACTTTTTCTCGTAATCGGATATGGCATAGCGGTCGCTCATGCAGGCTATCCAGTCCGCCGCAACGCGCTCCTTGCCGTCCTCCTCAACGTTTTTCTTAAAGTCCTCCGGCAGTTCGTCTATATGCTCCTTATAGTATTTGAACAGCTCCGCAATAACGTGCATACCCTTCGTTTCCTCATGCTTTGCGTTTTTATTCAAATACACTCTTTCAAACATAAAGTCGCGCAGCCTTTTGAATTCATCCCAGACTTCGCTGCTCATGCGTATTTCCGCGCTGTCGAAGCTGTTTGCGATGGTGTCCAGTATAAGTGTATTTATCCTTTCTCCGTGCGATGCGCCCAGCAGCTCCACGCAGCTTTTGGGCAAATCGCTTTCGTTCAATATACCCGCGCGTACCGCATCGTCAATGTCGTGGTTTATATATGCTATTCTATCGCTCAGGCTTACTATCCGCCCTTCCGGCGTTGCCGCGCGGCAATCGCTCGGGTGGTTCAGTATTCCATCGCGCACCTCAAACGTAAGATTAAGCCCCTTCCCGTTTTCAAGCTTTTCGACTACCCTAAGGCTTTGTTCATTATGCCTGAATCCTCCGGTTATCAGCGAATTGAGCACTTTCTCCCCCGCATGGCCGAACGGAGTGTGCCCAAGGTCATGCCCCATGGCTATGGCCTCTGTAAGGTCCTCGTTCAGCCTAAGTCCGCGCGCTATCGTGCGCGCTATCTGGCTTACCTCTAGCGTGTGCGTCAGCCGCGTGCGGTAATGGTCGCCAACAGGCGAAAGGAACACCTGTGTTTTATGCTTCAGCCTGCGGAATGATTTGCAATGTATTATCCTGTCCCTGTCGCGCACAAACTCCGTTCTTATAGGGCATTTTTCCATCGGATACTGCCTGCCGCGCGTATTTACAGACAGCGTTGCGTATGGGCTCAGCAACTGCTTTTCCAGTTCTTCAGCCCTTATCCTAAGCGCACCGGATAGTATTTCTTCCTTCATACCGCACCTCCTGCATAACCTCTTTTAGCTGTTTTTCAACACAAAATATGAAATCCCTGCCTTTAAGCTGCAATTTTACAATTCTGAGCTGCAATTTTTACTTTTATGCAAACAAAAGCGGCGGTATCCGCCGTAAAGCGAACGCCGCCGCGCCATATTTCGGGGTTACACCTAATCAAGTGTAAAGTTATATTTCTCTGCGAGCATCTTGAAAAGCCGCTGCATAACGTCGTTGGCAATGCCGCGTATATCCAGCGATTCAACGTATTCTATCGCCGCCTTGCGCTCTTCTTCAGGCACCTTGTATGCGCAAAGCGCCATGTTCAGGAATCTTTCAAGCTTCATTTCCAGCTTGAAATACTTGTCGCACGGGCGCGCCATATATGCGCGCATTATGCCCGCCGTACCTATTTCCAGCTCGTAAAAGTCGCTCTCCTCATAGTCCGGCAGATATTTGGCGAACATCTTGGCCAGTTCCGTGGAAGTATGCTGATATATATATTCCGAAGTTTCCGCAAACGAATATGATTCAACGTAAAGCTCCCTCATGTTGTTGCTCAGCTCCGTCATGGTAAGCTGTATTGCGGTTTCAACCGCGTAAAGCAGCACCGGATCCGCATCCTTGCCCACAACATTTCGCGCCATTTCAAACTGATGCCCAAATACGAAATTCGTAAGCTCTATCAGCACGCCGTTTTTCGTGCTGAATATATTGTAAAACGTGCCGTTCGTAACGTCCGCTTTTTCCAGTATTTCGGCGGTAGTTGTCTTTTCGTAGCCCCTCTCAATAAACAGCTTTACGCATACAGATAGTATTCTTCTCTTGGCATCCTCTCTATCATATCTTCTCGGCATATTATTCTTCCATTCCTTTCGTCCATAGAGTGCGCTCCAATTGTAAGCCTGTTTTGAGTAAATTTCAAGGACTTTTTTATGAGAAAAATCACATTTTCTCATTTTATCTTTACTTTTACTTTTTATGAGCGGATAAAAAGCAAAAGCCGGCTGCTCTGCCGGCCATGCTTTTTGTGAGGTTGTACTGTGCTTATGTAAAGGCATATTCGCCCGCTTATCAGGAGGCCGCCCTTCGCCGGTACAATACGAAGGGCGGTTGTAACTAACTATGCGGCCAGCCGCCAAGGAGATAGGCTTGCTGTCTATTCAAACCGCACCATTATGTATACCGTACTCACTCTTTCACACGCAATCCAAGTTTTTCGGCATCTTGCTTTTCATCGGTTCCATGCCGCACTAAGTAAAATAAAAAGTCTGTGCATGCCGAAGCTGCACAGACAATATATTGCGTAAAGAAGCAGCTTCCCGGTGACGGCAGGAACCCTTGGGCCTAAAGCGTATCTGACTTAACCTTTTACGGTATCACAGTGACCGACTCGCGGGGCATCTCACCCCATTCCGCCGCCGGAAAATCTCCGGCAAAGCCCATCTGATATTTATTCACTTTATGCCGGTTGCCCGGTGCTTTTAATTATACGCTATGCGCACACAAAAATCAACCCCTGCGGCCTTTTTTCGCTCAGCTCAGCACCGTTCCGTATTCAAGGGTTATTGTGTAGCCGTTGAAATTTATGGCGCCGTTATTTGTAAGGCTCGATATCGTGCAGTTGCCGGTAAGCGTCCATGTGCAGCCGCTCTCTATCGTTACTGCGGCGTTGTCGCTCACGGCTATTATATATGTCTTGTTTAAGCCCCCTGAGAAAATGTATGCTGCATGCATATATACATTTGGGTTTATCCCCATTTTGTCCCGTATTTCGCCTCCACCGCACGAAAATGGTATGTCCTTCAAAAGCCGCGCAAATAATTATGCGCACTTTCTGCATAATATTTCAATTTATATATTTACATTTTCCGTAATCTGGACTATAATCGCATCATCAGCCACGTTATGCGGTGTATTTTTATTTATGAAGGGGTCGTTGGATATGAATAAGAACGATGCTTTGAATATTATCGATGCCAAGGCGGGCATGCTCTGCGCCGCTTCAGATGAAATATGGGGCTTGGCGGAGCTTTCGCTGCAAGAATACGGTTCGGAGAAGCTATATGAACAGCTTCTTATAAAAGAGGGCTTCAGCGTGCGGCACGGCCTTTGCTCAATAGAAACCGCCGTCACCGGCACATATGGCAGCGGCCATCCCGTAATAGGCATACTTGCCGAATACGATGCGCTCTCCGGCCTTAGTCAGCAGGGCGGCGCAACGGTGGAAAAGCCCGTCCCCAGCAACCCGAACGGGCACGGCTGCGGGCACAATCTGCTGGGCGCAGGTGCGCTCGGCGCGGCAATAGCCATAAAAGAGTATCTAAAATTCACGGGCAAAAGCGGCACGGTAATATTCTATGGCTGCCCAGGTGAAGAGGGCGGCGCAGCGAAGGCGTTTTTCGCCCGCGAAAACGAATGGTCCAAGCTTGACGCCGCGCTCACATGGCACCCCGACGACGTAAATCAGGTGGTCACCGGCAGCAGCATGGCATGCATACAAAAGGAATACATCTTTTCCGGTGTAGCGTCCCATGCGGCGGGCGCACCGGAGCAGGGGCGCAGTGCGCTGGATGCAGCAGAACTGATGAACATAGGCGTGCAGTTCCTGCGTGAGCATATGGGCAAGAACGCAAGCGTGCATTATGCCTTTACCGATGCGGGCGGAGTATCGCCAAACGTTGTGCAGTCCAAGGCCAAGGTGCTTTATATGATACGCGAAGCCACCGTGCAGGATGCTGTCAAGCTTGAAGCGCGCGTTGACAAGATAGCCCAGGGCGCAGCGCTTATGACCGAAACTCAGCTTTCCACCCGCTTCATAGACGGCACGGCCAATCCCCTGCCGCTGAAAACAATGGAGCAATTGCTGTATAAAAACTTTGTTCAGGTAGCCCTGCCCGAATATACCGAAGAGGAATGGGCCTATGCTGCCGCGCTGAAGAATACATATGAATCCGCAGGATTGCCAGGTTATGCCGCCAAGTTCGATGAGAATATAGCCCAAACCGTTGACAAGGCTACCGATGGCGGCAAACGTGCGCTGAACGATTTCCTTATGCCGCTGTATCATTCCTCCGTCACGCTGCCGGGCTCTACCGACGTGGGCGACGTAAGCTGGCAAACCCCAACCGGGCAGATAAACTGCGTCACCGCGCCCAGCATGGTCCCCGGCCACTCATGGCAGATGGTTTCCGCCGGAACAACAGGCATTGCGCATAAAGGTATGCTCACCGCCGCAAAGGTGCTTGCCGCCGCCGCAATAGACATTATAGACGACCCGGCGCTGCTGCCTCCCATCCGCGCCGAATTTGAGCGCGCTTCAAGCGCAGGCTATGTTTGCCCCATTCCGAAGGACGCAAAGCCGGAAATAGTATAAAGGCGGGTCTCCCCGCCTTTTCTTCATATTCCGGCATTATGTCTTTTGAAAAGAATACTTTTGCTTACATGGTTTTCGTTCTTTTTATTGCCATTTGTTCCAATGTACCCGGCCTTCATCGTAGCGGCTCTCACGCGGCGCGGTTATATCATCTTTAGGATACCCCAATGCGATTATTGAATGCGGAACTATGCTCTCCGGCAGGTTGAAAAGTTCCTTTTGCTTTTCAACGCGGTCCATCTGCGGCCATGTTCCAAGCCACACCGTGCCTATTCCCAGCGCTTGCGCGCATATGCTTATGTTCTCCGCCGCTATGGCCCCATCTATTATCCAATAATCCTTCGCCCGCTCAAACGCGCGCTCCATGTCGCCGCATACCAGTATGCCCGCCGCGGCTTCCTTCAGCGGCTGCGCCGGTCTGCCGTTCGCTTCCGCCATTTTGTCCAGCGTTTCGCGCTCCGTCACCACTATAAATGCCCAATCCTTGGAATTTACGCAGCTTGGCCCGCTCATCGCCGCTTCAAGTATCGTGCGCAGCTTATCATCTTCTATCGGCCTGTCATCAAAATGCCGCGTGCTCCTGCGGGTAAAAATTGCGGTTAGTGTGTCCATTAGCATCTCTCCTCTTGTTTTTCCTAATTTTATCATATTACCATCAGTTGATAAGGGGTATTGAGCTCCCTCTTTTAACTTTTTACTTACCGGGCAAACTGGCTGTTGTACAGCGCCGCATAGAATCCGCCGCGCGCCACCAATTCGTCATGCTTGCCCTTTTCTATTATGTCGCCATCCTTCATGACCAGTATCATGTCCGCGTTCTTTATGGTGGACAGTCTGTGCGCCACTATGAAGCTCGTGCGGCCCTGCATAAGCTGAGCAAACGCATGCTGGATATGCTGCTCCGTGCGGGTATCTATGCTGCTTGTGGCCTCGTCCAATATAAGCATTGGCGGCAGGCAGAGCATTACGCGCGTGATGCACAATAGCTGCTTTTGCCCCTGCGACAGGCTGCCGCCGTCCTCGCCTATAACGGTATCGTATCCTTTGGGCAGCCGCGTTATGAAGCCGTGTGAATGCGCCGCCTTTGCCGCGTCAATTATCTCTTTCTCCGTCGCGTCCGGCTTGCCCATAACTATATTGTCGCGTATGGTACCTTCCTTCAGCCACGTTTCCTGCAATACCATGCCGTAGTTGCGCCGCAGGCTGTGCCGCGTAATGTTGCGTATATCCGTCCCGTCAACGCTTATGCTGCCCGCGTTCACGTCATAGAAGCGCATAAGCAGATTTATAAGCGTTGTTTTGCCGCAGCCCGTGGGCCCCACTATCGCCACGCGCTCGCCGCTCTTCACGTCCAGATCAAGACACTTTATAAGCGGCCTGTCCGCAACGTATGAAAATGCCACCGCGTTCGCCTGCACTATGCCTTCCGCGTGGTCAAGCACGCGCGCATCCGCCGCATCGGGTTCCTCCGTGGGTTCTTCTATCAGCGCGAATATACGCTCCGCGCACACCAATGCGTTCTGGAATTCCGTAATAACGCCGGATATTTCGTTAAACGGCTTCGTATACTGGTTAGCGTAGCTTAAAAAAGCCGAAAGCCCGCCAACCGTTATGCTGCCCGCAACCGCCGCGAACGCGCCCGTAAGGCCCACCGCCGCGTAAACAAGGCTGTTTATGAACCTTGTGGCGGGATTGGTTATGGAAGAATAGAATATAGCCTGCAAGGAGCTTTCGCTGAGGCGTTTATTTATTTCGTCAAAGCGTTCCTCGTTCGCCTGCTCATGCGCAAAAGCCTGCACAACCTTCTGGTTGCCTATCATTTCCTCAACGAACGCCGTCTGTTCCGCCCTGTCCTCGCCCTGGCGCGCAAACATGGAATGCGTGCGTCTGGCAATGAAGCGCGCAACAAAAAGCGAAAGCGGCGTGAGTATCACTACGGCAAGCGTTATCGGCGCATTCACACTGAGCATGAATATGAGTGTGCCTATAGTCGTAAGTATTCCGGTAAAAAGCTGGCTGAAGCCCAGCAGCAGTCCGTCCGCAAACTGGTCCACGTCCGCAATTATGCGGCTCACCGTCTCGCCGTAAGGATGCGCGTCTATATAGCTGAGCGGCAGCTTCATCAGCCTGTCGAACGCTTCCGTGCGCATGTCCTTAACAACGTTATAGGTCATGGAGTTGTTTATTATGTTCATCAGCCATTGCGCAAGCGCGGCTATGGCCGCAACAACGGCTATTTTGGTCAGCTCAAGCATAATTTGGGCGTAATCCACGCTGCCCGGGGCAATTATGTTGTCTATCGCCCGCCCCGCCAGTATAGGCACATACAGCGAAAGCCCAACGTATACCGCGCTCAGCAGTATGCTGAGCACCGCGTTCAGCCGGTAACGCGCTATGCGCCCAAGCACCTTTTTAAGCGTTGAGTTGTTTTCTTTCAGCTTAGGCATCGCGCTTCACCTCCTGCTCATACTGGGAATAGTATATTTCCCTGTAAACGGGGCATGTCTGCATCAGCTCATCATGCGTGCCAAGCCCTACCATTTTGCCTTCGTCAAGCACGGCTATCTTATCCGCATGCAGTATCGAGCTTGCCCGCTGGGACACTATGAACACCGTCGGCTTATAGCTAAGCGCAGCAAGCGAGCGCCGCAGCGCAAGATCCGTTGCGTAGTCAAGCGCGCTTGCGCTGTCGTCCAATATCAGTATTTCAGGCTTCTTTATAAGCGCCCGCGCTATGGTAAGCCGCTGTCGCTGCCCGCCGGAAAGGTTTTTTCCGTTCTGCGCCACGGGTGAATCAAGCCCTTCGGGTTTGGCCTTAACTATTTCAAGCGCCTGCGCATCGCTCAACGCCCGCTCCATTTCTTCCCCGGTGGCATCGGCGTTGCCCCAGCGCAGGTTTTCGCGTATTGTTCCCTTGAACAGCACTGCCTTCTGCGGCACCATGCCCACCATCTCCCTCAGCGCGCCGAGCGGATAATCCTTCACATCGTTTCCCTTTATGTAAACATGGCCGCCGGTCGCGTCATAAAAGCGGGGTATAAGGCTTACAAGGCTCGACTTGCCGCTGCCCGTGCCGCCTATAATGCCCATAGTTTCGCCCTTTTTCACGCTGAAGCTTATGCCGCTCAGCGCAGGTTCGCCGCCCGTGGCATAGCCGAATTCAACGTTTTCAAAACGTACTTCCTCGTCCGTATCGATCTCTTTGGGCATTGTATCCGCGCCATGCATGTCGCTTTCCACGTCAAGCACCGCGCTTACTCTGCCCGCGCAGGCAAGCGCCTTCGTTATGGTTATAATAAGCGATGCAAGCTTAACAAGCTCCACCAGTATTTGGGACATGTAGTTATACAGCGCCACTACCTGTCCCTGAGTCAAAATGCCGCTGTCCACTCTCAGCGCGCCAACGTATATAAGCACCGCTATGCCAAGGTTTATCATAATATACGTGGCCGGATTCATAGCCGCGCTGACGCGGCCCACTATAAGCTGCAGCTTTGTGAGCGCTGCATTGCGCTCGCCAAACTCCCGCCGTTCCTCATCCTCCTTGCAAAACGCCCTTATGACGCGGACGCCGGAAAGATTCTCCCTCGTTATGCCAAGCACCTTGTCCAGCCGCGCCTGAACCTTTTTATACATCGGGATGCTCCAAAGCATTATGCCGAACACCACTATGGACAAAAGCGGTATAGTGACCACGAACACAAGCGCCGCCTTAACGTCTATCGTGAAGGCCATTATCATTGCGCCGAACACAACGAACGGCGAGCGCAAAAGAAGCCTAAGCGCAAGGTTCATGCCGGATTGCACCTGATTTATGTCCCCCGTTATGCGGGCGATAAGCGTGCCGGTGCCCTGGGTATCGAGCTTTGAATAGCTGAGCGATTGTATATGCTTAAAAAGCGTGCTCCTCAGCTTTGCCGCAAAGCCTACCGATGCCTTAGCCGCAAAATACTGCGCCGTTATGGAGCACACCAGACCTACCGCCGCCAGCACTGCAAGTATTCCGCAGCGCGAAAGTATAAAGCCGCCGTCCCCGTTGGCTATGCCTGTATCTATTATCTGCGCCATAACAAGCGGCACAAGCAGCTCAAGCGAAGCTTCCAGCAGCTTAAACAGCGGCGCCAGTATGCCTTCCCTGCGGTAGTCCCGCATGTATTTCCAAAGCTTCTTCACTCTGCCCTCCGTTACTCATCTATTTGAAAGTAAGATTATACCACAATCAGGAATACAAGGCCACCTGCTACAGATTTTTATATTTCCGTTCCCCGTTTTCCATCCACCAATAGTTTTCGCTCAGCGCATCGTTTTCAAGCATTTCCAGCACCTCATCAAGGCCGACCGCCCGCTGAGGTTTGGCTTCAAAGTATCCTTACCGAATATAACCGATACATCACCGTATTTGCTGTGGCATATCTTACTCTTTGTTATGGCTATTGACGGCATCGGGAATCCGCCAAGTTCGATATCTGCTTCAAGCTGGTCGCCATTCAGATTGTGACCCGCTATAAGGTCGCGCGTTTCTTCGACAGCATCTTTCATGGAGAAGCGAATGTCGGAGTTGGTGGGGTCGAACGTGCCTATGTTGTCTGTAGCGGATTTAATTTGAGTGGGCTTGAATACAACCCAGAAATCATTTGAGGGATTGTATACGGAATCATACCCGTCTGCCATCAGCTTTGCGGTATCAATGCCGCCGGGGTATTTTGCTATATAGGGGTTCTTCGCATCAAGGTAAGTCTCGATAACGGTACCGCTGAACTTACCGTTGGAAATAGTATGCCCCTTTGCGTACTCCTTTGAGCCGGAGAAATAAAAGCCCTTACCAAGCGAGCCATTCTCAGCCTTGTTGGTATCAAAAACCGTAAATCCCTTGCCGGGTGTTCCGTGGTACATTATCTTCGGCGTACCATCCTTATTCACAACCTTGCTTGCGCTTTCCGGGTGGTTCTGCCAATCGCCAAACCAACGCTTGAATTGTTGAGATTCTGTGACGTTTCCGAACTTTGGTTTGACGGGTGAGCCGCTTTCGCGTATACTATGTACAAAGCCATCCGCTTTGATTTGAAGCACCTTGGGCATTGGGACCCTTGCTCCCTCAAATAGGCGGCTGGCTTTTGCTTTATCCAAGTAATATACAGAGTACGCATTCCCGTTAGCCTCTTCTTCCAAGGCTTTGCTTAGCATATTGCTAATTGAATTACTTTTGCCATATACGATATCAAGAGTGGATTGAGCAGGGTAAAGATTTGCCTGACATGAAGCTTCAGGTCGATAACTGGCAAGATTTGCTTGACCAAATACTGGCAGTAGTTAACCTTGATGTCGCTAACGTTCTTAACGGTATGGCCGACCCGACTGCGTATGTTCAGCATGGGGTCGAAGATTTACGGAGGGGCAACAACCGCAATTCTCAGGAGATATTGCGCGGTATTCAAGGCAAATCTAAGACAGAGCTTATGGGGGAGAACTCTCTTACCAGTGAGTCATACGTTTGGATAAAAGAGCAAGCTCACGCCGCTCAGATGTCTGTTGAAGAATATCTTGATGAGCTGGTCAAGCTTGGCATTGTCACAGATGACATCACTGATAGCAACGACAAGTTCAACGCCTCTCTTCTCGACACCGCTAAGGCCGCGAACAATGACCGTGAAGCTGCGGCTGCGGCATTTGAAGCTCTTGAGTCTGCCGTAAATGATTACAATGACGCTGGCTATATCACTGACGAGACGCTTGATTTGCTCAACAGTAAGGTTCCCGGTGCTGTCGAGGCGTTATTTAATGAAAACGGCGCGTTAAAGGAGAATGCTGCTGAAGCCCTGAAGAGTACGAGTGCGTTAATCACTTTTGTACGAGCTCAGTTGCAGGCACAACTCACGGCAGTGCAAGCCAACTATGACAACCTAAAGCAAGAGCTCGACGACATCCAGCAGAAGGGACTTGACGCGGCGGCGGCTATGCTGGGCGTACAAGCAGCTCAAAACGGTCTTGACGCTGCTAAGAAGAACCTCGCAGACTTTGAAGCTTGGATGAAATCCGGCATCTTTAAGTCTGGTAGTGGTGGTGGCGGCGGCAGTAAGTCCATCTACTCCAAGGAGTATGAACAGATTGCTGACCTGACCGAGCATTATATCAAGATGTCCGAACTGCGCCAGAAGCGCATGAACGAAGAGTCATCCGAATATAAGGCAGAGTCTCGCCAGCAATTCCTGTATTACCAGCAGCTTGCCGAGCAAACCTATGCGGAGATAAGCCGTCTGCGTGCCAAGGGTTATACCGAGGCCAATGCTGACTTCCGCAAGCTCATGCAAAACTATGAGAGTTATCTGGGCTCCATGTAGGATCACCCCCGCTTGCGCGGGGAACAGAGTAGAAACATCTCACGCACCCCCGCCCAAGAAAAATCACCCCCGCTTGCGCGGGGAACAGTCACCGGGCGGGTATATAACGTACCCCGGTGAGGGATCACCCCCGCTTGCGCGGGGAACAGCGACAAGCACCAACCAATATGCCGATGTGCCGAGGATCACCCCCGCTTGCGCGGGGAACAGGTACTTGCCCGCCGTGTAGGTGTTGGGCGCATAGGATCACCCCCGCTTGCGCGGGGAACAGGCAGCCTGTCCCAGCCTTTCAGCATTTGTGTTAGGATCACCCCCGCTTGCGCGGGGAACAGATGCGGACGGCAGACCCGCAGAAAACCCGTATAGGATCACCCCCGCTTGCGCGGGGAACAGTAAGGCTTGTCTGTACGCTCTGCGCAAGGTCAGGGATCACCCCCGCTTGCGCGGGGAACAGTAAAGCGCTTGCTCTATGCGCACGGATAACGGGGGATCACCCCCGCTTGCGCGGGGAACAGCAATCTCGTGATTTATCAGTGCCACAAATCCGGGGATCACCCCCGCTTGCGCGGGGAACAGCGAGAATACTGCGAAAACTATACGGGCCGCGCGGGATCACCCCCGCTTGCGCGGGGAACAGTGGTATATACGGGGTTTTTTATGGTGATTTTTGGGATCACCCCCGCTTGCGCGGGGAACAGCGCACAAAATCGCCATCCCGCAGCGTTTCAGTTATATCACCCCCGCTTGCGCGGGGAACAGCGCAAGACCAGCATAGTGACTGGGAGTATAGGGGGATCACCCCCGCTTGCGCGGGGAACAGGTCAGGGTCTGGTGGTTAGCGGTTAGGGTGATGGGATCACCCCCGCTTGCGCGGGGAACAGATCTCACGCACCCCCGCCCAAGAAAAGCCCCAAGGATCACCCCCGCTTGCGCGGGGAACAGGATAGTCAAGACTGTGTTCGGCTGTGGCATCTAGGATCACCCCCGCTTGCGCGGGGAACAGGTGCATAAGCCCCTCCGACCAGCCCGCGGACTAGGATCACCCCCGCTTGCGCGGGGAACAGTAAGGAGAAATAAACGTGAAAGAAGCAAATAAAGGATCACCCCCGCTTGCGCGGGGAACAGTTATTCATCCTCATCCATTAAAGGCTCATCATAGGATCACCCCCGCTTGCGCGGGGAACAGGCTATAAAAAGCCTGCCGCCGCAGCGGCAAATGGGATCACCCCCGCTTGCGCGGGGAACAGGGCAATGCTGCGGCGTAGGACATGCGGCAGCAGGGATCACCCCCGCTTGCGCGGGGAACAGCATGCAAAATTCAGCGGTTCTCCGCTGTCTCCGGGATCACCCCCGCTTGCGCGGGGAACAGGTGCATATGTTTGATTTGCATAGACATACGCAGGGATCACCCCCGCTTGCGCGGGGAACAGTGCTCGATGGCCAAAAAGTATATGACAGCGTGGGGATCACCCCCGCTTGCGCGGGGAACAGAAACTCAATGGCGATAAGGTCAAGCTTGGGAAGGGATCACCCCCGCTTGCGCGGGGAACAGTAAAAGCGATGCAGAGTTTTTTATGCATATAAGGGATCACCCCCGCTTGCGCGGGGAACAGTACCGCCGCGCTTTTCGATAGCCACAAAATCAGGGATCACCCCCGCTTGCGCGGGGAACAGAATAACAGCATCAAGTTCACGGTTCGCAGCGCGGGATCACCCCCGCTTGCGCGGGGAACAGTTCTATGCCATCGATAAGCGGGGTCATAATGTGGGATCACCCCCGCTTGCGCGGGGAACAGGTGGCGGCACGCCAAATATCCTGCATATTTCAGGGATCACCCCCGCTTGCGCGGGGAACAGGTGCGGGCAGCGTATATGTCCGCAATCTGCCCGGGATCACCCCCGCTTGCGCGGGGAACAGACATTCAGCAATATCGAGCAGCAAAGCGCTGAAGGATCACCCCCGCTTGCGCGGGGAACAGTTGCCGCAGCATGGCCTGTGCCGCCATGTCAACGGATCACCCCCGCTTGCGCGGGGAACAGCCGGAACGCCAATGGCAACCTATGAAATACTTGGGATCACCCCCGCTTGCGCGGGGAACAGCCACTGCCGCGGCTAAGGCGGCAAATGTGCCTAGGATCACCCCCGCTTGCGCGGGGAACAGCTACTACGATTTCTACAATTATTTTTGGGCGAAGGATCACCCCCGCTTGCGCGGGGAACAGTAAGGAGAAATAAACGTGAAAGAAGCAAATAAAGGATCACCCCCGCTTGCGCGGGGAACAGTTATTTTTTCTCCGCGCCACTCAAACGGCGCGGGGATCACCCCCGCTTGCGCGGGGAACAGTATTACGCTTTCGTGGTCGTATCCGCCGTCGCGGGATCACCCCCGCTTGCGCGGGGAACAGGCGCGTGCTGTTGCTTTAGCAACGCAGTCTCTGGGATCACCCCCGCTTGCGCGGGGAACAGCGAAGTCGAGCATAGCGAGGTGGTATGATGCTGGGATCACCCCCGCTTGCGCGGGGAACAGAGCCCTGCAAGAGACTGATGCGGGGCTTGAAGAGGATCACCCCCGCTTGCGCGGGGAACAGTGCTTTGTGCCGCATCTTCCCGCCTGCACGCAGGGATCACCCCCGCTTGCGCGGGGAACAGGGACTTTTTTTTCAAGGTTTTATGCGTGATTTGGGATCACCCCCGCTTGCGCGGGGAACAGAAAGATAAGCCGTGAAGAAATGCTGCTGATTAGGGATCACCCCCGCTTGCGCGGGGAACAGACTAAAAAAAGACTTGTTGTATCTTGTATTTTACAATATCGTTTTTCATTTTTCAATCAGTTTTTCGTAGACATGTTTTGTTAGATGGCAATCGCTCAAGGCTCTGTGAGCTGCCATATTTTCTATTCCAAAGTATTTTGCAAGCGTTGACAGCTTATAATCGTCTATATCTTTTATATTTTGTTTGGCGATCCGAAGTGTATCCGTCACCTTATTAGTAGGAATCGGTTCTTCATGTCTTCGGCATGTCTGTCTCAAAAAATTAAAATCAAATGCTGCATTATGCATTACCAAGTCCTTATCCCCTATAAAGTTCAATACCTCTTTCAGTGCCGTCTTTTCATCCACACCGCTCTGCCCCACCATTTCTTCGGTTATGCCGGTTAATTGTTTGACTTTATTCGGAATGGCCATATCTTGTTTTATCAATCTTTCAAACTGCTCCGCTACAACGCCGTCTATAACTTTTATAGCTCCTATTTCAATTATTCTATCATGCGCAGATGAGAGACCTGTAGTTTCCACATCGAATACTACATATTCCTCTGTCTCATCCTTTTGATTCTGCACATGCTTTGCAAAGCGTTTTGCCTTGCGTATTGCAGAAGCCTTGCTATACCCCATTCTGTTTTCCGTGCGCTCACTTTTAACTTGAAAGGTTTTATTGGGACGAAGCATCAGCTTCATCCCATCAAAGTCTACCGGTATCCATTCGTTGTTGTGCACACGAAACTCCATTTTTTGTTCGGTTCTCGCGCTATAAACCATGGTTGCACGACCGTCTTTTATATTCTCGGTAACCCTATTCCATAGTTCTTCGCGGACTCTCGCGCTTACATTGCCTGCATATACACCAGTATCTATTTCCATGAGCCAACGCGTAAGGTCGCCCCGCAATGCAGGCGGGCAATTTGTAAGACACAAAACTACCATTTTTCTATTTCTCCACTATTTTCCCGTTACATGTCTCGAGTGCAACTTCATATTCTCCATTAGTCATGTTATACGATATTCCGCTGCTCACCTTCTCATTTCTGTCATCCCACAAATAAAGCACATTTGTTTCTATTTCTTCTATATCATCGCCCATTAGCAGTTTTCTTATATCGCGTACAGTCCTTTCCAATATATGCCCGCCCGCTGCTGCATCGCGCACCTGTCGCCTTACCATTGAGCCTATATCGTCCTCTCTATCTGCCGACGCTGCTGTATGAAATGCAATCGGTATAGTTATTTCAGCTTTATACAAATCCGCAATATCATATACAAAAGATCTTTCATGCCCATCATGCACAAACCCAAGTCCGCTTGAGCAGCCGAGTGCAACTATTGCGCTGTGCGCAATACCATAAAGACATGCATGCGCGGCCGACAATGCTTTATTTACAGCATTGCCAGCATCATAATTATCCGGATCAAACTCTCGTCCGCTCCATTCTATACCGGTTTCTTTCGCCAACTTACGATATATGCTTCTTATGCGTGCTCCCTCTCGTCCGCGCAGCTGCTGCATAGTATACCCGGATACATCTTCGTCCGGAAATCTGATTTGATACATTTTCCGTGCAACTTCAAGCCTTGTTCTTGTGTTCGAAACAAGCTTCGCCTGCGTTTTAAGCAGCTGAGAAGAATGGGTAAGCGGATGGCCATGCGCATAATAACGCACGCCATGCTCGCCCACCCATATTATACTCATGCCGGAATCGCTTATAAGTTCCACCGCCCTATGAGTCAAACTCGTTCCCGGTCCAAGCAGCAAAACGCTCAGCATCGCAGCAGGAACATGCACCGTTCCCCTTGCGTCGGTAACGGTTATTGAGCCATCCTGCTTATTTATTATGCAATGTTCAACATAAAGGAACGTCATCCTGTCCTTTATCTGTCCCAAGGATTGCAGGCTCGCCTTTTCTATTCCTTGCTGGATCGGCATATTCTTCTCCTTATGCACGCATTATTGTCATCAACCCACAGCCATATGCTTTTGCCTTGCCTATGCCGTTTGTCAGTGCCGCTGCAAATGCATCTTTGTTAGTTACGCGCAGTATCCCTTCAAATGCAGCGGTTCGCAGCGTCAACTTTGATTTTTCGTCATGGTGTTTTTTGAATATCTCCCACCTTGTGTCCACAACGTCAAATTCATCCTCATTCAGGGCAAAACCGTTTTTCTCCGCCCTATCCATCAACCATTTTTTCTGCTGCTCCTGCGTAACGTGTGCATATACTGTGCCGCGCTCATTCTTGGCCGTTGATTTACTGTGCACCGGATTTGCACGCAGTCTGAAGCGCCATATTTGACCCTCTTCTATTTTAGCAACTAAACCGTCATAATTCTTAGTCTCCCACGGCACATCAGCATATCCAAACTGCGTCATAATTCCGGTACAGTCCGGCGCATCCTCGCTCAGAATAAGCACATATGTCCCATGTTGGAGAGCATCTATGCGCCACAATCTGCGTTTTCTCTCCCCAGCAAAGCAGCGTTCCACCGCGCCATGCAATATGCCCGGTGAAGCAAGCGCACGCATTGTTTCCCTGCGCTTAGTATCTATTGCTACCCTTGTAAGATACATACATTATCCCTCCAATTCCGCCATAGGATCATGTTCCGTGGGTTGCTCCGGTATTGGCGCTTTAGGGCTTGATACTTCATACTCATTTGCCCATCTGAAGCCAAACATTCTATGTTCCTGATTGAACGATATAGGCACATCGCGTACAAAATACATTCCCTGTTCACCGGCTGCGCTTTCGCATACTACTCTGAGTTTCTGAGAATTTCCCGTTGATATTCTGCTGAGTTGCGACTGCAAAGGCTCCGATTCAAGTGCCTGTTCCAATGTTAGCAATCGCCTTATGCCAAGCGACACTCTTCCGCTTGGCGGGCATGAGCGGCGGCCAAGAAATAACGGATACATAGGCCTTTGCAACGCCGCATCAATTTTTTCAAGCAATTCGTCATCCCCTTCAAGCCCGGCCACAAATACGGCATCCGCAAGATAATATCGATTTGTAACGTATGCAGACTTATCGCTTTTTGCCGTATGATAGTCCCTCAGCAGAACGCCCGGCTTGTCCGCACGTACGCCAAAGCGCAGCGCAGCAATGTCGTCTATGCTTTCATCGCGTTTTCTTCCAAGCGCAGCCGCCACAAGGCCCGTTACGCCGCTTTTTGTTGGCTCGCGCTGTGTTGTACGGCGGTCGAATTTTGCTTCTGCGCCCCAGGCCTGCATAGGCGCAGCAAGCCTAAGCAACAGTGTACTCATATGTTCGCATCCTCGCCAATGCACTCTTCAAGTTTAGCGCCAAGCTTGTTTAGAAGTTCCGTAAACGAGCACGGCTCTGCAAGCGTTCCAAGCGCTCTACCCGTTGCAAAAGAAGCTTCCGGCTCGCCTGCAAAATCAGCATACACTTCTTTTGCATATTCACACATTCTCTTTGCAGACGGCTCAACATATCCGTTTTCACCGGCATATACAGGCCTTTCAAATGCACCCACAAGGTTCACGCTCTGGTCGCGCCTCACGGTAACAAGCACGGCATCCGGCAGTGTGCGGTTAGCAAATGTGTTTTGCTTGCCATCAGGCATTGAACGCACGAATGCTGACACAAATTCTTTCACCGTCCTTACCGTGTCGCCGCCAAGCTGCTCATTAAGCTTGTGTACCGCAACGGTAGCATAGCGATAAAGCGTTGAAGAATTGAATTCGACCGTGCCAAGATGAGCTGCGCCAGCATTATCTTCCGGCGAAAGATCATCTACTGCGGTAAAATAGTCATATTCATTATTCACCTTATGTGTGGATATACAATGCGCTACCTGGGCGCATGCTTCCGTATTCAGCGTGGGGTCATCCGCGACCATGCGGCCAAAAAGCGCTATATCTATTCCCGGATATTGTCTCAGGGCATTCGCGGTATCCTGTTTTATTTCCTTAGTACCTGCAACCTTTATAAAGTCAGGTGTTTCAACAACAAGCCGCGCAAGCGCCCTTACCTGCGCCGCGCTTATAAAGAACAGCGCATCCGTTCCCTTTTGAGCATCTTTTATTTTCAGTCCTGCCGCAGTCAAGGCATTTATTGCAAGTTTTTCCGCGTTATTCTCCTGCGGAGCAAGCCTTTGTATTTCATCCGCTACAAGTTTTACTATCCTTTTTGTGCGCAACCCAAGCTGTTCATCAGGGAATTCATTTCTAAACATCAGTCGCATTGCGCGCTTCCAGCTTTGAGATGATACACGCGCTCTTGTTACGCCGCCGTATACGGCCGTTTTGGGTGATCCGGTATCATCGCGGTTTACGCAGCTGGGCGGAACGGTTTGCAGCACATGGACATCAACATACAGTCTTTCATTGTTTTTCATTTTCATTATCTTCCTTTCTTGTCTCAGTTGTTTTGATTATCGTTTGCCGTTTCGCTGCCGGCATCTTCTTTGTTATTCCGTCTGTAATAATCCTGCCCCCAGGATAATCTTACTCTATCACGCTCGCTATCCATCTCAAATCGATAGACGTCCTCCGCAAGCATGGCATAGTCAAGCGGAACTGATGCCTGTTTGAACAGCTGCACCATCCCCCTCAGGTGATGCGCCAATTCATCTACGCTCTGCGATGTTATCACTTGGTCAAAGCGGCGTTTTACTCTTGCTCCTTCGTCTTCGCCGCTCACCAATCTGCGCGCGGCTGTACCTACCGATATTCCTTCGGCATTCATGCTTTGCCGCTTTATATCGCTCCCTTGCTGATGCAGCGCATAAAGCGTAAGCGCAATGTACACAGCCCATTCCGCCTTGGTCGGCTCGCCAGTTTTGCTATAAAACCGCTCCGGCAATCCTTCAAGCATCACGTTCCATAATTCCGCCATGCTGCCCGGCGCCCTTCCGATGCCGCGTCTGAGATTGGCAAGCTTGCCTCTTACGGCTGCTTCATTCCCGGCTCCTTCAAGGCTTGCTATTCGTGCGCGGACAAAGTTTCTTATTAATTCCCTGTCACTTGCCACTCTTTTTCCCTCCGTTCTTTAATGTTTGTTCATTTTTTGTGCGATAAAGAAAATAGTTATATGCATCCGGCGCAGCTATGTTTTTCTGGTCTACTTCCCTGCCCACAAGCGCCTGCGGCCCTGCCTGAGCAATAAGTTCCGCACCCAACCTGCGCACAATCGGCTGTGCTATATTCCACCAGCGCTCCTCGGCCTCCGGCAGTTTTTCCTGTGCGGGATCAATTCCCGCAAGCCAGCTTCTAAATGGCATATCTAGTGCAAAATACGCCTGTTCCTTCGCGGCATCGCGTATAAAAGTGCCATCAGAATCTCCCGCTGCTTTTGCTATGCTTTGCGCTAAATTGGCCAGTTGTATGACCAGTGCATTCGATATTTCCACTTGCTCTATGACCGCCGGTATCCAATCAGAGCCTTTTTCGCTAAGCATTTCTCCGCTGAACGCCATTGAATCTGAGAATATATCGTCTATAAAGAAATCTTTATCCGCATACTTTGCCGATACCGTTTTAAACCTTACTAAGCCCTGCGGCAATATCCCATCCCTAATAAGCCTTGCCGTCCACATAACAACACCAGGCATTCGTCCGCCGCTTTGTGATGCTATTGCAGCAAAATCACGCCAAATTTGTTTAGATGGATCGTGACGTTTGGGCTGAAACAGCATCCCACTTTTCTCATTTTTTGATGCATTTCGCCAAAGAGTCATTTGTTCAATAAAAGCATTGTCCTTTGTAAAGAAATCCCCGCCAATAAGAATATAGCCGATGACTTTATCCTGTTCACGTACCAGTTCTATTCTGCGCGATTGCAGCGTGTATAGTTCGGATAAGCTTTGCGGCAAGCTTATTTCAGTCCTTTCGGCTCGTTTTACCGTTTCACTTTCCCATATAGGAAATTCTTCGCCCCACAGTTCATCACTACCGTCTTTTAACAGCACAAGATTAAGCATCAGCGTTTCAAACAGGTCTTTTCCTTCCGCCATTACAAGACCAAGCTTGCCAAGCCATCCTGCGCCGGGGCTTTGCTTTATGTTCGGATCACTCTTTTTGCCCGAAGTATCATCAAATGCATTTACATGCAATAGCCATCTGGCTGCTTCATCGTAACTCAGCGCTCCTTTTTCCTTTCCACAGCGCTGCGGGAATAATCTTATTTTGTTATTGCTTTCTGACAGTTCTCCATTGAGTTTTGCCGCCGTATAGCGTGTTCCCCGTCCAATCTCCGGCACTTGAAAGAACGGGTATTCAGGGTCAAACAGGTAGAACCTGTCATGAAACTTTTCCAGATATCTCTTTATTGATTCCATTGGGAACCTTCTGCGACTCCAGATTTTCTTCCAATATTCAAGCGCCTGAAGCGGCGCTTGAATAGCATCCCGCTCGCTTCCATCATCGTTTGGCCCGTAACCCGCTATCACCCTATGCAGCACGGCAAGCAGCAGCCTTAATATAGCCGCGTCCTGCGTCGGCAGTTCGCCGGCAAGCCCACTGAATTCAGCCGCCCGAGCAAGTGCATCGATAAGCGACACCTTTTCTGTTGAACCGTCAAAGTTGAGCACAATTATCCACGGTTCATCGAGAAGGTTGAATTCTCTTTCATTCATTTGCCTCATCCTCCTTTGTGCATGTTAATCCGTAAAAGCTGTCATATTTTAATTTATAGCCAAGTATGCTTGCTTCATTTTGTTCGTTCAGCATAAGCACAAGGCTGCCCTTAAGCCACGGCGATGCCTGCCATTTGCTAACGATTTCAGAAGCCTGCTTTTCTATGTATTCTATTGCCTTGTCTATTCTGTATGGCACACAAAGCTCCCTCGGCATCCTTATGCTTTCGCGCGCAATAAGCTTTGCCGTTGTATCATCAGGCGTAGTAGTCAACAATGCCAACCCGTTTGAAAGCAGACTCAGTGTTCCGTCAGAGTTCTGTTTAACCATTATTACATCGAAGGATTCGTCCGTGTCACGAACTGTGGCTTCGCCCTGAGAATCAGTCATTGCTACATCAAGCCAACCTATTATGTTATATCCCATTCCAGGCCATGGCTTTGTTATCCTGAATGCTTCCGCCCTAGTTTCCTTATTCCTCGTCTCACTTATCCACTCTTCTTTGGCCTTTGCATACTGCTCAAGCGAATGCTGCATAACTCCGTCATCTTCGCCATATACGGTTTGCACCAGTCGTGAGACATCGTCCGGTATATTTATTTCATCCGGTAATACCGCTTCCGTGCGCATCAGCATATATTCGCCATATACTGCCGCGAAGCCCTTATCAATGTTTTCGTCCTCACATTTGAGCACAAAGCATTGCGCTTTTTTTAGTTTATCCGGTCGATTCCTGTTATGTCTGTGCAATCTTCCCATTCGTTGCAGCAAAAGATCGATAGGACAAAGTTCGCTTATCATAACGTCAAAGTCTATGTCTAACGACTGCTCTATTACCTGCGTACCAACCACAATAAGTCTGTGCGGGCGCTTAGTACCCGTCCCCGCTTTACCGAGTTGTTTGCGGAGTATATCCTCCTTTGATATTCTATCCGTGGCTGTAAAACGCGAATGCAGCAGCGACACATCGTCTCCGAATTCTGCTTTTAATCTTTCCGCAAGTTCCTGCGCATGTTTTACCGTGTTTACTATTATGGCTGCACAGCCGCCGTTGCTGAGTAAATCTTCAAGCAGATCAACCACGTCATTTTCATAAATTCTGTTTACTTTAACATTCAGCGGCATCACTCCTGCCTCAACATGCTTTTGAAGCACATTATCTCCATCCGTATATGTCATAAGCGGATAATCGCTATTCGCTTCTTCGTTCTGTATATCTCGCCTGCGCCGCCGCGATGTTGCAGCATCCCTATTTAAGTACGCGCGAACAAGGTCGTCCCTCTTAGCCGCCGGCAGCGTTGCAGAAAGCAATATAACAGGCACCTTGTATCTCCCCAGCCAGTTAAGCGCCCGCTTAAGGTATACGTTCATGTATGCGTCGTAGGCATGGCATTCGTCTATGATTACAACCTTATTCATCAGCGCAACATGGCGCAGCATAACATGCTTTTGTTTAAGAGCAAGCTGCAATAACTGGTCAACTGTTCCAACAACAAAATCGGCCAGCATTGACTTTTTGCGTCCTTCAAACCATTGATATACTGCCGCTCCCGCATCGTCATCAACATCTATGTTATTGCTTCTTATTCTGTTAAGTTTTTTGAAATCATCATTAAATTGCGCGTTTGAATGGACGAGTTCCATTGAATGCCTGCCGCCGTCAAGTACATTTACCCAGTTTACTAGGCGCGAAAACATGCCGTTTGATGTTGCCTGAGTAGGTAATGCGAAAAACAGCCCGCTTCGCCCGCATACCGCTGCAAATATTTCCGCAGCCGCAAGCGCCGCTTCCGTTTTTCCAACGCCCATAGGCGCTTCCAGCACGAATATTCCGGGCTCCGCAATACCCGCAGCCGTTTGAGCAACGCTCTGCTGCAGCGCACGCGGCGCAAACCCAAATCTATCAATAAACGTTTCCGGCGTAATTTGCCAATTCTCGCTTTGCCATGCGGTTTTAAGGAACTCAAGTTTCCCCTTGGCATTATTTAACCTTGCCCTGCCTTCGCCGATCTGTATTGCTTCATCAATGCTTATATATGGAAAAAACTCCTCGCTGCTGGCTATCCAGTCCGCCATTATTGCAAGTCCAGAAAAGGCAACCTGGGCAGCAACATCCACATCAGGCATATTTTCAAGCGAAGTAAATCCCGAAAGTTTAAGTGCGTATTCCAGTATTTCCTGCCTTACATTTTCCCAGTTTTCCTTATACTCAATTGATGCATAAAAATTATCTTCGCAGCATTCTATTTTGCCATTTTTATAATCGGTGTTTGTAGGCGTTTTTCCATGATGAGCCCCTATTATTGCGGCTATGCTCCGCTTGCAGCCTTTGCTTTCCAGCCATATCTGCCCCGCCAGGGCATGCGGCGATAATTTATACTGATAGTATTTTTCATACGGCTTCACATACAGGCCTGCACCTATCAGTTCCTCTGTTATTCGCTCATCCATATCGCTCGCTCTAAAACCGGTGTTTTTCGATTGGAATAATGGCGTTGCTTTCCCTATATCATGCACAGCCATTATAAATACAAACAGCATTCCTGCCACTTCTTCGTCACATCCGCAGCATTGCGCTATTGTTTGCTTAGCGCCCTGCCCCAGCCAATTTTGCCATATATATCTTGCCACCGCCACGCTATCTTCCATGTGCATAATAAGCGGCAACCAATACTGCTCTCCGTTCCTTTCCTTCTTTGCCCATAATCGCATTGCGGCATATGTCAATTCCGCGCCCATAGTTATGTTTCCTTTTTGATTTAGTTAATATATTTTTCAGCGATTGATTATATTTCTTTTATTTACATTATACAAGTATATTTAGAATAGTCAAGCAAAAATGGTCATTTCGGACTTGCCGCATATCGATTCTATTATTTTATATGCCGTAATCGGGCAATACCTATTGAAAAGCATGATAATGCGTGATAAAATGCATCCATGCAGTTAGAGTTAATTAACTGCATTATATTTGATATCGCAGTTAGATTAGTCTAACGCGATGCGCATTATGTGCATAATACCGTAAAGAGGTAACGATATGTCAAAAAAGGCAACGGAGTTCCAGAAGAAGGAAATGAGCCGCATGTACCGCGGCAAAGAGATATTCAAGCCGCTCAACACAGGCTGGATAGACGAAAATGCGGCATGCGTGCGCAAATGGGTGGCAAACATATTCTTTTATCGTAAATGGAACATCACTATTATGATAGATGCCGGTTATAATTACGATCGGCTGGAGGAAAAGATGAAATGGCTGGGCATAGACCCCGCCGGCATTCGCCATATACTCATAACCCATCAGGATACGGACCATGTTGGCGCAGTCGAAGCGGACAGCCCGGGTCTTTTTAAAAACGCCACGCTGTACATTGGCGAAGCCGAAAACCGCTACCTTACCGGCGAAGTGCGTCGTAAGGTAATATACCATATGTATAAGCTGCCGCAGGTAACTATAAACAATAAAAAGGTGCTGCTGAAGGGCGGCGAAAAGTTCAGCATAGACGGCATAAACATAGAATGTTTCCTTGTTCCTGGGCATACATGGGGACATATGGTGTATCTTATAGACGGCAAATACCTTTTTACCGGCAACACAATATGGTTTGGCACGGACGGCGGATACAGCTTCATTTCAGCCTTGGCGGAAGATAACAAGCTTGCCGTGCGTTCACTTGCGGCGCTTGAAGCAAAGCTTGCCGCGCGCAACATCCGTCCTTTGTTCATAACGGGCCACACGGGCTGGACGGATAACTTCGCGTTCGCATTCGCGCATAAGGACAAACTTTGTTCCCCGTTCAAAAAGCGCGTGCATGATCCAAGCGCCACGTATGACGCATACGACGAATCCGACGACACGGAGGAAAACGCAAAGCACGGCCTGTTAAAGGGCGTAGGAGGCAATTACAAAGCATGAATGACAGCGAACTGAAGTTTGACCGCAGCTGCCATGTGCTTTATTCAAAGCCGTGCAAAAAGCTGATACTCGCAAAGATAGCGCTGCACTATCCCGAAGGCGAGCGCGAGGCAGTCTGGGAGCGGGTACAGCGGCAGTATGTAGATTATCTTGACGACTGGCGCACAGACCTTGGCGGCAAGAAAAACTTCCATAACGACGCTGGCGGCACATACGACTGCATCGCCATCACGAGCTACTATACCGTGTGCAAAGCCGTCACCTCCCTCCGCGAGATCGAGGAGATCGAGGAAGAGTTGGTTCTGCCGTCTTTCCGCAAGCTGAAATTCGTGGACTGCAATAAGCCGTTCTGGCGAAGGCTCATGTACAAAGCGTTCACAAGTGCGAAGGCTGGCTGCGACCGCTGGCATGATTATGTGATGCATGTTGCGCCCTATGATAAGGACAAGCCGATCTATTACGAATTCACGGCCTGCCCTGCGGCAGAGTTTGCGAAAAAGCATGGGCTTACGGATATAATGCCGGCCCTTTGCAACGTGGACTATGCGTCCATGGAGCTTATCCATGCGCGGCTTGTGCGCAAAACCACCGGCTCAAACGGCTGCAAGTGCGACTATACCATCTGCGGCAATAAGGATGAATATGTAAAACAGCATCCCGAATACCGTGACGAAGCAGGATACAGAAGAAATAAATAACAAGTTTTACAGAAACGAGGGACATATAGTATGAGGATATTAGTATTTGGCGCGGGCGTGCTCGGCTGCAACCTGGCAAACGACCTATTCCGCGCAGGGAAAGACGTTACGCTGCTTGCGCGCGGAAAATAGGCGGAGGAAATTCAGAAGAACTGGCTTAGGATAAAAAACAAGTTTTCTCCCCTCATGTCGGTAAGCCACGTTCCGGTTGTAACGGAGCTTAAAGCGGATGATGCATACGATGTTATCTTAAATCCCACCCCACCGCTGCGGTAGTTAACCTTGGCTGTGGCTTGGATGCCACCGGGCGCAGCTGCGACAACGGCTCCTGAAAATATACAACCTTGATTTTGCCGATGTTATAGCCGTACGCAATGCGCTCCTACCCGCAGGTGAGCGGGGGGAAAACATCGCCTGTGACCTTAACGACACGGCGTGGTTTGATAATATAGACGCTTCCGGCGCGCGGTATTCTTCGCAGCCGGTGTATTCTATTATTTTCTTAAAGATCAGGTAAAATCGCTTGTTCAGGCCATGGCCAAGGCGTTCCCCTGCGGCAGGCTTGTGTTCGACGCAGCCAATAAGGCCGCCGTCAAGCTGATGCTTAAAACATGGATAAAGGACGCCAAGATACAGGACGTTGGCGCATACTTTGCCGTTTCCGATGCAAAAGCGGAACTGTCCGCATGGAGCCATTCCATAAGCGTATCGAGCCGCGGCTACATGCTTGGCTATAACGACCTTAGCGATCCGTCCGTAAGCGGCTTTTTCCGCTTCTTAGCCAAGGTGAGCGACAAGCGGATGAATATGCAGATAGTGAAAATTGAATTTTAAGCAGCACAAACCGTTTGTTCTCGCCGTGCCCTGCTATATTAGCGCGGCGAGTTTTATTATCAGTTCAACCGACCCTACCGAATACCCTGCCGAAGCAAAGCGGCAGTCAGGATAACCGCCCATAAGGAACAGCAGCGGATAGTCGCCCGGTTCCTTGAAAGCCGCGCGGGCGAGCGGCTCCTGCACCTCATCGGCATCTATATATGTATCTATCCTGCCGTATTTGTCCGCAAAGCGGGCATATGCCGGACTTGATGAACCACTGCTCGGCAGCACTATAACAACTCGGCAAACAGCGCTCAGCCTCTCATACGCATCATAAAGCTCGTTCAAAAAATGCTCCGTAGGCTCCCCTCCCGGCTGCAAAAACGCTATCAGCGCCGCATTCCCCGCGCATAAAGACGCAAGCGGGAACGCCTGTCCATGCTTATCATATACAATCGCATCGCACAGCGCCGTATGCCCAAGCAGTTCGCTAAGTTCTGCCTTAGGCCGCACAGGCGTAAAGCCCAGCCGTTCACCCTCGGCCAATTCAAATCTGTTGGCCACATATTGCTGATCCCCGCTCGGCAACCTGTTCGTTACCATAAGCGCATATTTGCCCGCCGGAATATCCATGCAAAGCGGTAACTCGCCCATGTTCAGCGGCAAATATTCGCCGTCTTTAAGCCGCGCCAGCGCCCAGTTTTCGCCCTGTTTCAGCCCATCGCCAGCCAGTTCAAGTCTGCCCATCGGAACGGCGTTAAGCGGCGTCCATCTTCCGTTTTGCATGTATTCCGCAGCGCCCGTAACGGGCGAAAGCCTTGCGGGCATACCGCTCAGCCTTAGTTTTGCAACGGCGGCGGAGTTTGCGTCCAGCATACTAAGCCCTTCTTCATCCCATTTGCATATAGGTTCCATCCCTATGTGCGGACACAGCACATAATTTATAAACAAGCTATCATCCATACCATGCTTATTCGGCAGCACGCGCTTCATATGATACTTAAGCGTTGCTGCATCGGTATCGCGCATATCCTTTTCGCTTATAGTTTGGAGCATCTTCAGTGCATACGGCATATCCGCTTCACCCTGTAAAAGCAAAAATGCACCTATTTCATCCGCGTTGCCGTGCGCGGCGCGTATATACGGCAGCCATACTTCGCTGCATTTATGAGATGCCGTAAACTCATCATAATATGCGTTTATACGCCTTTCGCGTGTGCTTGCCGCGTTAGCCACGGCGGCTTTCATTTCGGTCTGCTTTGCCTTATCCGCCGCAGTACGGTTGGATGGCGCGCTTTGCGGCGCACGGAATATGCCCGAAGTATATCCCTGCACAAATTCGCCCTGTTCGCACATTACTTCCGTGCAAATTGATGTGTCTATGTCGCGCTCAAAATACGCACCGTTATGCTCGATAGATATATGTATGCTGCCCTTACCACAGCGCAGCTGCGCGCGGCCTTCGCCGTCTGTCGTCAGCACGGCAATGTCGCGATACGCGGCCATGTTTAATAGCTGTATATGCACCCTGGCGCCGCAAACCGGCGCATTACCGCAAACTACGCTTATATTCAGTTCTACCGTGTCCGCATAGCGCGCGGTTTGGTTAAAAAGGTATGCCTCGCCGCGCTTTTCTATCAATTCTTCTCCTGCAAGGCCTTCCGCAGTATAGCTGCTGAACGCGCGCGAATGCACAAGCATCGCCCTGCGCGACGCCGCCATGAACCACCCCCGGTCAAGCTCATATTCCGGTTCGCACGCGCCCATGTAATGCCAGCAGTCGCCCGTGTACACTTCAACCCATGCATGGTTATCGTCGCAATGGCTCCACCATGGGGAGTATACCTGCCGCGCCGGTATACCTACGCTGCGTAATGCGCATACCGCGAATGCCGATTCTTCGCCGCAGCGGCCTATGCCCGAAAGATATGCGGTAATAGGCCCCTCCGTGCGATCGTCCGAAGAATGGTATGTTACTTGTTCGCAGCACCATAGGTTCACGCTCAGCGCCGCATCCGCTATGCTTTTGCCCTGTACGCGCGCTTTAAGCTTTTCCGCAAAAAAGCGCCTGTGCCTTTGCGCGCGCTCGTTATTAACGCGGGGACAAAGCACATATTGCGCGAATATATCCTCCGGTATATCAGCCCCGTATTGATTTGCCGCACGGGTCGCAAGCGCGGCGGCGCAGGCTTCCTCCATCCATTCAAACGGCGTGAAGCGAACATCGTCAAGCAGCAGCGTGCCGTAAAGATATTCAAGCGCAGTACGCATATCATCCTTCTGCGCGGCTATTATATCCGCCGTATTTTTGGCTATATATTCCCTTCGCTCAGCATATACGCGCGAAGAATACTGCCTGAATTTATCCGAAAACATGCCGTTTACTCCTTCAGCGTAAGTTTCAGTACCGTATCCGTGCCGTCAACAAGCGTTGGGTCCGGCCCAAAATCGGCAAAGGCCATGTCCGGATAATCGCTGTGCACCCAGCTGTGCGAAAGCGGAATCTCCCGCCCATCCGAAAGCTGGCGTATTGAATCTATGTCCTGCGCATTTATGCCGAAAAGAGGCAGCGGCCCAAGTGTATTTTCATACACATGAAGATAAAGTTCGTTCCCCTTTTGCGTTATGCGGCCCCATTCGGGTTTAGGTATAGCGCTTTTGGTGCAGCCGTATATGCTTTGTCCATTCGCGCGCATAAAACGGCCTATCTCATCCAGCGTTTCCGCGGCGCGCGGCGGTATTACTCCGTTTGCATCCGGCCCTATGTTCAGCAGGAAATTGCCGCCCTTGCTTACGCATTCAACCAGCTTTTTTATAAGCATATCCGCGCTTTTATAATAATTATCCGTGCCGCAGTAGCCCCAGTTCTGGTTCATGGTGGCGCATACTTCCCAGTATACCGGATCACCCGCGGGGTCGAATATGCCGCGCGGAGGAATTATCTTTTCCGGACTTACAAAGTCGCCGTGATACGGCGTTGGCTGCCCCTGAGCAAGCGAGCCGAAGCCTTCGCCGCTGCACTCAAGGCGGTTATTCAATATTATGCTCGGCTGAAGCGTGCGCACCATGTTCACAAGCTCGCTCGCACGCCACTTTTCCCCACGCATATCGTCATACGAAAAATCGAACCACATTATGTCTATCTTGCCGTAGTTGGTGCAAAGCTCGCGCACCTGAGCATGCATATAGTCAAGGTAGCGGTTAAAATCGCGGCCTTCATTCGTGCATTCCGGCCTGTTGCGCATGGGATGCTGCCTGTCCCCATAATGCGGAAAGTCCTTATGATGCCAATCTATCAGCGAATAATACAGCCCAACGTGCAGCCCCTCAGCACGGGCGGCATAGGTAAAATCCTTCACTATGTCCCGCCCAAGCTTTGTATCGGTGGACTTAAAGCCGGTCGTTGCGGTATCAAAAAGGCAAAAGCCGTCGTGATGCTTCGCCGTGAGTATTATATATTTCATGCCGGCGCGTTTTGCCGCGCGCACCCATGTGGAAGGGTCGTAAAGCCTTGGGTCAAATTCGTAAAAATAGCGCATATAGTCGGCTTCTTCCATTTGCTCCGTACTGCGCACCCATTCGCCGCGCGCCGGTATGGCATAAAGCCCCCAATGGATAAACATGCCGAAGCGCGCCTCAAGAAACCATTTCATGCGGCGTTCGTATTCATTGCGGTCAAAGCTGTACATTTGTGTCTCCTTTCAGCATTCGCGCTATTTCTTCAACCTTATTTTGGTCTATCAGCTTGTAGCAGCCCTCTTTCGGTATTTCGCTGCCTGTGAAGCATATTCCGTTGCCGTTTGCGGCGGACATATCATGTGCAAGCATATGTGCGCTCATATGGAGCTGCGTACAGCCTGTGCGCTCCAGAACAAGGCTCAAATTATTCGCGCGTATGCCGGAGCCCGGCAGAATCTCTATTCTTCCCGCTGCATAGCGAACCATTGCAGCTATCACTCCCGCCCCCTCCATGGCCGTTGGCCGCTGCCCGCTCGTGAGCACGCGCGTAATGCCGGATTCTATCAATATGTCCAGCGCCGCACGCCAGTCCGGCGTAACATCTATTGCTCGGCTGAACACGCTTTGCTTGCCGTAGCTTTTTGCCATTGCCGCAAATTCACCCGTACGCTTTGCATCCACCGTGCCGTTTTCATGCAGAAAGCCGAAAACTATGCCGTCCGTGCCATGCTCAAGCATAAGCCGCGCATCCTCCTTCATAACGGCATACTCCGTATCCGTATAGCAAAAGCCGCCTTCACGGGGGCGCACCATTGCTATTATTTCAAGCGCCGGCGCGGCTTCCTTAGCAGCGATAAGGCTGCCAAGCGTTGGAGTTAAGCCTCCGTGAAAAAGATCGCTGTTCAGCTCCACCCTGTTTGCCCCTGCGCGGTACGCAAGCATTGCGTCCTCCGCACTGCCGCAGCATATTTCAAATAGCGTCTGCAAGGTTTGTGTCCCCTTTTATGTGTTTATAATGATATGATACTTTGACGCCATGCATTTTGTCAATTTGCGCTTATGCAGGCTCAAATGAAGTTTTGATTTGGATATAAAGCTTGCGGGCAGATCGCTTATCGGTCTGCCCGCTCAGAAAGGAGGTACAGGCGGAGGTAAAATAAAAGCAAAACCCTCCGCCGCCACTAATGAAAAGACTTATTCAGCCTTGACCATGCCATCGCTCAGGTGCAGCACCTCGTCCGCCTCGGCGGCTATGCCAAGGTCATGCGTAACTACTATTACGCAATATCCCTGCTCTCTGGCAAGCGTTTTAAGAATGTCTATTATGTTTTTCCCGTTTTCGGTATCAAGGTTGCCCGTGGGTTCGTCTGCAAGCAGCACCTTAGCGTCGCTTGCAAGGGCGCGCGCTATGGCCACGCGCTGCTGCTCTCCGCCGGAAAGCATATCCGGAAGGCGCTTGTAATACGTTTCGTCCAGCCCAACCGCGGCAAGCTTTTCCTTGGCGGTCTCCTTGGCCTTATGCGCGGATATTCCGCGAAGCGTCATGGGGTACATAACGTTTTCAAGCACGGTAAGCAGCGGGAAAAGATTGAAGCTTTGGCATATCAGCGCCACGTCATCCATGCGATATTTATCGCGGTTCAGCTCCGCCGTGGTCTTGCCGCCGAATTCAACCGCGCCGTCGCTTGGCAGATCAAGCCCGGCAAGCATTGACAGGAACGTGGTTTTGCCGCAGCCGCTTTTGCCTACTATTGCATAAAACTTGCCGCTTTCAAAGTTATATGTCACGCCGCGCACGGCATGAACTGTTTGATATTTGCTCTTATAGGAATAATGCACTTCGTTTGCACTAAGTATTGCCATTTGTCGTTTCCTCCTCCAATTATTGTTATTCTTTGTCCCGCAGTATGCTCATAACGTCCACGCGAACGCTCATCAGCGCGGCCGATGCTGCGCCCACAAGATAGCACGCCGCAACCAGTATAACAGCATCCGCGCTGAACCAATCCGCCCGCTTATACGGTATTATGAGCATTGCCACTATGCCAATTCCAATGCCTATTGCGCACAGTATTATCTGCTCCACTATCGCCTTCATTGTGACTGCGGCACGGCTTTCACCAAGCAAGCGCATAACGGCGTACTCTTGCTTTCTGCCGCGCGCCGTAAGGAAGCAAAGCAGGAAGCCCATCAGCACCACCAGCGCATACAGGAACACATGCAATCCTTTAAGCAGCGCAATGTTCTTCTGTATCGGCGACACCGTGCCTATCATTATCCTGTCGTCCACGGCGGCGCGCACGCCGGTTGTGTTCACATTAAGCTGAAGGTCAACAAGCAGCTGCTTGAATTCATCTATTCTGTCGCACTGGCCTATTGTAAATGAAAGGTTGCGCACGGTAAAGTTGAACGTTTTATTCCCTTCAAGCGCCCTGCGCATGGCCGCAAGCGGGCAATACGCATAATAATTCGAGCCGTATATACTGCCGTACTGTATACCCGATGTAAGCGTATGCGTGCCTATTACCTTAAATGCTGCCACGACACGGGCCTTGTCGCCCGATTTATATGTCCCTTCCGGCCAAAGGCGGCGCAGTATCATCTGCACCTCGTCCCCAAGTGCAGCGCCGCTGTCCTCAGGTACTATGCAGACCATTTCTTCCCCGCGCAGTGCGTCCGCATCGTACCCATCCAGCCATGTTATCGACTCGCTCAAACGCGAAAGCAGCGAATCGGCATAAAGGTCGTTCACGCCATACATGTTTATGGTGCTGTAGCTTCCCCATTCAAGCTTTTTCAGCAGCGGGCCGGTTATCTGCTCGCATTGTTTTTCGTATGAGTAATCAACAAATGTGGGATCAGCATTGCATTGCTCCCTTATAGCCACATCCACAGGCATAACCGGGCAATACGAATACGAATAATATTCTTTAAGAAAGCCCGAATCGACTATCGCATCATAAATATCCAGCGGGATCTGAGGATCATCATATCCGCTGGCATTAACAAGCCAGCCGGACACCTCTATGGATTTATACGCGGCCTCCAATTCTTCCTCCGAATCCGCAATAAGTCCGGGGTAGAGCAGCATGAATACCGACGTAACGGCGATAAGCAGCACTATCAACGAATTGCCCAGCCATCTTCTGCGCATCATGCTCAGGTATAGGTTTAGACCCTTCATATACTATCCTCCTTACGGATAATAATATTCACTTTGCCTTAGGCTAACGCCTTTTCATTTTTGCGGATGCATATGCGCCCGCGATCACTCACTCAACTTAACAAAAAGCAACTAAACGATATCACGATGGTTTATATATCGAAAAAGTACAGTTTACAAGGGACTACACAGGGTAACGGTCTGACGGGAGGTGTGCCGCCCGTCAGATTTTCCATGTGATATTCAAGCTGTCGCTTGTGGCGGCTATGGT
>OLOA01000655.1_pt1 | contig 37184 bp, 36 predicted proteins | sample 1672201 | NCBI WGS metagenome assembly OLOA01 (sample SAMEA3136658, study PRJEB25190) | human gut metagenome
CCGGACACCATGGTGTCCGGGGCCCCTCATCATCCTGTCACGTCATCATCTGCCACGCGCCACATCGGGATCCAGTGGCTCAGTCCTTCCAGACCTCCCACCACTGCTTCCCCGCGCCGGAGTCCCGGGTGGCCCCCGCGTCGGGGCTGGTTGCCGAACCATCGTCGCGGCGCACCGAGATGCGTCCGACGAAGGCATTGAGGTCGAGGCGCCCCGCGCCATTGCCGGCCACGAATTCGTCGAGCCCGGCACCGTCGTCGGGCCAGCTCACGCCACCCAGGCGCGCCGAGGCGGTGATGGTCACATTGGCGGTGGGGGTGAGGGCCACGTTCAGGTTCCCGGTCTCCACCTTCACCCTGCTGCGGCCGCCGCGGAAATCGCCATGGATGCTGGCACCGCCGGCCTGCACGAGCATGTCGGACACGCGCGTGACATCGCGCAGCTCGGTGAGCCCGCCGGTCACCCGCACGGTGTCGAGATAGGGCACGCCGGCGGTGTTGAGGCTGCCTCCGGTGAGTTCGACGCTGACCTCGATCTGGGGGTTCACCCGCACGATGAGCGGCTCCCCCAGCCCGATCCGACGCAGGTCCTCACGGCTGCGCGGGATCCTGCCGAGCCCGAACCCCCTGGACGACGACTTCGGCTCGTCCTCGCTGATCACTTCGAGCAGGTCGCCGCGACGGCGCAGCGAGTGGGGCCCCTCGACGGCCACGGTGGCGATGGTCTGGTCGCCGAGCACCCGCACGCGGCGTCCGGTGACCCGCACCTGCACGGCCGTGACGCCGTGGCTGCCCGACGGCTCACGTGGCCCCTGCGCCGGCTCGCTGCGGTTGCCCGCCTGTTCGGCGTGGGCCTCCTGGTGCGAGCCGGCGTCGGGCGTCCCATCGACGGCTTCGGTGTGGTCGTAGGCGGCCTCCTCCGGAGGCTGGCTCGGCGACGGGGCCGGTGCCAGGGCCTTGATGCGGCGGGCCGCCTCAGCGGTGCCGATGGCGCCGGTCACCAGATCGGTCAGGATCGCGTCCAGCTCGGTGGATTCACTCATGGCGTCAATATATTGGCCGCCTGCCGCCCACCACAGGGACCGCCCGCGAATTGGTGGCCCGTTCAGGGCTGGATCGGTCCGTCCGTCACGGCTGGGCGACCCCGCCCTCGCCTGCGGTCGATGGGGGATCCGTCCCTGCGACGGTTGGTGGCGCGTCCATGCCACTGGCAGCCGGGGAGGTGGTCCCCGAGGAGCTTGCACCGCGGGCCGTGGCAAGGGGATCGGCGGTGGGGCCCGCTCCCCCGTCGACTCCCTGGTCGGCCAGCCGGGAGGGTCCGCCCGTCTCCGGCGGGTCGTCTCCGGAACTGCCGGGCGCCAGTTCCGCGAGGTCCTCACCCTGATGGCGGATGCCACGAATGATGCCGGTGGCGAAGGCGACGATGGGAATGGCGAAGATGCCGCCCACCACGCCCGACAGGGTCATGCCGACGGCGATGCCGACCAGCACCACCAGGGGCGGGATCTGCACGGCGCGGCCCAACAGCAGGGGCTGCAGGATGTGGGCCTCCAGCTGCAGGACGGCCACGAACACCGCCAGCATGATGACGGCCTTCCAGAAGCCGAGCGTCACCAGCGTCACGGCAACCGCGACGGCGCCGGAGAACAAGGCGCCGATCAGCGGCACGAAGGCGCAGACGAAGGTCAGGGCCATGATGGCCATCCACAGGTTCGACCCCAGGATGAGTGCGCCGACGCCCGCGCCGACACCATCCACTGCCGCCACGACGACGGCGGCACGCACGTAGTTGACCAACGCATGCCAGCCGCTCTTCAGCGGGCCCTGGGCCGCGATCCTGTTGGCGCGCGGCAGGGTCCCGATGATGCTGCGGGCATAGTGTCCGCCGTTCTTGAGGAAGAAGAAGGTCGCGAACAGGGCCATCGCCAGGCCGGCGAAGAACTTGCCGACGCCCGACCCGGCGGCCGTGGCCACCGACACGATCTGGTTCTGCTGGGTCTCGAGGTGGGTGCGGGCCTGCGACAGCCAGTTGTTCATCTGGTCCTGGCTGATGTGCAGCGGCCCGGTGCCCAGCCACGTGATGAACGCCTGCACGCCCTTGCCGGCCTGCTCGCCGAGTTGCCTCCACTGGGTGCCGATCTGGGCGCCGACCAGGGTCAGCAGGCCGCCGATGATCACCACCAGCAGCAGCAGGCAGGTGAGCGCGGCCAGCCAGTGCGGCCAGCGGTGCTTGCGCAGGAACAGGTTGAGGGGCATGAGCGCAGCGGTGAGCAACAGGGCCGTGGCAAGGGGCGTCACGATCTCGGACAGCGTGCCGCCCAGCCACCACATGAGGCCGATCAGGGCGGCGATGATCAACAGCCGCCAGCCCCAGGCCGCCGCGGTACGCAGGGGGCGCGGCACCAGCGATTCGACGCTTGCGGCGCGCAGGTCCTCAAGTTCCCTGAGCTGCTCGCCGGTCAGCGGCTCGGGACCCGACGAGGGGTGCGGGGCCTCGTCAGGATGCTGCGGTCGGGTGGGGCGCCGGATCATGCGCCGTCCCAGCGAGAATGCCGGCATGGGGCCTCCTTCAAGCTGCCTGTGCACGCCCTTGCCCCGGTCGTGCACGTAATTGCCAGTGTGCCGCATCGCGGGCAGTGTCCGGACGCGGCACGCGGCGTGGTGGATGAGGGGCCCGCAGGCACCGGCGGTGGCTAATGTGTTGCGCGCCGACCAAGCCCACCAACTGCGGGAGAACGCGTGAACGCCCAGCCCATCGCCCAGCTCATGGCGCCCGATTGGGCTGCCGCGCTTGCTCCCCAGGAACCCCAGATCCACGCCATGGGGAAATTCCTGCGCGGCGAGATCGCCGCCGGGCGGGGATACCTTCCCGATGGCGACAAGGTGCTGCGGGCCTTCAGCCGTCCGATGGCCGACGTGCGGGTGCTCATCGTCGGCCAGGACCCCTATCCGACGCCGGGGCATCCGATCGGCCTGAGCTTCGCGGTGAATCGCGACGTCCGCCCGCTGCCGCGCAGCCTGGTGAACATCTACCAGGAACTGAGCTCCGACCTGGGGATCCCGCCGGCACCACACGGCGACCTGACCGGCTGGTTCGATCAGGGCGTACTGCTGCTCAACAGGTGCCTCACGGTGCGGCCGGGCCATCCCGCGTCGCACCGGGGCAAGGGTTGGGAGCCGGTCACCCAGGCCGCGATCGAGGCGCTCGTCGCGCGGGGCGGGCCGCTGGTCGCCATCCTGTGGGGACGCGATGCCCAGTCGTTGACGCCGATGCTGCAGGCCGGCGGCGTGCCGATCATCGCCTCACCGCACCCCAGCCCGCTGTCGGCCCGTTCCGGGTTCTTCGGGTCCAGGCCCTTCAGCCGCGCCAACGCGGCACTCGTCGGGGCCGGCGCCCAGCCCATCGACTGGGACCTGAACGAGCGCTGACACAGCGGCCCTTCTGCCGACCGGGCCGGGGGCCAACCGGCGGGCTCCACACCCGATTGCGCCCACAGCGTGCAGCGGTCCGGAACCCCGGCTGCCACGTAAAATGGCGGGGTGTTCCGCTTCGATGAGCCTGTGACGTTGACCGCCGAGAACGCCCTTCCCGGCCGTGACCAGCCCGTGCTGGGGATGCCCTTCTTCCACCGCGTCTTCGGTGACCCGCTCGATCGCGCCTTCCCCGGTGCACAGACCGCCTACTTGGCGGCCGGGTGCTTCTGGGGCGTCGAGAAGCTGTTCTGGCAGCAGCCCGGCGTGTTGTCCACTGCGGCGGGCTACATGGGTGGCTTCACCAGGAATCCCACCTACGAAGAGACCTGCAGCGGGCTGACCGGCCACGCCGAGACGGTGCGCGTGGTGTTCGATCCCACGCAGACGAGCTACGAGCAGTTGGTGCGCGTCTTCTTCGAGAACCACGACCCCACCCAGCTCGACCGCCAGGGAAACGACGTCGGCACGCAGTACCGCTCGGCGTTGTTCACCACCGACGACGAGCAGCAGGCCATCGCCGAGCGCGTGCGCGACAGCTATCAGCGCGATATGTCGGCGGCGGGCTACGGCCAGCTGACCACCGAGATCGGCAATGGTGGGCCCTGGTACTTCGCCGAGGACTACCACCAGCAGTACCTGGACGCGAATCCCCACGGATACTGCCCGGTGCACGCCACCGGCATTCCGTGCACGGCCGCCTGATCGCACTGCCGTCCGACTGCTGACCGTCCAACCCCTTGCCCGATGCAACCGTGACGCTCCCCTGCTGAGTGCAGGCAAGCCCGCGGATCGGGCAGTGGGCGACTTGGGATACTGGCACCATGCGTCACTTCTCAGCACCCCGGCCCCGCACGCTGCGATGGACTGCCGCGGTGCTTGCCTTCGCCACGGTGCTCACCGTGCTCGCGTGGACGTCCGGGTCCAACCCGATGCTGCTCACCCTGGCGATCCTGCTCGCACTGCTCACCGTTGTCGCACTGGGTGTGGCGCAGGCCACGGCCCACCCGACGAGCCATCCCGACCTCGATGATGCCGAGGCCGGGGACACGGAACTCATCCACCTGGACCGCTCAACCGTGCCCGGCGAGACCGAGGATGACCGCCGCCTTGACGTGGACCCCCACCAGGTGCACGACCTTGGTGGGCTGATCGACTGGATCGGCTCGAACAATTACTTGACCACTGCGGCCCCCGAGGGCGGCAGCTGGCTGGTGAGGCTGGGCCAGCAGAAGGCCGCCACCATCAATGCCGACGGTTCGGTGACCCATGTCCTGCCGGCTTCCACGCCGCTGGCCGCCGGGAACCACGTGACCGTGCAATGGCGGGCAGCCAGGGGCCTTCCCGGTCGCTGACGCCGACGCGCCCCGCAGCCTCCAGCCCCGCGGCCTCCAGCCTCGTAGCCTCCAGCACGGCAGCTCGCGGACCGACTGGCCTGCGGTGCAGCTCCCCGGCGGGGTCAGCGCCGGCGTTCCTGCGCCAGGCGCACCGATTCGGGCACTGCCCCCTGCGCCCAGGGTGCCGGCCGTGCCTCGTCGAGCACGGTGCGCACGGGCACGATGCCGCCCCAGCCGCCCGCTCCCCCGCCGTCGGCATCGACGACCATCTCGTCGGGGCCCATCGCGCGCACCTTCATGATCCAGTTGTCGGCCGTGATCGGTAGGGCGAGCACCATGGTGGCGGCGAGCTGCTTGTGCGTGAGCCCGGGCACCTCCCCCATGCGTCCCGGCAGGAATGCCTCGGTGAGGGCCCCGAGCAGGGCGACCTGTTCGTCGCCGGTGACGCGGGTGGCCACGCCGCGCAGCGACGCCGACCGGTAGTTCACCGAGGTGGAGAAGGCCGTGGCACCCACCACCAGGGCATCGACGGTGGCGATGGTCAACACGATCGGAGCCCCGGCAGCGGCGTGGCGCAACGCCCCCGCACCCGTGGATCCGTGCATGACGACGCGATCGCCGGCGCGGGCGACATTGATCGGAATCGCCCAGGGCTCGCCATCGGGACTCACCGTGGACAGCGTGGCCAGGCCGATCTCGTCGAGCAGCTGGTCGAGCCGGGCCCGATCGGTGACGGCCCGCTCGGGATGACGGTGGATCTGGTTGTCCATCACGGCTCCTGTCCGGCCGGCATGGCGTCGGCGCAACGTCAGACTAATCAATCGCGTCACCCGGCCGGCGCGAGGTCCACGACACATCCCGCGAGCAACCGATCCGGGCGGTTCCCGCCCCTCCGGGCACGCGGGAGCGGACGTGCCGACGGCGGTGGAACCCGCGACAATGGGGCCATGACCGTGAAAGCCCTGCTCACCGACATGTTCGGCGTCATCGCCCAGATCCAGCCGGAGTCGGCCCGCACGCGGCTGGTGCGCATCGCCGGTGCCGAGCCCGATGCCTTCTGGGCCGCCTACTGGGCGCACCGCCCCGACTACGACCAGGGCATCTCGACGCCCCTGGACTACTGGAGCCGGGTGGCCTGCGACCTGCGGATGGACTTCGGCACGGAACAGCTGATGGAACTGCATGCCGCCGACATCGACAGCTGGTCGCTGCGTCACCAGGACATGATCGACGCGCTGCCCAGGGTCAGGGCAGCCGGATACCGGCTGGCGCTGCTGAGCAATATCCCCACCTCGCTGGCCGAGCATGTCTATGCGGTGGACGAGTTCATGGACGAATTCGAGGTGGTGGCCATGAGTTGCCACATCGACGCCGTCAAGCCCTCGCCCGCGGCCTACCAGTGGTGCATCGACCGGCTGGACCTGCCCGCCGATGAGATCCTGTTCATCGACGACAGCCAACGCAATGTGGACGCCGCCGCAGCGGTTGGGCTTCAGGCACGGCTCTATCGTGGAGTGGACGATCTCTTCGCCACCCTGTCGATCGAAAAGAGCCGGATATGAACGCCATTGACCTCATGCAGGACTGCTTCGTGCGCGTGAGCGACACCCTGCCCCATCTGCTCGACGGCTTGTCGGGCGATGACCTGCTGTGGCGTCCGGGCCCCAAGGCCAACCCGATGGCGTGGCTGGTGTGGCACATCTCACGCTGTGAGGACTCCGAGCTGGACGCGCTGACCGACATCCCGCAGGCGTGGGGGCAGGGCTGGCAGCAGAAGTTCGCCCTGCCCTATCCTCCCGAGGACGGCGGATACGGCCAGACCAATGAGCAGGTCGCCGCATTCAACGTGTCGGATCCCGACCTGCTGCTCGGCTATTTCTATGCCGCCTCCGCCCGGGCGGCCAAGGTGCTCGAGCAGGAACGCGCCAAGGACCTCGACCGCATCGTCGACACGAACTGGAATCCGCCGGTGAAGGCCGGCACCCGACTGGTCTCGGTGGCCAATGACATCACCCAGCACCTGGGCGCGCTGGGATATGTGCGCGGACTGGTCGAGACGCGCTGACCTGCGTCCCGAGCCCGCCGGACGTTCAGTGTGTCGTGGTCGGGCCGGGCGTACCGCCCTCGTCGGGGACGATGTCGCCCGCCTGCGGGGCGTTGCCGGTGTGGCCCCCGGATGCCTTGTCGGCCACCTGCCCGGCGCGACGCTTGGGCGCTGCCACCGGCTTCGGGGCGGCGGAGGCGCCGTGGATGCCGGACTTGTCGGCCTCCTCGCGCTTCTCCTCCTTGCGCGTGCGGGAGTAACGGGTGGCGAAGGTCGTCCTGGTGAGCGCCAACCCGATCCCGAACAGCAATCCGCCCAGCAGCAGGCCCACCGAGGTCACGATGAACCAAGGACGCGGATCGCTGTAGGCGATGCTCGTATTCGTGGCGGCCAGTGACCACAGGGCCTTGAGGTCGAAGAAATAGACCTTGATGAAAATGGCCACGGCGGCGACGAAGAACACTCCGCCCAGGATCATGAGGGTGCCCTTGACGTATTTCATGGTTCGAGCCTAGACGTCGGCGGAGCCGCGCGATGCGGCGCCCCACGGGCAGGCGCCCGACCCCCGGACGGCAAACGGACCCGCCCTCCATTAGGAGGACGGGCCCGTTGCGGGCCTGATCAGTGGTGCCGGATCAGAAGGCGTCGCTCTCGATGCGTTCCAGTGACGCCTCCCACCAGCCCTGCAGGTATGCCGGGTCCAGGTCGGGGCGCAGGTGGGAGTGCGCCACCTTCACCAGGGTGTGATCGTCATCTGTGGGAGCCAGCGTCAGGTCGACCAGCGACGGCGGAAGCTCCTCGCTCTTTCTCCACCAGAAGCGGATCTGTTCGCCACGATGGACGCTGCGGACGACGCCGGTGCGCCCATCGGCCGCCGTCCACGTCTGTCCCTTTTCCCCGAGGACCGCACCGCGACCCAGAAGGGCCTCGCTACCGTCCTTCGTCATCAGCACGGCCCAGACCTTGGCGATGGGTTGGGCGATCACGCGGCTGACGACGACGGATGTCTTGGGATCTTCGGTACTGACCTGCTCCGACATGGGAACCTCGATTCACTTCTCGGATTCAAATGGGCCGGCCTGCCCCAGGGACAGTCTGGTGCGCAGGGCTGCGATGCTTCGCTGCATCATCACCCCGGCCATGTCATGACCCTATCGGTACCGACGGCCTCAGAGAAGGGTAAATGGACCCTCACGCGGAGTCCACGGCGAACCGATCTTGCGGGACGAGACGCTGGGTTCGTCGGGCAGCCAGAACCGCAGCGGCTCGTCGCGGGCCTTGGTGATGCCCACCCGCGGCCCCACCCAGATCTCGGGGGCCAGCGCGTCGGGCACGTGGAGCTCGAACAGGTCGTCGGGCCCGCCCAGGGGCTGGCCGTTGTCGGCCAGTGACAGGCCGATCGCCGCCCCGAAGTTGCCGGGGCCCTTGGCCAGTTCCGCCTCGGGACGCCGGGCCTGTGCATCGGCCTGGTCCTCGTCGGGCGACGCCGCCACGATGAAGCCGCGGTTGGTCAGCGCCTGGTCGACGCCCTCGACCACCTCGCCGGCCCGCATCAGCACCCCGGAGGCGGTGCCATCGGGCGAACACACGATGTTGCCCGACAGGTGGATGCCGTAGCTGGAGTAGACGTACACGTGGCGGGCGGGACCGAACATCACCGCGGCCCTGCCCGAGGGCCCGCTCACTGCGTGCGACGCCGGATCCTTGGGACCCAGGTAGGCCTCCACCTCGGTCAGCCGGATGGCCACCTTGCCCCGACGGATGATTGCTCCGAGCAGATATGGCGCCACCGCGTCGGCACGTCGATTGAAATCGATCACGCGCCCAGTCTGACACAGCCACCGGCGCCTGCCCCCGGCCTTCTGCCCACGGGGAAACCTCCCCCGCACGCGGTATTGCGCGGTGCAGCGAAGCCGTGATCCCCGTCGCGCCGGCGCCGCGGCAACCCCGGCCGCGCCCGCCGATGAGTGCGTCGAAGCGGTGTGCAGGCCATGACGCCACGCCGACGAAACGCGTACGGTGGTGGCCATGTCGCACACGGTGAGGGGATACCTGCGCGCGCTGGGCGCACCCGTTGCCCTGGTGTTCGCGGTGACGGCCTGCGGTGCACCCCAGGCTGGGCAGGCCTCTTCATCGGCCACCACTCCCGCCAACGCGCAGTCGACCCAGGCGCCGGCCTTCGACCTCACGGTGGCGGGCCATGCACGCCAGGTGATCGACTTCCTGGTGGCGGCGTCGGGCAACAAGCCGGTGCTGCGGGTCGAGGTGACCCCCACCGCCGCCAACATCACCTACCTGGAGGACGACCAGGCCCACACCATCGGCTACGCCAACGGCCACATCAGCCCCGTGGATTCGACGGTGAAGTACATCAACCAGGCTCAGTTCAAGCCGTCGGGATTCAATATCGACAATGTCGGGGAGCTGTTCGAGAAGGCCGGCGAGATCTCCGGTTCCCGCCAGCAGCAGGACCTCCAGATCAACGAGTACAACCAGGGCGTGGTGCTGATGACGGTCACCACCACCCCCGAGACCAGCACGGTCTTCTTCCGTCCCGATGGCAGCATCGTGAACAAGCTCGACTTCAGCACCGCTGATGGCATGCGTGAGGGCCTCTCGGACACCGTCCAGGGGGCGTCGCGGGTGGAACAGGTGGTGATCAAGCCCGATTCGCTGTCTGCCGATGTGCGCACCGACGCGGCCACGATCCAGCGTCGCACCCGCCAGCGGGCCCTGCCGAGCATCACCTCGAACATCAAGGATTCCTCCGACCCGGGCACCTTCGATCCCGCGCTGATCGACCCGGGGCTGATCGCCCGGCTCGAGCAGACACTGCCCGCAACCGTGGGACGCACCCCGTCGACCAGTGTGACGGTGACCATCGCACAGCACGCCGGACAGCGGGTGCCCTTCATGTACTTCCAGTTCAGCGGGGCCGAGGTGGTCACCACCATGGCCGGCGACGTCATCGCGAAGTAGCCGCGCCGGCGTCCGCGGACGTTTTGGGGCCGGTGGGACAATGGTGGGATGCACGTTATCGGGGTCCAGCGGGTGGACAAGGCGCCTGTTGTTCGCCTACCCGTGGGGCATGGCGAGGATCCCCGTGTGTTGCTGTGGCATCGCGGCTGGGTCGTCTCGCGCTGGCTGTCCGCCACCGGAGCGGACGAGGAGCTCGTGGTCACGGCGCAGGTGCGACAGCGCACGGCCACTTCACGCACGCCCCGTCGCCGCGGGCACCGGCAGGATCCCGACCTGGTGGTGGCGCCCGGAGAAGTGCCCACCAAGCGTCAGCGCGTTGCCGCCTACGCGATCGTGCGCTCACATCGCGGGTTGCTCGGCACGATCTGCAGCGATCGCACAGCCGTGCCCGGACGTTGGCAGCTGCCCGGAGGGGGTCTGGAGGCCTCCGAGACGTCAAGCCAGGCGGTGATCCGCGAGGTGCGCGAGGAGACCGACCAGTCGGTGGCGCTGCGTCGCCTTGTCGACCTGCAGTCCGACCACTGGGTGGGACGCGCCCCGAACGGTCGGCTGGAGGACTTCCAGGCCATCCGCATCATCTATACGGCGGTCTGCACGGCCCCCACCGAGCCCGAGGTGCTCGACGTGGGCGGCACCACTGAGGCATCGCACTGGGTGTCGCTGCGGGGCTGGCGTTCGCTGCCCTGGACGTCCAGTGCCCGCTCCGCCCTCGACCGACACGTGGACGAACTCAGCGGCCTGTTCGCGCGCTGATCGGCCACGCCGACGCCGCTGCTCGCGCGTCGCGGCGCATCACCCTGCGCCGGTTTCCCGCAACGCACGCGTCCCCGAACGCTCGCATCCCGCCGTCCCCTGTCGGGATCGGCGGGATGTGCAGCAAGCAGGTGGGCATGCAGTCCGCGAGGACCGTGGGGGGTCGGCGCGTGATCAGTTACGGAAGAAGCTCAGGATGCGCAACAGGTTGGTGTACAGCCACACCATGGTGACCATCAGGCCGAATCCGGCCCGCCACGATTCCTTGGCCGGCGCGCCCATGCGGACGCCCCGTTCGCATTCCTCGAAGTCCATGAGCAGGCTCGCCACGGCCAGCACCACGCCGATGGCGGCGAACAGCCAGCTGAGGGCACCCGCGCCGGCACCGATGTTGAAGAAGCCCAGATTCACCCCGAACAGCAGGGCGATCAGGTTGATGCCGGCCACCACCGCGTAGCCGATGATCGAGAAGATGAAGATCTTCTGCATGCGGCCGCTGATGCGGGCGCCGAAGGTGCGGTAGGCGAACAGCGTGACGGCCGCGGCAGCGAAGGTGCCCAGCACGGCCTGGCCCACGATGCCGGGGTAGATGCTCTCCATCACCTGGCTGAATGCCCCGATGAGGATGCCCTCGAACACGGTGTAGGCCATGATCGCGGGCACCGAGGTGCTGCGACGCACGGTCACCAGGATGGCGGCGACCAGGGCGATCACCGATGACCCGAGAGCCAGGGGCAGGGCCATCGCCGGGTTGACGGCGGTGAACATCCAGGCGGCCGCGGCCACTGCCACGAGGATCACGAACAGCGTGGCGGTCTTGGCGATCACATCGTTCATCGTCATGCGGGCCGCGGGCCGCGACGGGCCCGGGTATCCGCCGGGCGGATAGGACGCCTCCTGATACGCCGCGTCGACGTACTGCTGACCCGCTTGGCCAGCGGGGACGAAGACGTCCGGCCTGGTCAGTACTGGGTTGCTGCTTCGCACCTGTGCTCCGATCTGAGAAATGGGCCCGACAGGGCCGGGTCGATCCCACCAAGGCTACCCAGTGGCCCTTCGGCGGCCAATGATGAGCCGGCCCGGCTCACACCCAACTGTCCCTGATTTCGCCGTCATCCGGTGATCAGCGCCGGGCGTCGATCAGGTGTCGCGAGGAGTGGTCGACGAAGGACCTTCCGGCGCGTAGTTGCGCGTCGAGGCACACCAGTTGGTCGTGATACTTGTCCGGCGAGAAGTCAGGCACCCACCAGGGGCACTTGCGCAGGATCCAGACGATGGCCCCGATGTCGAAGTACTCGATGCGCAGGGTCGCGGTGAGCAGGGACTCGATGTGGAGTCCGGCGGCCTGCGCCTGTGCCGCTTCGACATGCGGGTCGCGGCGCTTCCGGTTCTCCGGCAGCGGGCCGAGGAAATACTCGATGAGCTCGAACGACGAGGCCGGCCCCACGTGCTGGGCGAAGTAGTGGCCGCCGGGTTCCAGCACCCGCGCGATGTCGCGCCAGTCCGGCTTCACCGGATGGCGGGAGGTCACCAGGTCGAAGCTGGCGTCGTCGAAGGGCAACGGATCATCCCCGGTGGTCTGCACGACCCTGACGCCGCGGGGCCCCAGCAGCTTCCGGGCGCGCTCCGCATTCGGCGGCCAGGATTCGGTGACCACCATCGTCGGTGGCAGCTGCGGGGCCTCGTTGACCACCTCTCCCCCGCCGGTGTCGATGTCCAGCGCGGCGTGTGCTCGGGCCAGTCGGCCCGCCAGCAGGCGTGCATATCCCCAGGGCGGACGCTCCTCGGTGGCGCGACCGTCGAGGAAGCCGAATCCCCACCCGGTGATATCGGCACTCTGGGCTTCGGCAACCAGCTCAGCAAAGGGCCGCATCAGGTCATTATCGCCCCCGGACGGCCATGGCGGTCGCGTCGCGCTGCGAGGCGGGCACCCGGTGATCGCGCTGGGCTTATCGACTCGTGGACGCAAAACCCTTGCCGCGTAAGGCACCGACGCGCAAAACTAGCAGGAGTTACGTGTTGCCGGCACTCACACCGGCCCGGACATTGCGACGCGCCTGCCTGCGCTCGTCGATGGTCGGCCACATTGGTCCGCCAGGTACCCGGGCCGGGCAGGACGTGACGCCAAGCGACCGGGTCTCCCCCACCCCGGCCCCACCGCATCGGGAGGAACCAATGAGCAAGCGACCGCACACCATCCTGGTTGTCGGAGCCACGGGAAGCGTCGGCCGCTTCGTGGTGGCCGAGGCCCTCAAGCAGGGCTATGCCACCCGAGCGTTGGTGCGCAACCTTGACAAGGCGAAGACCCTGCCCGAGGGTGCGCTGGCCGTGGTGGGCGACCTGACCGACGCCGCCACGCTAGACCGGGCACTTGCCGGAACCGACGCGGTGGTGTTCACCCACGGTTCGAACAGCACCGAGGAGCAGGCCGAGGCCGTCGACTACGGCGCGGTGCGCTCGGTGCTCACCGCCCTGGGCGATCGTTCGGTGCGGGTCGCCCTGATGACCGCGATCGGCATGACCAAGCGCGACAGCATCTACAACAAGGAGAACCACGGACGCGACTGGAAGCGCCGCGGGGAGCGTCTGCTGCGCGCCAGCGGCCTCGAGTACACGATCGTGCGTCCGGCCGCCTTCGACTACAACGCCCCCGACGCCCACAAGCTCGTGATGCGCCAGGGCGAGCACCCGAGCAATGGCGGCGTGGCCCGCGAGCAGATCGCCCGCGTGCTGGTGGACGCCCTGAGCAACGACGCGGCGCGTCACAAGACCTTCGAATTGCTCGACACCACCGGCGAGGAGCAGGCCGACCTGACGCCCCTGTTCGCAGCACTGCAGCCCGATGAGCCGGCGGCGGCCGACGCGCCGGGCGACTCCGAGAACCTGCCCCTGTCCGATGAGCCGCAGCGCGTACTCGACGACCTGAAGCGCCTCACCGACTACGAATAGGCCGGCGCCTGTGGGCCGGCATCTGCCCGGCTCTGCCGACCAAGAACACCCGTGAAGCCGACGTCCCCGGACGTCGGCTTCACGTTTCAAGCATGTAACAACTGGATCGCGGCTCTTTCGTGCGCCCCACCGGGCCACTAGCGTTTGCTCGTTGCACGCACACCCCCATCTGTCCGCGTCGGGTTCCCGGCGTTCCACGTACGAGGAGGGCTGAGCCATGAACACGTCAGATCGCACTGCATCACCCCACGCGAACCCGCCAGCCCCCTCAGACGACGGCAAGGCGTCCCCGGCGCTGAAGCAGGTGATGGGGCCCGGACTGCTGTTGTTGTTCGTGGTGGGCGACATCCTGGGGACCGGCGTCTACGCCCTGACCGGGCAGGTGGCCGGCGAGGTGGGAGGCGCGGCCTGGTTGCCGTTCCTGATCGCCTTCGTGATCGCCATGATGACGGCACTGTCATACCTGGAGCTGGTCACCAAGTACCCGCAGGCGGCCGGCGCGGCCCTGTATGTGCACAAGGCGTTCGGGGTGCACTTCATCACCTTCATGGTGATGTTCACCGTCATGTGTTCGGGCATCACCTCGGCCAGCACGGCATCCCGGGCGTTCGCCGTGAACATGGTGCGCGGGCTCACCGGCTCCGAGCCGGCCGACAACAACCCGTGGCTGCTGGTGGTGGCGCTGGGCTTCATTTTCCTGGTGATGCTGATCAACCTGCGCGGGGTGGCCGAGGGCGTCAAGGCCAATGTGGTGCTCACGCTCATCGAGGTGTCAGGGCTGCTGCTGGTGATCTTCATCGGCCTGTGGGCGATCACCCAGGGTCGGGCCGACTGGAGCCAGGTGGTGGCCTTCCAGACCAGCTCGGAACGCAATACGTTCGTGGCGGTGACGGCCTCAACGTCGCTGGCGTTCTTCGCGATGGTCGGTTTCGAGGATGCCGTGAACATGGCCGAGGAGACCAAGGAACCGACGCGCATCTTCCCCCGCATCCTGCTCAGCGGGCTGACCGTCACCGGTGTGATCTATGTGGTGATCGCCATCATCTCGGTTGCCCTGGTGCCGGTGGGCAATCTTGCCGCGAGCGAGGCGCCGCTGGTTCTCGTGGTGGAAAACGCGGCACCCGGATTCCCGATCAACCAGCTGCTGCCCTGGATCTCCATGTTCGCGGTGGCCAACTCAGCGCTCATCAATATGCTCATGGCAAGTCGCCTCATCTATGGCATGGCCCAGCAGGATGTGTTGCCGGGCGTGCTGGCGCGCGTCTTGCCGGTGCGGCGCACGCCATGGACCGCCGTATTGTTCACCACCGCGATCGCCGCCGGGCTGATCCTGTATGTGAGCCTGGCGCGCGGCAGCGCAGTGGTCGGCCTGCTCGGCGGCACCACCTCACTGCTGCTGTTGGCCGTCTTCGCCGTGGTGAACCTGGCAGTGGTGGTCTTGAAGCGCGACCGGGTGGGGCACAAGCATTTTCGCACCAGCCGGATCGTCGCGATCGTGGCCTGCCTCCTGTGCCTATTCCTCGTGCTACCGGTGTCGGGGCGTCCGATTGGCCAGTATCAGATCGCCGGGGTGCTCATCGTGATCGGCGTGGCTCTGTGGGCGGTCACGGTGGTTATCAACAAGCGTGTTGGACGCACGGAGCTGAAGCATCCCGAGGACATCCCGCCCGAAGTGATCTGAACGGGATGTCCACGCCATCGTTGGCCCGACGGGCGTCGTCACCAGGTGACCAGCACCTCAGCCAAGCCCGTAGGCAAGCTCGGGGTGGTCGGCGGCAATCTCCAGCAGCCGGTTGTATTTGGCCACGCGCTCGCCGCGTGCCGGTGCGCCTGACTTGATGTGCCCGCACCCGGTGGCGACCGCCAGGTCGGCGATAAAGGCGTCGGGCGTCTCCCCCGAGCGGTGCGACATGAACTGCCGATAACCGGCAGCGGCGCAGATGTTCATGGCGTCGAGGGTCTCGGTGACCGTGCCGATCTGGTTCAGCTTGATCAGCGACGCATTGGCCACATGACGCTCGATGCCCTTGCGGATGAGCTCGGGGTTGGTGCAGAAGATGTCGTCGCCAACCAGCTCCACCCGGGAGCCGAGTTCGCGGGTGAGCTGCTGCCAGCCATCCCAGTCGTCTTCAGCCAAACCGTCCTCAAGCAGCCAGACCGGGTACCCGTGGACGATGGCCTGGTAGCGCTCGATCATCTGCGCACTGGTGAAGCTGCGCCCATTGACCAGATAGCGGCCATCAGCCTGACGGAACTCCGAGGACGCCGGATCAATGGCGATGGCCACGCCCTCGAGGCCGGGGGTATAGCCAGCGTCACCGATCGCAGCCACGATTGTGTCGAGCGCCTGCTCGGGCTCGGCGAAATCGGGCGCGAACCCACCCTCGTCGCCCAGCCCAACGGGTTGGCCAGAGTCCTTGAGGCGGGCACGCAGGGCGGAGTAGATCTCAGAGCCTGCGCGCACCGCGTCCGTCATGGAGTCCATCCCGGTCGGGCAGATCATGAACTCCTGGAAGTCGAGCGGATTAGCCGCATGGACGCCCCCATTGAGCACATTGAAACAGGGCACCGGCAGGCGGGGCGGCTGGCCTCCGATTCCCGGGAGATATTCGAACAGCTCGTTGCCGCCGCTGGCCGCAAGCGCCCTGGTGAAGGCCATGGATACCCCCAGGATTGCGTTGGCGCCGAGCCGGGACTTGTTCGGGGTTCCATCCAGGGCCAGAAGGCTCTCGTCGAGTTCGCCGACGGACTCGAAGCGGCGCCCAACAATGGCGTCGGCAATTTCATGGGTGACGTGGTCCACTGCGGCGAGAACGCCGAGTCCGCCGAAGCGATGTGGATCGTGATCGCGCAGTTCCACGGCCTCGTGTGTGCCAGTGGAGGCACCGGAGGGGACCATCGCCCGTGCGCGTGTGCCGTCGGACAGGGACAACCTGACCATCAGGGTGGGTCGGCTGCGCGAGTCCAAGATTTCCATCGCGTCCAGCGTGGTGATTGTTTGACGTGGCATGAGTGCCCTCCCGCGTGCTCGCGGACGGCCATGCGCATCGCGTGCCTGCTCGATGCGGGATGCCCATGTCCATCCCTTGATTCAACGAACAGGAACTATCAGCAGGTCTGCGGTTCGGGCTCTTATGCCCCGGCGGGTCCCATCGCCGTTTTCAGGATAGTCCCGCGCATGTGCCCTGGAGCTTCTGATCGCGTGAAAGATTCCACCTCGCGCCTCTAATCATCGGGGAAGGCCGTGTGCCGTCGATGACGCTGCCGACACCCACCAGCTGTTCCTGGTGTCTGCTCGCCTCAGGCCCTCTGCGCGAACTCCGACCAACCTGCCTCCAGGCGAGCCATGATGGCGTCAAGATCGGCCCGTGAGGCGTCCATGTCCGTGGCCGCGAGATCGGGGATCTGGAGCACGATGCGGGCCAGGGCGCGGATCACGGCGTCCTCCGGTCGCCCCACGATCCCGGCCAGCAGGGTGGTGAGCCCGGGCTCGCAGCGCTCCCACCGTTCCTTGGCGTAGGCGCGCAGCGGCGGAGCCTCGACCACCCGGCGCACGAAGGCCGATTGCGTGCCCGAGAAGGCACCGCGGTCACGGAAGAACTGGTGCAGGGCGTCCAGCACGCTCTGCCCGTCGGCCCGCGATTCGACGGCGGTAATGATCGACTGCATCCTCTCGTCGGCAGAGTCGACGTTGTCACCGAAGATCACGGCGTTCTTGCCGTCTGGGAAGTGTTTGAACAGCGTTGTCACTGCGGTATCGGCTTCCTCGGCGATGTCGACAACGGTGACAGCCTCATAGCCGCGCGCGAGCACCAGCCTGCGCGCGGCGGCGGTGAGCGCCGACGAGGTGGCGGCCTTCTTGCGTTCGCGACGTCCCTGGCGTTCCGCTGTCTGACTCATGGCCTCAGTGTACAGATCACGTTTGTGTAGCTCCTCCATTTATGTAGTGATTACACTTTTGCAATGGCTGCGCATATGCTGTCGCTGCGAAAGGAAGTACGTCATGACACAGACATTGACCGCCGTCGAGCCCACCACGAGCTCGCGGCTCGGCAGGCGCCTCTGGGCGATCCTCGCGGTCGTCCTCATCGCGGACGCCATCGACCTGATGGATTCCACGATCATGAACATCGCAGCCCCGACGATCCAGCGCGAGATCGGCGGCGGGGAGGGCCTCATCAAGTGGCTCGGGGCCAGCTATGCGCTCGCGCTGGGCATCCTGCTCGTGGTGGGCGGGCGACTCGGCGACCGCTTCGGGCGCCGGCGGCTGTTCCTCATCGGCATCGCCGGATTCGGGGTCGCCTCGGTGTTGTGCGCGGTGGCCATCGATCCCGCGTTCCTCATTGCCGCCCGGCTGCTCCAGGGGGCCTTCGGCGCCCTGCTCATCCCGCAGGGCATCGGCATCCTCATCGCCACCTTCTCCCGTGAGCAGTTCCCCACGGCTGCCTCGATGTTCGGCCCCGTGCTCGGTGGGGCCTCGATCGTCGGCCCGATCCTGGCGGGATTCCTCGTCGGCGCCAATATCGGTGGCCTGACGTGGCGGCCCATGTTCCTCATCAACATCGTGCTGTGCGCGGCCGGGCTCATCGCCGGATGGAAGCTGTTGCCCCCGGATCGCGACCTGCAGAAGGTGTCCATCGACGGACTCGGCTCGGCACTGTTGGCAGTGGGCATGCTCGGCGTCCTGTTCGGACTCATCCAGGGCTCGACCAACGGGTGGACTGCGGTTCCCGTGATCTGCCTGGGCCTGGGTGTCGCCGGGTTCATCGGCTTCGCCCTGCGCCAACGCCTCGCGACGAATCCCCTCATCGTGCCGGCGCTGTTCCACAACCGTGGCTTCACGTCCGGGTTGCTCATCGGGCTGGGCTACTTCGCGGTGGTCAACGGCTTCGCCTATGTGGTCTCGCTCTACTTCCAGATGCACCTGGGGCTCAGCCCGGTGGGTGCCGCGCTGGCCATGATGCCGATGATGGTGGGCATCATCATCGCCTCCTTCGTGGCACGCCCGCTCATCCCGAAGCTGGGACGCAACCTCGTGGTGGCCGGCCTGGCCACCACCCTGGCCGGGATCGTCGCCCTCATCGCCATCAGCATTGCGGCGGGAGACGCCACCAACCAGTGGATGCTCGCGCCGGCGATCCTCGTGCTCGGATTGGGCATGGGCGCGTCGTTCAGCAGCATCTACGACGTCGCGATCGGCGATCTCACGACGGACCTCGCCGGTAGCGCATCGGGTTCACTGTCGGCGGTGCAGCAGCTGGCCTCGGCCATCGGCTCGGCGGTGGTCACCACGATCTACTTCCAGACCTCGGCAGCCGCCGACGCCAACCGACCCTTCATCGCCTCACTCGTCGTGGTCGGTGCCATCACCGCCGTCTGCCTCATCGCCGCTCCCCTGCTGCCGAAGCGTGCCCCGCAGGACGCCCACTGAGCGGGCCGACATATCCGACAGAAAGTAGCCGGGCGCCATCAATGAAATCACCACCCCATCCCCACCCCAGCACCCCTCGAGTTTCCCCTCGGGATTCTACGTAGTAGACCTGCTCTACGTCGTAGAGTTACGACGGATGGAGCACGAATGTTGGTAGCCAAGGGAATCATCAAGTTGTATGGGAACCTCAAGGTTCTCCGCGGCGTCGATCTGTCGGTCGAGCGAGGGCAAATTCTTGGCCTCATGGGGGTGAATGGGGCGGGCAAGACGACACTGATTTCGATCCTTGCCGGACTGACGCGGCCGGATGCCGGCGACGTGCACATTGGGGGCGTGGATCTGCTTCGTCACCGCCGCCAGGCCGCCCGGCATATCGGGGTCGCCCCACAGGCGTTGGGCATCTACCCGACCCTGACGGTGCAGGAGAACCTGGATTGCTTTGCGGGGCTGGCTGGTTACTCCGGTCGGAAGGCCCGTTCCCGGACTGCTGAGATCGCGCGGTTGATGGGTCTGCAGGATCTGCTCGACCGGCCCGCAGGTCACCTCAGCGGTGGCCAACAGCGGCGTCTGCATACCGGGATGGCGCTTCTGGGTCACCCGGACGTCTTGTTCCTGGACGAGCCGACAGTCGGCTCGGATGTGCAATCACGCGAGGTGCTGCTCAGCATCGTCACACATATGGCGAATGAGGGCACCGCCGTGATCTATACGACGCACTACCCCGCTGAGCTTGAGCAGTTGGATGCAACCATCAACGTGCTCGTCAACGGCAGGATCACGGTGACCGGCAGTGTCCAGGAAGTCACCGGGCAGTGGGCCTCATCATCGATATTCCTTCATTTCCGGGGCAAGACACCGGAAGTGGACGGGTGGAAGGAAGACCGCGGCGGACTGGTTCCAATCCGGCCGGTCAGCGATCCCGGTCAGATGCTCGGCCAGACATTGAGCACGCTCGGGGCTGCTGCGGGCGGTCTGGACGATGTACGCATCACCCGTCCCAGCCTCGAGGCGGCGTATCTGGCGATCACGGGCGACCATGCGCTTGCGGAAAAGGAGGCCAGCGATGTCGTTGCTGCCTAGCATGTCGATTGCCAGAACTACCTGGAGGCTGCAGCTGCGCGATCCTGGGTCGTCAGTAATCATGACCCTCCTGCCGCTCATCCTCGTGCCGCTGCTGAACCCCAGCGCGAAGGCACAGCTGATCCTGTCCGGATATCCGAACGCCAGCGGTGCCGAGCAGACGGTGCCTGGGCTCGCCATATTGTGCGCGTTCCTGTCCGTTGAGCAGGTCACCACCTTGTTCTTCCGCGAACATGCGTGGGGAACATGGGACCGGCTGCGCGCCAGCGCGGCGTCCACTGCCGACATCGTGACAGGCAAAGTTGTTGTCCGCTTCCTGATTCAGCTCGCTCAGACTGCCATCGTCTTCGCCGTGGGTGCGCTCATCTTCGGTTACCGTCCCAACGGCTCGGTGCTCGCGATCGGTATCGTCGTGATCGTGTTCACCGCCATGCTCGTCGCCTTTGGCGTGATGCTTGTCGCGCTGTTTCGCACCATGGATCAGGCCGATACGGTCGGAATGCTCGTGGGCATGCTCCTGGCCGGCCTGGGCGGCGCCCTGGCACCTGTCGCGTCGTTCCCCGGCTGGGTGCAATCGCTGGCCCACGTCAGCCCCGCCTTCTGGGTGTTGGACGCCCTGCGCCGCCTCACCCTGGACAGCGCACACCTGACTGACGTGATGCCCGCGATAATCGGCACGCTCGCCTTTACCGCCGGGTTCGCACTGATTGCCGCCGTCAGCTTCCGCTCCAATGCCGTGAAAGTAGGCACCACATGAGTACGAGTGGGCGTCCCATGCGCCCGACCCTGTCCCGGGACTACATCCTTCACACTGCATTGCACATCGTGGACCGTGACGGTTCCGACAAACTCACCATGCGCCGGCTGGGCACCGAGCTTGGCGTAGATCCGATGGCCATTTACCACTATGTGCCGAACAAGGCCGCCCTGTTCGACGGCATTGCCGAGACGATCTGGTCATCGCTCGACCTGGGCGTCCCGAGCCCGGACGAAAGCTGGCAGCAGCAACTCATCGCCGCCATGCGCGCCTTGCGTGGAGTCCTGCGGGCGCACCCGAACGCGGTCGCCCTCGTCGGCACCCGGCCCGTAACCAGCCCCGAGCTCCTAACCGTCATAGAGCAACTGCTCGGCTTTCTCACCGAGGCGGGCATGCCTGCAGACGCTGATACGGCCGATCTGCTGAGCACCCTGGTCAACTACACGATCGGCCAAGTCCTCGCAGAGGTCGGCGAGCCGGTCGGAGCAGAGTCAGCCCCAGCCAATTACCAGGCCCTGTCTCCCCAGACCCACCCACATCTGAGCGCCCTGCTGAACAACGGCTGGACTTACGATCCGGACGCCCAGTATGACCACGGTCTCAACGCCCTGCTCGCAGGCTGGCGCCAGACCTGACACCCCCACGCGAACACGGTTCCTTGCATATCCAGATCCAGGGACCCATCGGCCGCCTCAGCGAGTGCCATCTCCGGTCCAAGACCAGCGCTGGCCTCACATGTAGCGGGGTCGTGCCCCCAGCGGGATTCGAACCCGCACTGGAGCGGGTTTAAGCCGCCTGCCTCTGCCGTTGGGCTACGGGGGCCCGGCAACAGACTAATCGGCGGCACCCACACGCGCGACACGAACCGGGACAACCAGGGCCAACCGGCGATTCACCGGACCTGCCCACCAAGACGGCCCAGGCCCGTGCGCTAGTCGGCGCTGATCGCCTGTCCCTTGCCGTCCACCAGCATGCTCAACGCGATGCCATCGAGGATGTCGGACTCGCTCACCACGAGTTCGGGTGCCCCCACGCGGGAGGCGACCTCCTCGACGATCAGGGCCCCGGCGCACAACACCTCGGCACGCTGCGGCTGCACGGGCCCCCAGCTGACCACCTCGGACACGGTGGCACCCAGCAGCCGATCAGCCACCTCGTGCACCGCTGCCTGGCTCAACACCGAGCCGTGCACGCGCGAGCGGTCGTAGCGGCGCAGGTGCTGTGCAAGGGCGGACATGGTGGTCACGGTGCCGGCCACGCCGATGAAGGTGCGGATGTCGGACAGCTCCACCCCGCTCGAGTCGAGCTCGGAGCGCACCAACTGCCGGGCACGGGCGATCTCGTCGGCCGTGGGCGGGTCAGAGCGCAGGATGCGCTCGCGCAGTCGCCGGGAACCGATGTTGAGGCTCACCGACGCGTCGATGTGGGCCAGGTCCGCGCCCGCGCCGACGCCGCGCACCAGCTCGGTGGATCCCCCACCGGAGTCCATCACCAACACCGGGTCGGCCTTGGACCGGATGCCCGACAGGGCCCCCCGGAAACTCAGGTGCGCCTCTTCCTGCCCCGACACCACCTCGGCGTTGATGCCCAGCCGGGCGCGCACCCCGCGGAACAGCTCGTCGCGGTTCTGGGCGTCGCGGGTGGCCGAGGTGGCCACGAAGCGTCCCCGCTCGCAGTCGAGGTCGGCAATGATCTCGTTGAACTGCTCGCAGGCATCGAACGCGCGGTTGAGGGCGTCGGGGGCGAACAGGCCGGTGGCGTCGACGCCCTGACCCAACCCCACGAACAACAGCCTGCGGTCGTATTCGTGCAGCGATCCATCGGGGTTGAGGCTTGCCACGAACAACCTCATCGTGTTCGTTCCGCAGTCGATCGCCGCGACCCTCATCGCTTGCTCCCCTCCGGGCGTGGGACGCAGGAGTGCTTCCAGAACTCACCCACGGCGCGCACCGTCTCGTCACCGAGCGGGTTGACGCCCGGCCCTACCGCCAGCGCATGGCCGAGCAGCGCGTGCAGGCACTTCACGCGGGTGGGCATACCGCCGGCGCTGATGCCGTCCAGCTCGGGCACCTCGCCCAGCGCGGCACGATCGGCCAGATAGGACTCGTGGGCCGCCCGGTAGCGCTCGGCCAGCTCCGGATCGTTCTCAAGGCGCCGCGTCATCTCGGCCATCACGCCGTTGGCCTCCAGCCGTGAGCACGCCGCCACGGCGCGCGGGCAGGTGAGGTAATAGGTGGTGGGGAACGGAGAGCCGTTGGGCAGCCGCGGTTCGGTGGCGATCACGCCGGGACGTCCGCAGGGGCATCGCCAGGCGACCCCCACGACGGCCCGTGGCTCGCGGCCGAGTTGCTCGGCGACAATCTGCTCGTCAGCGGGACTGAGGGGCTCGATTTGGCGCATTCTCCAATTGTGGCACGACCGAAAAACGGCATGCGCCGGACGGAGCTCGCCTCGGGTCCGCGACGCGGCGGTGGGCCGGTCAGCCTCCGCTGGTTGGCGCGGCGCTGGGTCCCACGACCCGTTCGATCCGACTCGGCGTCGGCGTCTCGGTGGGCTTGTCAGCGCTCTTGTTGCTGTCCCATGCGCGCTGCCACCACGCCTCTGCCTGCTGTGCCCCGACGCCGGTGCGGTCGATCTTGGCCCCGCCGCCGTAGGGGTCGCCGTTGGCATCCACCACCTGGTAGCCGGTCTCGCCGGGCATCACCCAGCCGAGCCTGCTGCGCGCCTGGGCCCGCACATAGTCCGGGTCGTTCCAGCGCTGCTGCTCGTTGTCAAGCTGGCTGATGTGCTCCTGGCTGGACGCGATGGCCGCCCTGGCCTGGGATATCTGCTGGCGCTGGTCGACGTAGACCCGCAGGCTGGTGATCAGCGAGATGATCAGCACCGCCACGATCGCCAGGACGGCGGCCAACCGCCGGGTCATGCGGGCGCCGGTGCGGGCGACCGGGCCGGTTGCCTCGTTGCCCGACTCGTCGCCCTCGGCACCCGAGCTCGTCTGGGTCTCCAGGCGGGCGCGTTCATGCGAGCTGCGACGCGAGGTGCGCGCTGCGGTGCGGGTGCTGGGGGTGTCGCCCGCCGAGGGGAGCGCACTGCGGCGCCGGCTGGAACGGGACGAGACCATGTCCCCATTGTCCCCCGACACCGGCCCGGGCGGCATCCGGCAACGCCCGACGCCGTTGAATTCACAGGGCGCGGACCCGCGCGGACGCGACGCGGGTGGACATGTCACGCCTTAGATGGCGCCCCCTGGCATGGCGCTCGGGCACGCCACGGGGACATGCCACCCCGGATATGCCACCGAGGAGATGCAACAGGGGGCGCCACCGGCCTTGCGGCCGGCAGCGCCCCTGTGCGGGTCGTTCAGTGCTGGGCGTCCACCCGGCACCGTGCGTCCATCATCACCACTTGGTGGAGTCGAACTTCGGGAAAGCCCCGGCACCCGCGTAGGTGGCGGCCTCGTCGAGGTCCTCCTCGATGCGGATGAGCTGGTTGTACTTGGCAACGCGCTCGCCGCGGGCCGGTGCACCCGACTTGATCTGGCCACAGCCAAGGGCCACGGCCAGGTCGGCGATCGTGGTGTCCTCGGTCTCGCCGGAGCGGTGGCTCATCATGGTGTGGAAGCCATTGCGATGCGCCAGGGTCACTGCGTCGATGGTCTCGGTGAGGGTGCCGATCTGGTTCACCTTCACCAGCAGCGCGTTGGCCGCCTTCTCGGTGATGCCCTTCTGCAGGCGCTCGACATTGGTGACGAACAGGTCGTCGCCGACGATCTGCACCTTGTCGCCGATGCGCTCGGTGAGCGTCGACCAGCCGTCCCAGTCCTCCTCGTCGAGGGGATCCTCGATGGAAACCAGCGGGTAGTCATTGACGAGCTTCTCGAGGTACTCGATCATCTCGGCGGTGCTGCGCGACTTGCCCTCGAACTCGTAGCGGCCATCGGTGTAGAACTCCGAGGCGGCCAGGTCGAGCGCCAGTGCGACGTCCTTGCCGGGCTTGTAACCGGCGGCCTTGATGGCGTCCTCGATGAGGTCGAGCGCCTCACGGTTGTTGTCGAGGTTGGGGGCGAAGCCACCCTCGTCGCCCAGGCCTGTGCCCAGCCCGCGCTCCTTGAGCACGCCCTTGAGCGTGTGGTAGACCTCGGCGCCGATGCGCATGGCCTCGGCGAAGGACTTCGCGCCGATCGGAGCGATCATGAACTCCTGGATGTCGACGTTGGAGTCGGCGTGGGCGCCACCATTGAGGATGTTCATCATGGGGACGGGCAGCTCATTGGCGGTCGGGCCGCCGATGTACTGGTAGAGCTGCAGCTCGGCCGACTCCGCCGATGCCTTGGCCGCGGCCAGCGAGACGCCCAGGATGGCGTTCGCGCCGAGCTTGGCCTTGTTGTCGGTGCCGTCCAGCTCGATCATCGCCTCGTCGAGCTCACGCTGCCTGCTGGCCTCCATGCCGAGGACTTCCTCGCCAATGGTCTCGACCACATTGCCGACGGCCTTCTGCACGCCCTTACCGCCGTAGCGGTTCTCGTCGCCGTCGCGCAGCTCAACGGCCTCGAACTGGCCGGTTGACGCACCCGACGGGACGCCTGCACGGGCCGACGAGCCGTCATCCAGAACGACCTCAACCTCGACGGTGGGGTTGCCGCGCGAATCAAGAATTTCGCGGGCCTCGATGAATTCGATACTTGCCACAGGTGCTGCCTTTCAGTGTTTTTGGGAAGGCGTTGAGCCCCCTGTCCAGCCTAATGGGTCCGCCGCCACAAAGCGCCTGACGGGAACCACCCGCCGTGACGGCTTCATGCCCCCTCAGGACTGTTCGGCGGCCCTGATTTCGGCCTCCCAGCGGCGCAATGCCGCGCGCGTGGCCTGGTCCGCGTCCACTCCGACGCGTTGGGCCCGGCGCACGAGGCTGAGAATCTTCTCGCCGGCCTCACGATCACTGATCGAAAGGTCCTCATCCTGGGCCGGCCCCATGTCGGGACCCACGTCGTGCACCCGCTGGGCCACCTTGGCCGCCCGCGCCAGCGTGGGCAGGGCGTCGGCGATGCCGTCCAACGACGAATCGCGATGCTTGGCGGCCTTCTTGCGTCGTTCCCAGCTGGCGTCGAGGTCATCGGGCACCTCGGCGTCGCCATAGACATAGGGATGGCGGGCAATGAGCTTGTCGGTGATGCCGCGCACCACCTCGGCGATGTCGTATTCGCCCTCGTCAGAGGCGATGGACGCGTGGAAGACCACCTGCATCAGCAGGTCGCCGAGCTCCTCGCGCTGGTCATCGGCCGTGCCGACCTCGATGGCGTCCACCACCTCGGCCGTCTCCTCGATGAGGTGCTTCACCAGGCTGAGATGGGTCTGCCTGGCGTCCCAGGGGCATTCGATGCGCAGCGTCTGGTTCACTGCCACGAGCCGGGCGAATTCCTCGCCGGCCCGTTGGGCCGCCGCGGGCAACGAGCCCACATCGTCGGGGCGCTGGTTCATCAGCGGTCGGTGCTCAGCTTCGACAGTGATCCGGTACCGGCCACGGCAAAGTCGGTGGGGCTCCACGCGCCGTAGCGCGGGTTCACCACGGGGGCCAGCGAGGCGGCGTCCTTCTGCACGTTCTTGCCCTTGGCCGACAGCACCAGGGCCGTCAGGCGCAGCTGTCCGTCAACCGCCTGGGCGCAGTCATTGTCGGCCAACAGGCCCCGCGCATTGCCCAGGGCCTGCTTGGCCTGGTCCATGTCGGAATCCGACAGCGTCACGCCGTACTCGCGCGCCAGCTGATCGGCGATCATGCCCTCGCCCACATAGGAGACCACCACGCGGCGGATGTCCCCGGGCGTGTACTGGCCGGCGCCGCCCCCGGCGTCCAGCATCTTCGAGCAACCGTCGGCGTAACGGGTGATGGTCGACTCGCTGACCCGGGCACCGTCCAGCTCGATGGCCGTTGCGGGGCTGGGTGAGCAGCCGGCGAACATGGCAAGCGCCGCGGCGGGCACACCAATCCTGACGAGCAGCGAACGCCTGGACATCGAGTAACTCCTTCGACGGGACGGAGCGGCCGCGAGACCGCACAGGCGTGCGCCACCGCGGGGCTGGACGGCGCGAGAGCCGGGCAGCGCATCTGGCGATGAGCTTAGTGCAGCCGGGGGCCTAGCCCGCGGCGGCACCGGCGGTTGCCCCCACCGTGTCACCTGCAGTGTTGCCGGCGGTGCCCTACCGCCTGGGGGCATCGGGCAGCAGGATGTCGCGCACGAACCCGGAGGCCCAGGCGATCAACTCGTCGCCGATGATGGGCTGGCCACCGACCTTGGCGGTGCGCGGTGCGGGCACCAGGGCCAGGTTGGCGGCGTTCTTCACCAGGGTGCCCGGGTAGAGCCGGTCGAGGCGCACCCGGCGCGAGTCGGGCAGCGACAGTTCGGTGCCGTCGGGGGCCCGGCGTCCGGCAATCGGCGCAAACCTGATGGATCGGCCCTGGCTCATCACCTCGGTGAGTCCTGCCTGACGGCACAGCAGCCTGAAGGCCGCCACCGTCAGCAACGATTCGGCCTGCTCGGGCACGGGGCCGTAGCGGTCCTGCAGCTCGCCGCGCAGCGCCTCGATGTCGTCGGTGCTGGTGACCTCGGCGATGCGCTTGTACATCTCCAGGCGCAACCGCTCCGATTCCACATAGTCCTCGGGCAGGTGGGCGTTGACGGGCAGCTCGATGCGCATCGGCTTCTCCTCCTCGCCCGGGCCATCGCCCTTGAACTCGGCGACGGCCTCCCCCACCAGGCGCAGATAGAGGTCGAAGCCGACGTCGGCGATGTGGCCGGACTGCTCATCGCCCAGCAGGTTGCCGGCGCCACGGATCTCCAGGTCCTTCATGGCAATCGCCATGCCGGCGCCCAACTCGTTGTTGGCGGCCAGCGCGGCGAGCCGGTCATGCGCCGTGGTGGTGAGCGTGCGGTCACCGGGGTACAGGAAGTATGCGTAACCGCGCTCGCGGCTGCGTCCCACCCGGCCGCGCAGCTGGTGCATCTGCGACAGGCCCATGTGGTCGGCACGATCCACGATCAGGGTGTTGGCGGTGGGGATGTCCAGGCCGGCCTCGACGATGGTGGTGCACACCAGCACGTCGGCGCGCCGCTCCCAGAAGTCGACCATCACCTTCTCCAGGGTCTTCTCGCTCATCTGCCCATGGGCGGTGACCACGCGGGCCTCCGGCACCATCTCGCGGATGCGGGCGGCCACCCGATCGATGCTGGCCACCCGGTTGTGCACCAGGAACACCTGGCCCTCACGTGCCATCTCGCGACGGATCGCGGCCACCACCTGGCCCTCGTCATAGGGGCCGGCGAAGGTGAGCACGGGGTGACGTTCCTCCGGTGGCGTGGTGATGGTGCTCATCTCGCGGATACCGGTCACCGCCATCTCCAGGGTGCGCGGGATGGGGGTGGCACTCATCGAGAGCACATCGACGTTGACGCGCAGCTTCTTCAGCGCCTCCTTGTGCTCCACACCGAAACGCTGTTCCTCGTCGATGATCACCAGGCCGAGGTCCTTGTAGTGCACCTTGGACGACAACAGCCGATGGGTGCCGATCACCACGTCGACCTTGCCCTGCGCCATCTCCTCCAGGGTGGTGGCCACCTCCTTCTCGGTCTGGAAGCGGCTCAGCTGGGCCACCGTCACGGGAAAGCCCGAGTAGCGCTCGGCGAAGGTCTGGTAGTGCTGCTGCACCAGCAGCGTGGTGGGCACCAGCACGGCCACCTGCTTGCCGTCCTGCACGGCCTTGAAGGCGGCACGCACGGCGATCTCGGTCTTGCCGTAGCCGACGTCACCACAGATCAACCGGTCCATCGGCACGATCTGCTCCATGTCGTGCTTCACGTCGGTGATGCAGGCGAGCTGGTCGGGGGTCTCCTCGTAGCGGAAGGCGTCCTCCATCTCGTGTTGCCAGGGGGTGTCGGGGCTGAAGGCATGTCCGCGCGAGGCCTGGCGGGCCGCGTACAGCTTGATCAGGCCGGCAGCCACCTGGCGTACGGCCTTGCGGGCGCGGCTCTTGCGGTGCTTCCACTCGGCGCCGCCCATCTTGTCGAGCGCCGGTGCCTCACCACCCACGTAGCGGGTCACCTGGTCGAGCTGGTCCATCGGCACATAGAGGCGATCGCCGGGCTGCCCGCGCTTGGACGCCGCATATTCGATCACCATGTACTCACGGGTGGCCCCTGCCACCGTGCGCTGGGTCATCTCCACGAAGCGTCCGACACCGTGCTGCTCGTGCACCAGGGGGTCGCCGGGCTTCAGCTCCAGGGGCACCACCTGGTTGCGGCGCTTGGTGGGCATCTTGCGCGACGAGCGGTCTGCGTTGGGCTGGTTGGTGATGTCGCCGGCGGCCACCAGGGTGAGCTTGAGGTCGGGGGCGCGGAAGCCGTGGCGCAGTCCCGACAGGATGATGGACACCACATGGGGCTCGGGCTCATCGGGCAGTTCGTCGAGCACGCGGGCGGGCGTGTCATGGTCGCGCAGCATCTCGGCCATGCGGTTGGCCAGTCCCTTGCCCTCGACGCTGGACACCACGCGCCAACCGCGGGCCAGATCATCGGTCATGGTGGCGATGGCCTTCTCGGCGTCGCCGCGCCAGCCGGGCAGCGGCTCCATGTCGAGGATCATCTCGGGGATCCCCCCGGCGAACGCCGCGTCGGCGGCCGAGACGGATTCGCCCGCGGATGCGGATTCTCCGGTGGGGTCCTCGCCCTGCGGGGCACTGTCGGGTGCCGCGGCGAAGGCCGACAGGCTCCACCAGCCCTGGCCGATGTCGAGGCTGTGCTGGCGCACATCGGCCAGCTCCTGGTACGACGACGCGGCCAGGTCGATGGGGGCCTTGCCGCCCGCGGCAGCAGCCGCCCACGAGGCGTGCAGGAACTCCTGGCTGGTGCGCACCAGGTCGGCGGCGCGGGTGCGCACCAGCTCCGGGTCGCAGACCAGGGTGAGGGTTTCGGGGGCCATCACGTCGACGAGCAGCTCCACGCCGTCGGCAAGCGCCGGGATGAGGGCCTCCATGCCCTCCACCGACTGGCCCTGCGAGATCTTCTCCAGCATCTCGGACAGTTCGGGGTGGGCGTCGACGAGGGCGGCCGCGCGCTGTTGCACCTCGGGAGTGATGAGCAGCTCACGACAAGGGGCGGCAACGAATTCGTCGACGGTCTCGTCGGTGGAGCGCTGGTCGCCGACGGTGAAGAAGCGCAGGTCCTCGATGGTGTCGCCGAAGAAGTCGACGCGCACCGGATGGCTGTAGGTGGGGGCGAAGATGTCGACGATGCCACCGCGCACCGCGAATTCGCCGCGGCGCTCGACCAGGTCGACCCGCGAGTAGGCGGCGGCCACCAGGTCGGCCTCGAGCCGGGAGGGGTCATAGTCCTCGGCGGTGCGCAGCTTCACCACCGGAAGGTCGGCCAGGCCGCGCACCTGGGGTTGCAGCACCGAACGGATCGGAGCCACCACGACCGAGGGCGCAGGCAGGTCGTCCTTGCCGGCAATGCGACGCAGCACCTCGAGGCGGTGGCCCACGGTGTCCGAATTGGGGCTCAGCCGCTCGTGGGGAAGCGTCTCCCAGGCCGGGTAGTAGGCAACCTCCTCGTCGCCGAGCAGCGAGCTCAGCTCGTCCACGAGGGACTCCGCCTCGCGGAACGTGGAGGTGACCACGAGCAATGGACGTCCGGCACGACGCACCAACCCCGAGGTGATGAAAGCCCTGGTGGCGGGTGGTCCTGCGATGTCGAGAGCCGGCACACCTGCGCGCGCCTGCTCAATCGCATCGGCAATAGCCGGGTCGTTACAAACGGTATCGATCAGACCCTGCAGCATCACCGGTCAAGCGTACCCGGGGGCGGTAAACGCCCCTGCCCGGTCGACGGGCGTCGCCGCTCGGCGGCCGTCCGGTCCTCAGTCGACCTGTTCGACCAATCCGCGCAGGGCGTCGGCCTCGGCCCGCTGGGCGGCGGCCTGCTCGGCATCGGTGAACATGGCCGCAGAGACGGCGAGTTCATCGGCCTCGCGCAGGATGAGTTCCTGTTGTTCGGGCTCGCTCAGCACGCGCCGACCGGCCTCCGCGGCACCCAGGCCGGTGGCGGACGCCTCAATCGCGCCGGCGGCCGGCATCACGTCGACACCCACGGCGGTGGCGTTGTCGAGCACCGACAGGGCGGCACGCAGGGTGGACATCCGGGTGCGGTTCCTGGCCCGCATCGCGTCCTTGAGGGCGATGCGCAGCCGGTCGTGGATTCCATCGATTGCCCCGTCATGTGCCATGGGGCCAGCAGAGCACAGCGAGCGGGCAGATACCAAACAACGCTGCGGGCGTCCCGGGCGCCTCGGATCAGTTGTTGAACCGGTTCTGGGTGGGACCCAGCCCGGCGTTGATCAAGGAGATGACGGCTTCCGCGCCGTCGTCCACCTCGATCGCCAGTTCCTCGCGTTCGGCCTTGCTGAAGCGCCCCAGCACGTAGTCGGCACCGGCCCGGTGGCCCTGCGGACGGCCGATACCCAGGCGCACGCGGTAGAAGTCGCCGGTGCCCAGGTGGGCCCGGATCGACTTGAGTCCGTTGTGCCCGTTGTCGCCGCCGCCCAGCTTGATGCGTAGGCGACCGGGGTCCAGGTCGAGTTCGTCATGCACCACGATGATGTGGTCGGGCTCGATGTCCAGGAAGTCGGACAGCTTGCGCACGGCGCGGCCCGACTCATTCATGAAGGTGCGCGGCTTGGCCAGCACCAACTTCTCGGGGGCGGGCCCGCCGATCCCCTGGGGTCCGATCCTGGTGGAGGCGGTTTCGGCGTGCATGCCCCGCGAGGCACTGAAGCGCTCCCCCGCCCGCCTGGCCAGTTCGTCGACGGTCAGAAAGCCGATGTTGTGCCGGGTATTGGCATATTGCGGCCCGGGATTGCCCAGACCCACCACCAACCAGCTCATCATTGCCCCCTGTTGTCAGATGTTCTTGCAGATGTTCTTGTCGTCGCCCACTCTTGTTCAGAATGGCCTTGTTCTGAATGGCCTTGTTCCGGCTGGTCCTGCGATCACGTACCCCGGTGCGCCACGAGTGGGCGCCGCCCGAGCAGGCAGACGGGGCGGGACCACGCCGTGTGATCCCGCCCCATCGTGTCAGCTGGTGTGGTGCGCTCAGCTCTCGGAGTCGGCGCCCTCGGCAGCCTCTGCGCCCTCGGCACCCTCTTCGCCGGCGACGGGAACCTCGGGCTCCTCGGCCTCGGTCTCACCGAGCTCGGCCTCAAGGGCCTCCTCGGAGATCTGGGCGACGGCCGACAGGATCAGCGTCTCGGGATCGTCCTCGAGCTCCGCGCCCGCAGGCAGGGTGATCTGGCCGGCCAGCAGCTGGTCGCCAACCTCCATGCCATCGATCGAAGCCTCGATGCGGTTCGGGATCGCGGTGATCTCGGCCTGGATGGCCAGCTGGGTGCGCTCCTCGTTGATGATCGCCTCGGGGGAGGCAACACCCACGAATTCCAGCGGCACCTCAACGGTGACCTTCTCGCCGCGACGCACGCGCAGCAGGTCGACATGCTTGATGAAGCCCTTGATGGGATCGCGCTGCACCTGCTTGGGCAGTGCCAGCAGGTCCTCGTCGCCCTCAACGTGGATGTTCAACAGGGCGTTGGCGGTGCGCAGCGCCAGCAGGGTCTGGTGGCCCGGCAGCGTCAGGTGCACCGGGTCGGTGCCGTGCCCGTAGAGCACGGCGGGAATCTTGTCCTCGCGGCGGATGCGGCGGGCCGCACCCTTGCCGAACTCGTTGCGCGGTTCGGCGTTCAGCTCGATCTCAGCCATCGGTTCTCCTCATGATCAACATGTGCCGTGAGGAGGCATCCCCACGCATCAACACCGTGACGTGTCAGGGAACCTGAGGGTGAACCATGCTCGACGCGCATCTGCGGAGCATTCACCCGCGGCGCACCAGTCGATCACGGCCCACAACACTGCGGACCCTCGCCAAGCGGCAGGGGCAACTATAGCCGAACGGCGACCGATCCCCGTCATCGGCGGAACCGTCGCCGCATCAGGTGGGGCCACCACCGGGCCCGGGACGCATTGACCCCGGCACGCATTGACCCCCGACCATGTGCTGGCCGGGGGTCAATGTCACGGCCCCACCGTGAAACCCAGAACGGGGGAAACCAGGGTCGTGGGGACCCGGGACGGGAGGCTCAGCCCTGCGGGCCGCTGTGTGACTTGTTCGTGAACAGGCTCGTCACCGAGCCGTCCTCGAAGACCTCGCGGATGGCGCGGGCCAGCAGCGGGGCGATGGACAGCACGGTCATCTTGGGGATGTCGATGCCTTCGGGAATCGGCAGGGTGCTGGTGAAGATGATCTCCTCGAACGGCGTCTCGTTGAGACGCTCCTGCGCCGGACCCGACAGGATGGGGTGGGTGGCGCAGGCAATCACCTTCGCGGCCCCGCGGTCGAGCAGCGCATTGGCGGCCTGACAGATGGTGCCGCCGGTGTCGATCATGTCGTCGACGAGCAGGCAGGTGCGTCCCTCGACGTCGCCCACCACCTCATGGACCTTCACTTGGTTGGCCTTGGTGGGGTCGTGGCGCTTGTGGATGATGGCCAGCGGCACCGTGAGGCGGTCGCTCCAGTTGTCCGCCAGGCGCACGCGGCCGGCATCGGGGCTCACCACCACCATGTCGTCGCCGCCGTACTTCTTCTCGACATAGTCGGCCAGCACGGGCAGGCCGGACAGGTGGTCGAGCGGGCCGTTGAAGAAGCCCTGGATCTGCGCGGCATGCAGATCAACCGACATGATGCGGTCGGCGCCGGCCGTGCGGAACAGGTCGGAGACCAGGCGGGCCGAGATGGGCTCGCGGCCCAGGTGCTTCTTGTCCTGACGGGCATAGGGGAAGCACGGTGCCACCACGGTGATGCGCTTGGCCGACGCCCGCTTCAGGGCATCGACCATGATCAGCTGCTCCATGAGCCACTCGTTGACCGGTGCCGGATGGCTCTGGATCACGAAGGCATCGCAGCCACGCACCGATTCCTCGAAGCGCACGTAGATTTCGGAGTTCGCATAGGTGATGAGGCGGCTGGGCACCAGCTCAACATCCATCAGGTCGGACACGCGCTGGGCCAACTCCGGATAGGCCCTGCCCGAGAACAGCATCAGATGCTGTTTGCTGTTGCGCTTGACGCCGGTCATTCCCGTTTCTCTCCTCTTATCCCCTGGGGGGCTTCAGTTGTCCTGGGATGAGTTCTTGGCGGCGTCAGCGGCAAGCGCCTGCCTGCTTGCCTGCACGGCCGGATGGATGTCCCCGGTGGAGTTGCGGGCTGCCTCGTCCGCCTTGCTCCCCGGATGACGGGCGGCCACCCAGCTGTCGGAGACGTGTTCACGACCACGGGCCACGGCCAACGCCCCGGCGGGCACGTCGTCGATGATCGCCGAGCCGGCGGCCACGAAGGCGCCGTCGGCCACGTCGACCGGCGCCACGAGCACCGAGTTCGACCCGATGAACACGTCGTCGCCCAGGTGGGTGGTCGACTTGTGCTTGCCGTCGTAGTTGGCGAACACGGTGCCGGCGCCCACGTTGACGTCCTCGCCGATGATCGCGTCACCGCAATAGGTCAGGTGGGGCACCTTGGAGTTCTCGCCGATCTTGGCGTTCTTCGTCTCCACGAAGGTGCCGATCTTGCCGCCCATCGCCAGCTCCGTGCCGGGACGCAACCTCGCCCACGGGCCCACATTGGTCCTGGGACCGATCACGGCCAGCTCACCGTGGGTGCGGATCACCTGCGCGTCCTCACCGACCTCGACGTCCTTCAGGGTGGTGTCGGGGCCGATCGTGGCGCCGGCAGCAATGGAGGTGGCCCCCAACAACTGCGTGCCCGGCAGCAGGGTGACGTCCTGCTCCAGGGTGACGTCGCGCTGGATCCAGGTGGTGGCGGGATCGGCGATGGTGACGCCCTGCAACATCCAGTGCTCACAGATGCGCCGATTCACCTCGGCGTTCATCCGCGCCAACTGCACGCGATCGTTGACGCCCTCGGTCTGCCAGGTGTCCTCGGTCTGGTAGGCGCCCACGGCATGGTGATGGCGGTTGGCGTACTCGATCACGTCGGTGAGATAGAGCTCGCCCTGCGAGTTGTTGGTGCGCAGGCTGGCCAGGCCGCGACGCAGCAGGTCGGCGTCGAAGACATAGATCCCCGAGTTGATCTCGGTGATGAACAGTTCGTCGGGGTCGGCGTCCTTGTGCTCGACGATGCGCAGCACCTGATGGTTCTCGCGCACCACCCGGCCGTAGCCGGTGGGATCGTCGACGTTGGCGGTGAGCACGGTGGCGGCATTGTGCTGGGTGTTGTGGGTGTCGACCAGCGCCTGCAGCGTGGCACCCGACAGCATGGGGACGTCGCCGTAGGTGACCACCACGTCACCGCTCAGGTCGGCGGGCAGTGCATCCAGCCCGACGCGCACCGCATCACCGGTGCCGTTCTGCTGTTCCTGCACGGCGATGGTTGCCTCGGGGGCGACCTCGGCCAGGTGCTCCTCGACCTGGGCGCGCTGGTGACCCACCACCACCACCAGGCGTTGGGGTTCCAGGGCCGCGGCTGCCCGCAGCGCGCTGCTGATCATCGACTCGCCGGCAACCTCGTGGAGGATCTTCGAGGTGCGCGACTTCATGCGCGTGCCCTCGCCGGCGGCCAGCACGATCACGGCCGCGACACGCGGCACGGCGGTGGCGTCACTCGAGCGTTGCGGGGCGGTCCGTTCGGAATGGGTGCTCATCGCGATTCCTCCTGTCCGAGCGCACCTGGCATCTGTTGCCAAGACGCTGCTTGCCACACAACTTCGGTACCACTTGTTCAGTATTGCTTGTTGCCCAGTACTGCTTGCTTCCACACCAGCTGCTCGTCGCCGCGTGCCCGCGGCCACGTGCCGGTGACTGCTTGCCACCGACCCTTCACGAGCCAGCTCCCTGGGCAGGAGTCGAACCTGCGTCGCTAGTCCTGATTCAAAGTCAGGCGGGCCCTGCCGGCAGACCAACCAGGGAACGATCGCCACGGCGACCGGTCCCAAGTGTAGAGCCCGAGCGCCGGCCCGGGACAATCGGTGTGTCACGGTGGAATCGGCCCGCCGGGGCGACCGGGCATGGCGAACCGAAGTCGTGGACCGGTGCCCGCGACACCACGACGATCCTCTAGGCTGCACACCGTGAGCTCGGATGATGCGACAGTTCCCGTTTCTTCACTTCCCCCCTTTGGTCCCGGCCAACATCTGCTGAGCGTGTCCCAGCTTGATCGTGCCGCGTTGACCAGCCTGTTCGGCCTGGCCGAATCGTTGCGACCGGTGGGCCAGGGCACGCAGGTGTGCCGCATCCTGGAGGGAGCGATGCTCGGCAGCCTGTTCTTCGAACCCAGCACGCGCACCCGGCTCAGTTTCGAGTCGGCCTTCCAGCGCCTGGGCGGCGCGGTGGTCTCCACCACCGGATTCACGTTCAGCTCGATGGCCAAGGGCGAGTCGATCCACGACACGGCGCGTGTGGTCTCGGGGTATTCCGACGCCCTGGTCGTGCGCCATCCCGACACCGGGTCGGTGGCCGAATTCGCCGACGCCTCCGTGGTGCCGGTGATCAACGCCGGCGACGGCTCGGGTGAGCACCCCAGCCAGTCCCTGCTCGACCTGTTCACGATGCGCCAGGAGCTCGAGGCACGCGGCAAGTCCATCGACGGGGCGACCATCGCCGTGCTCGGCGACCTTCGCTACGGACGCACCGTCCACTCGCTGCTGCGCATCCTGGGCCTGTACTCCAAGGTGACCTTCCGCGTCTTCGGGCCGCCGGCCCTGGCGCTGCCCGCAGAGTTCTTCGAGGTGGTGTCCGCCAGCGGGAACCGCATCGTGGAATGCGACTCGGTGGGCGAGGCGATCGGCCCGGCCGACGTGATCTACTGCACCCGCGTGCAGAAGGAACGCCTCTCGGAGCAGGACGAGGAGTCGGTGCACCTGAAGGGCGACCTGCTCAACATGGCGATCCTCACCCAGTACGGGCGACCGGACGCCATCATCATGCATCCCCTGCCGCGCGACTCGCGCCACAACTCCTTTGACCTGTCCCCCGATGTCGACGACTTCCCGGGCCTGGCCATCTTCCGGCAGACCGACAACGGCCTGCTCATCCGGATGGCGATCTTCTCGATCGCCCTGGGCGTGGCCGACCATGTGACCGACGACCTGCGTCCGGCCGCCTGGCAGCGCCGCTAGGCCAACCCACACCACTGCGCAGCCGTTCGTCGCGGGCCGGGTGACGGGAGCCGCCGGCCGCGGTGGCCCGTTGTCGGCGTGGGACAATGACGCCGTGAGCAGCCAAACCGGCTCTTCACGATCGAGGGTGTAGTCGCCTGAGCGTGTCGGTGGTCTGGTAGGGG
>OLOA01000660.1_pt1 | contig 36977 bp, 33 predicted proteins | sample 1672201 | NCBI WGS metagenome assembly OLOA01 (sample SAMEA3136658, study PRJEB25190) | human gut metagenome
CGGTCTATCTCTTGTTTTCGGTTGCTTGCTTCCTTACCGTACATGAGCATTGGCACCGGGGTTGTCGTTGCCGTAACCCTCCATGAGGTTCACGACACCCCAGATTGCGAGACCTGCGCCCAGGGCGATAACGAGAGTCTGAAGAACACCTACTGCGCTGTTGAAAAATGCCATATTCCGATTTGCCGGAATCCTGCGGGAGTATTACTGATAAATGCTGTTGTCTCCGGATTGCAAAAGCCGGAACCGACTGTTTCAGCGCCTTTATGGCTGCTGAAACCTCCCGATTCCGGCGTCTCCTTTCATTTTTGAATTGATTTTGATGATTGCGTCTGTTCCGACTTTGCAGCGGGAGTCGGCGTCTTTTTTCGTTCATCTGATATCCTCCTTTATCCGCCGGCAGTTTCGCCGGCGTCCATCACGGATGCGTCGATGTCGTAAACGTCATAGACCTCATCCGGTTTTGGCTTCAATCTGCGGGACAGAAAGCGTTCGATGTCGAACTCATTCCGCTTGTCCGCATCTGACAGGTATTTGTAGTTCGGGTGTTTGGTGATGTCGTACTTATCCGAAAGGAACGGGCGTACACCGCGCAGCTGCAGGATGCACTTTCCGCCGTCCAGCACGGCCAGTTCGTCCACAGTGGCAAGGTCTTTGCCCAACTTCTGATAGTTCAGGCTGTGGCTGACCTCGCGCCCGCGGCTCTCGCCGGTGTTGAAGGTATCGATGGTCTCCTTGCCCAGCGTCTGGTTCAGCTCCTTCAGCGTGGTCGGCTCCTTACCGCCCAGGAACAGGGAGGTATCGCAGTTGCCGATGATGGTATCGGCGCTGTCCTTATACAGCGCTTTCAGCTGGGACTGCGCCTGAAGCACCAGGCAGGCGGAAATCTCACGGCTTCGGATGGTCGCCATCAGCTTTTCCAGATTGGGAATCTGACCGATGTTGGCGCACTCGTCAATGAGGCAGCGCACATGAATCGGCAGACGCCCGCCGAACTCGTCATCCGCCTTTTCACAGAGCAGATTGAAGAGCTGGCTGTAAATCATGGAAATGAGGAAATTGAAGGTGCTGTCCGTGTCGCTCATGATGAGGAACAGCACGGTCTTCTGGGTATCGCCCTTTTGGGTTCCGCCAAGCGTATCCAGCTCCAGTTCATCATACATGGTGATCTCCCGAAGCTCCTGAATGTCAAAGGGAGCAAGACGCGCACCGGCGGAAATATTGATCGATTTAGCTGTTTTGCCGGCGGCCAGCTTGTATTTTCGCCATTGGCGCACGGCGAAGTGGTTAGGGTCACGCTCGCCGAGCTCCCGGAATGCGATATCTACATTGTTTTCAAAGGTTTCATCATCCTCACGCACCTCCATTGCATTGATGAATTCCACAAGCGTTGCGAAGTTCTGTTCCTCCTTCGGCGCTTCATAATAGATGTAGCCGATGAGCGCCGTGTAAAGCAGGGTCTCCGCCTTGAGCCAGAAATCATCGCCTCCTTTTCCTTCGCCCTTGGTGTTGGTAATCAGGGTGTTGACCAGCTTCAGAATATCCTTCTCGCTGTGAATATAGGCGAAAGGATTGTAGTGCATCGACTTTTTGAAGTTGATGGTATTGAACACCTTGATCTTGTATCCTGCGCGCTCCATCAGCCGGCCGCACTCGACCAGGAGACTTCCTTTCGGGTCTGTGACAACGTATGAGCTGTGTAATTGCATGAGCTGCGGCTTCACAAAGAACCTCGTTTTACCGGAACCGGAACCGCCGATGACCAGCACGTTTTTGTTCCGGGCTGTCTTGGGGTCCTTGGGCCGGCTGTTCATCGTCAGCCGCTCCGTCTGGGTCAGAATGATGTTGTTCCGGAAGTCCGGGTCCATATACGGCTCGATGTCCTCCGGCGTTCCCCAGCGGGCGGAGCCGTATTCCGTGTTCTTGCGGAACTTCTTGGCGTTCTTGCCTCTGACATACACAACCACCCACATGATGACCGCACCGGCGACGCCGATAAGCAGGTCAATCGGGTGGATGCTGGGCAGCGGTGAAGCAAAGGCGCTGCCGAAGCCGTCAGCCAGATGCAGGAGCTTCTGGCTGGCGTCCGAGCCGGGGGCGAGGCGTATGCCCTGCGCCACTTTGTCAAACAGGTAGATGAACAGGACATAGGGCGCATTCAGGAGCAACTTCTTTTTCAGCTTTTTATCCAGCCTCATAGCTCCAGCCCCTTGCCCTTGTGCCGAACCTTGTCCTTTTTCACTGCCTGCTCCAGCGGATTGATCGCGCGCAGCTTCTGAATGACAGACGGACGTTCCTTCTTTTTCGCAACAACCGCCGAGTATTCCCGGAACGCCGCGTTCAGTGCGTCGCCGTCCCGCGCCTTGAAAAAGACCAGATACTTGGGGATTTCTTCGGTGGTATCCTTCTTGACGGCATAGTCGATGCCGTATTTCCGGGCCACACGGTCAAAGTCCTTGATGCTTTTATCGCTGATCTCGATGTTCTGAACGCCCTGATTCTGACCGACCAGCTCTGCTACCGACTGTTTGCCGCGCGGCGTGATTGCTGCGGCCTGGGCTTTTTTTGCCTGCGATTTGCTGTGGTGATTCAGAAACTGACGGATTGCCCACTTGAGTGTGCGTCCTGTCAGCTTTGCGCCGGATATGGTCAGCGTGACGGTTCTGTTTTCAACCTCCTCCTGCAAGGTGCATCATCTCCTTTCTCTGCATACTTTCCGGACGGCGGTTACAGCTCCATGCCCGGCGCTTTCCTGTCCGGCTTCGGATTGGACGCCGTGGGCTCCGTGGGAATCGCCATGATACTGCGCCCCATCTTCAGAAACGCCTCCGGCTTTTTGAACTTCTCCTCATACTTTTTCTGAAGCTCCTTCGGAATGGAGGAGAAGTGATCGCCCTCCGCGCCGCAGATGAAAAAGGTTCCGGCGACAACATCGATGATTTTCCCGTCATCGTCCCGGATGGCGCGGTTCAGCGGCAGGCCGGAAATTTTGCCCTCTTCGTTGCAGACCAGCGTGACCGGATCGCGGAAGAAGGGAGCCTCCTGAATGTAGCCGCCCACGACCTTCTGCATATCCTCAAGGGAGGAACCGATGGTGGTCATCCGGGCATACTGTCCGGGCTCCACAAGCAGAACCTCGATGGGCTTATCCGCCTCGATTTCCTGTCCGTCATTGCAGCTGAACTCTGCGCTGACGAAGTGATCGGCGTCCAGCACCACATCACCCTTGTCCCACATTTCCTCAACCATTGCCTGCGCTTCTTCTCTGGTTGCTGCCTCAACCATGATGGATTTCTGAAGCGTCTCGGTAATGGTGACTTCAAATTCTTTCATGGGCAGACCTCACAGCCCGAAGGCGCAGCGGATTTCCGCGCCGTTGGTCAGTTCGGCAGTCCCGTCCTCCAGCACTTGAGCGATCAGCTTTTTGTCCTCTTCATCCAGCGAAACAATATCGCCGTCCTCCAGCGCAAAGATAATGCCGGGGCCGGCAAGATAGCAGTCGCCGTTCTGATCGATGATGACGTCATCGCTGTTAAAGGCGATGAAAATGCCCGAAACTGGCATCAGCTCCAGACTGTCCGCGCCGCCGCTGTTCAGCGCCAGCGTCAACGCCTCATACAGCGTCATGCTGATAGCCGCTGCGCCGGGAATGGCGTAGATAACCTCCGCCTTGCTTTCATCGTCCTCGCCGTCGGCTTCCAGATGAATACGCAGCGTTTCGGGAAATCCGTCCACGCCGTCCAGATACAGACTGTCCGGCTGGCCGTCCTCCTCGCTGACATAGATGTTCAGATCTCTCTCAATGTTCAGTGTGATATTTGCCATATAAACTCCTTTCAGCGCTCCTTTTGATGCGCTCTGTTTTTCTGCCAGGCTTCCAGCAGTTTGATGATGGTCTCCTGCATCTGCAGGGGAGTGTAGGACTTCGGAAAATACTTCCGCAGCACATCGCCGCGGATGGTTATGCGGTCGAGCTCGCTTTTCTTTTCCTCATCCATGATTTCGTACATGGCTTCCAGTGTGCATTGTCCGTTCTGGCTCAGGCGTTTGAGGCGCTGCGCCTGTGAAAGCGACGGCGTCGCCTGCGCGTAGTCCATGGCGTCGAGAAACTGCTCCTGCTCATGGGGTTTCAGATAGGACAGCTCGACTGCCGGATTGAAGGCCAGCTCTTTTCTGTCCACCATATCCAGCAGCTGCGGAATCAGCTCCGTCAGACGGATAAACCGCTGTACCTGCCGGGCGCTGTCGCCGGCCGGCTGACCGACCAGCTCTGCCGTTCTGAACTTTGCGCCAAGTTGGCGCAAAGTGGGGTCAGTGCGCTGTCCCTGATGGGTTAGAGCTTCCATCTTCATGCGGTAGGAGAAAGCCCGCTCGCTGGGAAGAATGTTCTCTCTTTGCAGGTTGCTGTCCACCATGGTAATCACGGCGGTATCGTCGTCCATTTCCCGGACGATGGCTTTGATGTCCGCTTTTCCGGCAAGCTCCGATGCCCGGAACCTGCGGTGCCCGGAAACGACTTCAAATTTGCCATCCTCTGCCGGTCGAACCAGAATCGGATTGATCACGCCTCCCGCCATGATGCTGTCGATGGTGTCCTGCATCAGCTCATCCTCATCGTTTACTTTGAACGGGTGGTTTTTGAATGGCCGGAGCCTGTCCAGCGGGAGCAGCACGACCTGTTCCGCAACCTCCCATTCGGGCTTCGGCTCTGTGCGCGCCTGTTCCAGAAGTTCCTGTGCCTTGCTGCCGGTGTCTTTGTCCTGGGGAGCGGCCCGGGCCGCGTGTTCCGCTTCCGGCTTCTTTCGCCGGCCTGTCTTACCGGCAGTCCGCTTTACCGGAGCTGCCGTGTCCTTTTCTTCTGCCAATTTGCATCACCTCCCGAAAATGACAGAAACCGCAGCGGAAAAGCTGCGGCTCAGACAAAGCCGTTTGCCATATCGTGGCGCACCAGGGCGTCGTAGTAGTTCGATATGGTCAGCGGCGCGTTGTATAGGGAAGCCAGAAGGTACTGCTTGATGTTCCGCACCTTGCTGGCGTTCTCCTTGAAGGAACTCAGCACATACTCGATATGTGTGCAGTTGAGCTTAAGAAACTGGCTCTTGACTACCTCGCGGGGCTTATCGTCCCCGGCAATTCGGATGTATTGACGTTTGGAGCAGATGGTATCGAGGAGAAGCTCCATGATCTCCGCAATGGTGTCCCGGTCATACGGGTTGTTCTCCAGGAGAATATCGTACTCCAGATTATCTTCAAGAATTGCCCGATATTGTTCCCGCTCATCCATATCCCGTCCCATCTTATCCGCAGGTGTCTGACCGTGACCGCCTGCTTGGCCGGAAGGGAAAGGATAGGTTTCAGTCTGACTCAAATCAGTATAATTTGAATCAGTATTACTTCCTCGTGATTTTCGGGATTCCGGAGTCGTGATATTCACGTCTGCTGAATCGTGATTTTCACGAGTCTTGATTCGTGATTCCGCTGTGGGCGCAATGCTGCTGGCAGAGTTATCCACAAAGTTCTTGACGAAAATGAGATTGGGTTTGCCCAGCCCCTGCCGTTTGCGCTCTATGAGACCGGCTTTGCTGTCCAGTTCATTCAGAAGCTTGGTTGCTTTCTGATCTGCACAGCCGATGGCCTCCATGACCTCATCCAGCGTGAAGATGATGAACACGCGCCCCTGTTCGTCCAGCCAGCCGTTTTTACGGCTCAGGCTCATCCGATCCAGCAGAATGCCGTAGAGAATTTTGGCCTCGGCGGAGATGGACTTGAAGCGTTCATCGGTAAACAGTGCCTTGGGGATGCGGTAAAAGGCAAACTGATCCGCCTGGGCACCGTAGAAATAATCCAGCGTCACTTGGCGCGCCCCCTCTCAAGCGAGCGAAGAATCTCCTTCGTACACCAGCCGATGCACGGCCCGCACTTGCCATACGGGCAATCATCACATTCGCTTACGGGTTTCGTTTCCGGCCTGGGCTGGTCATAATAGCAGACCTTCAGCATACAGCTGTGTCTGCCGTAGTAATAGCAGTACCGGCAATCCGTCGGCTTGCCGTTTTCACAGTAATCTGTCATGGCGTTCATCCTCCTGAAAATAGGTACAAAAAAAGCGCGTCTGTCCAGCCGTAAAAGGCATTCTCCCCGGAGGGAGAGACAGACGCGCATGGCGTGTTCGTATTCTATTCTGGCAATAAAAAATGGGCTAAGCGTCCATCGCTTACTCCCAGTACAACATCAGCTATTCAGTTTCAGCACCACCCAAATGCAAGGGCTCATGCCGCAAATTCCTTGATATTACGGGCTTTTTCGGGTGTTAGTCCACAAATAACAGCCTCATTTGCCATCAAAAAGTCACACTTGCCCTCAAGTGCGAAGTGATCGTTGTAGAAGCTGTTGGCTGCATCGCCCGACACAATCTTTGCGTTCAGGCCATGCACCGCCATGTTCATCAGGCATAGCCTGGCGTTGTACTCCACCTTCTCCTGCCCATAGAAGGTCATGGTCATATTGGCGTTTGCGCCATATTGCGCGATGAAATCGGCTGAAGAAACGAACATGCCGCCGCTGCCACAGGCCGGATCCAGCACCGTTCCACGCTTCGGCTCGATGATGTTCACAATCATCCGCACCAGCGATTTGGGCGTGAAGAACACGCCATCATCCGAGGCGACCGCCGGCGCAAACTTGTTGAGGAAGTACTCATAGATGCGACCGATGATGTCATCCTGAATGTCATTGAGTGCGCTATTGTTGAAGATGCGCAGCAGCTCCCGCAGCAGATCGTTCTTGAAGGAGGTGTACGTCTTGGGCAGCACACCCTGCAACTGTTGACTTTGCTGCTCCACCAGCGCCATGGCATGGTTGACCTTCTCGCCGACGTTGGCATCATCCGGGAGATTCAGCAGATACTCATACCGCGCCTCCTCTGGCAGAAAGAGTGCGCTCTTCTGCTGAAAGTCGATGGCCTCCACAGGCATAACGCGCCCGTTGCGGACAGGGCGATTCTTCAGAATCTCCCCCTCCACATATCGAAAACGGCTGTACGCATAACGCAGAAAGATCAGCCCCAGCACGGGCATGCAGTACTCCTGACTCGTCAGCTTCGATTCGGCACGAAGCAAATCAGCGGACTCCCAAAGCTCCGTCTCCAGTTTGCGAAGGTTTGTCATTTTGCCGGTTCCTCCTGTACAATTTCCATCATGTCGCCGACGTCCACCCTGAGCGCCCGGCAGATTTTGACCAGCACCTCCATGCTGACATAGCTGTTGTTCCCCAGCTTGGTGATGGTCGCGGGGCTCAGTCCGGCTATCTGCTGCAGATCCTTTTTCTTCATGTCCCGGTCGATCATCAGCTTGAATAGTTTCTTATAGGATACACCCGTACTCATTCGCGTTCCCTCTCTACATGGTGATAAATAGATTATAGCGAATTTCCTTCACATATGCAAGAGTAATATCGTCCTCATCCTACGATTCCATGTGAACGCATCAGATGTTCGTCATATCACAACCTGACATCCCCACACCTTTTCCCCAAACGCCTCCTCCTTTCTCGCTTTGTATGAATATTCCTTCGCATACAGACACTTTGCATTTTTGACAGAGTACGGCCTGAAGGCTGCTCGTCGCGCGCCCCAGTTCAGCAAGCGCTGAGTTCCCTTCTGTACCAAGCATTTTGCGCCCTATGGCTGTTATGGCAGTCATGGGGCGTTTTTGTATGCAGTCATGTGCTGGGAAGAGTCTGGCACTTGTTCGGTTGATTTTTTGACATTGCCGATGTTTTTGCGGACGTACACTTTTGCATTTCAAGCGACGAGAGCATTCTCCATAAAATTCGACATTTCACCTTGCCGAATGTCTGTAAGTGTGGTAAAATACACACGACGTAACGAATTATGCCATTTTAGGCGATGCTATCAGCAAGGGGGACGCACCATGATTATTAAGTGCAAGATGTGCGGCGGGGACATTGACTTCATTCCGGGCGCAACGTACGGGACGTGCGAGTACTGCGGCAGCACGTCGACGATTCCGCAGGCGGAGGACGAGAACAAGCTGAACCGCTACAACCGCGCGAATCACTTCCGGCGGCAGTGCGAGTTCGACAAGGCGGTTGCGGCGTACGAGAAAATTCTGGAACAGGACGACACGGATGCCGAGGCGCACTGGGGCGCGGTCATCAGCCGATTCGGCATTGAGTACGTTGAAGATCCGGCAACGCATCAGCGAATCCCAACGTGCCATCGCGTGCAGGTGGCGTCGATTCTGACGGACGAGGATTATCTCGCGGCGGTGGAGAACGCGCCGGATGAGGAGAGCCGCCGCATCTATCAGGAGGAAGCGGCGCGGATTGCAGAAATCCAGAAGGGAATTCTGGCAATTTCCGCCAATGAGAAGCCGTATGACGTGTTCATCTGCTACAAGGAGACGGACGAGAACGGTCAGCGGACGCGCGACAGCCAATGGGCGCAGGATGTCTATTATGGGCTGACCGAGCAGGGCTTGAAGGTGTTCTTCAGCCGCATCACGCTGGAGGACAAGCTTGGGCAGCAGTACGAGCCGTACATCTTCGCGGCGCTAAACAGCGCGAAGGTGATGGTCGTTATCGGCAGCCGTCCGGAGTACTTTAACGCCGTGTGGGTGAAAAACGAGTGGAGCCGCTATCTGTCGCTGATGAAGCACGACCACAAGCGGCTGCTGATTCCGTGCTATCGGGATATGGATCCGTACGACCTGCCGGAAGAACTGTCGATGCTGCAAAGTCAGGACATGAGCAAAATCGGCTTCATGCAGGACTTGCTGCGCGGGATTCAGAAGGTGATGCAGCAGCCGACGAGCGCGCCGCAGGGGGTGCGCGTGGAGACTGCGACGGTGGAAACCAATGCGCCGGGCGTGACGAGCCTGCTCAAGCGTGCCGCGCTGTTCCTGGAGGACGGCGACACCGCGAGTGCGCGCGAATACTACGACCGCGTGCTGGACATTGACCCGGAGTGCGCCGAAGCCTACATGGGCAAGGTGTGCGCTGAAACGGGCTGCCGCAAGGAAAGCGACCTCGGCGCGCTGAATTACTGCGTGGACATGCGCGGCGACTGGCAGAAGGCGGTTCGCTTTGCGTCGGCGGGGCAGAAGCAGAAATACGAGGGCTATATGGCGAGCGTCCGGGCGCGGGTGGAGGAGCACTGCCACGAATTGGCGATTGACTGCGCCTGTGCGGTAGCAGTCGGGCGCGGCAGCCGTGCGAAGATGGACGACGCGCTGAAGTCCTACCGGGCGAATTGCCTGACAAAAGGCAGCGAATCCACCGATTACAGCGCGGAGGAGAATGCGTCGTGGCACTTGGCGGGTTACCAGAGCATCCGGAACACGCTGGCGCAGATGGCAGCGGACAGTGACCCGCGCGACGTGACCGAAGGCATGCTGAAAGTCGCGGCGGCGATGTTTGGGCAAATCAGGGGAGAAGAAGCGCGCGCCCAGCAGTGCCTTGTGCTGGCGGAACAGGCGCGGCAGAAGGTGATTTACGAAAAGGCAAGCGCGAGGAGAGCGGCAATCGGAATGCCCGATTTGATGGATGCGGCGGATTTGGAAGCGCTCGCCAAGCAGTTTGAGCAGATTCCGGGCTACAAGGACGCGAAGCAGCAGGCGGAGCAGTGCTTGCAGGACGCGGAGAACGCCCGCGAAACCGTCTACAATGATGCTGTGGAGGCAATGCAGGAAGCTGAAAAAGGAAACTTCAGCTTCAAGTGGGAAAAGGCAATTAGGATGCTGGCACGCGAGGGGCTGAACGGCTACCGCGACGTGGAGGAACTGCGGAAGCAAGCCGAGCAGCGGTATGAGGAATGCAGGAACGCGGAGGAGAAGGAAAGAAAAGCAAAAGAGCGCAGGAAGAAAACGCTGACGATTGCGGCGGTTGTTGTTGTGATGCTTGCGTGCGCTATTGCTTGGTGCATTCCGAATGTGATTATCCCCAATAACAAGTATCAGCAGGCGGTGGCACTGCGTGAGAGCGGGCAGTATGACGATGCAATTGCAGCGTTTGCGGAGTTGGGGGATTATGGAGACACGAAAACACAGATTGCAGAAACGTGGTATCAAAAAGCATTGCTTTCGCGCGAAAATGGGATGTATGAATATGCGTATACTATTTTCAGTTCGTTAGGCGATTATAGCGATGCCGCACAGCAACTTTCGGAAACGAAGTACCAGCAAGCAGTGTCCTTACGCGAAGCGGGAGAATATGAATCTGCCATTGCTGTTTTTGCATCATTGAATGATTATCGTGATGCTGAAACACAAATTGAGGAGATGAAGCAGGAAAAGTATCAACAAGCGGTGACGCTACGCGAGAATGGGCAGTATGACGATGCAATTGCAGCGTTTGCGGAGTTGGGGGATTACAGGAATGTAACGGCACAAATTATGAAAACGAAGTACCAAAAGGCAGTAGCGCTGCGTGAAAATGGACAGTATGACGAGTCGATTGCTGTATTTACCGAGTTGAACGATTACAGTGATGCAAAGGTGCAGATTAGCGAAACAAAGTATCAGCAAGCGGTGTCCTTACGCGAAGCGGGAGAATATGAATCTGCCATTGCTGCTTTTGCATCATTGAATAGCTATCGTGATGCTGAAACACAGATTGAGGAGATGAAGCAGGAAAAGTATCAACAGGCAGTGGCATTGCGTGAGAATGGAAAGTACGACGATGCGATTGCTGTATTTACGGAATTGGAGAATTACAGTGACGCGGCGACGCAGATTACAGAAACGAAGTACCAGCAGGCGAACAATCTAAACGCTGCGGCACGGTATGATGAAGCATATGCCATTTATGTGACGCTTACTGGCTACAAAGACGTTGACAAGCTGCTGGCGGAAGATGATAATATGATAGCGGCAGCGGCAGCGGCAGCAGCACGCGACGCGAAGTTTGCTGTCGGCAATTACGTCAGTTTCGGGACGTATCCGCAGACAAAAGCAGGAAACGATGCAACGCCGATTGAGTGGCTTGTGCTGGCGCGGGACGGGAATAAAGCATTGCTGATTAGTCGTTACGGGTTGGATGCACAGCGGTATAACAAAGACAATACCAGCGTTACATGGGAAACCTGCACCCTGCGGACATGGCTGAACGGCATGTTCTACAACAAGGCGTTCAGCAGTGCTGAACAGGCGGCAATTCTGACGACGGACGTGGATAACAGCAAAAGCCAGTGTTACAGCGGATGGAGTACGAGCGGCGGCAATAACACGCAGGACAAGGTGTTCCTGTTGAGTTATGCAGAAGCCAATAAGTATTTTGGCGTGCCGTATGGTAACAGCAGCAACACGAAGTCGCGCGTAGCCCCGACGGCGTACGCGATTGCACATGGAACATGGACAAGTTCTTCCAATAAGACTGCTGATGGCACTGATGCGGGGTGGTGGTGGCTGCGGTCGCCTGGCAACTATCAGGACTTCGCCGCGGTCGTGGACACCGACGGTTCTCTCCGCAACATCACTGTCAACTATGTCTCTGGTTCTGTCCGCCCCGCTTTGTGGGTGAATATTGAGGCATTAGATGCTACGTCATTCTAACGAAAGGATAGAGTCAAACAATGCCCAAGCAAAGAGTGATTTCTCCGGTTGAAACCATGCAGGAAAAATACGAGACATATAGGAATGAAATGGGACGCTTAAAGGATGCAGTACAGCAAGGGTTCTATTTTGAAGCTATGTTGATTGAGTATGCGCTGCTGGAAGATCGCTTGCGCTCGTTTGTTTACCATGCAGGATTGCTGCAAAATCGAAAGGCAAGCCATCTGCTGCCCGGAAAAAATGCTGTCCGAAAGGATTTCAACAGGATAGCACAGCGGGTAAAAACGTGGAAGCTGGAGGATGGAAAAGAAACAGGAAATACTTCTAACTTTGAACGACTTTCTGTGAATAAAATTTCCGATAAAATTTTTATTGTTCGCACTATTGTGCTATGGAGCAGTGAGCTGGAAAGTTTGCCGGATGAAAGCCGCTACTTGCAAGCGCTCCGTGGTCAATGTGAAAGCCTTGATGCCGCTGCGCTGCTGGAAACGCTTGATGCCATCGACACTTGGAGAATGTATCGCAATGAAGTGATTCACAGCCTGATGAATAAGCGCATGGAAAGTGTTCAACAGAAACTATCGGAACAGGTAGAGCAAGGCGTTCAACTTGCCCGTCAATTGGATGCGCAAGTAACTATCCTGAAAAAGAACAACCGCATTCGTGAGGCGGCACGTCTGCCAATACAGTAATCGCTCTATCCACATAAGTGGAAGCATCATCCAATGGCAAAAGCTCCGGCGCGCCCCCCAGCATGGGGAACATCGCGCCGGAGCTTTTTTCGCTGCAATCATCCGCCGCCTTGTTTTTGTCGCATCCGGGCATAAAAAGTCGCAAAGCACCCTGTAACCACTTGCAAAGCGGGTACACATGCAGTATAATCAAAGTGGAATGTTTTCCTTTCACATGCGCAATTTCCAGCATGAGGAATGAGATAGAGGAGGAACTGCCGTTATGAGTAAATTCGTCATCGCCTGCCCCGTCTGCCACCAGTATGTGCAGGCCAGCACGGGTCTGTTCGCAAGCCGCCGCGTCCGTTGCGCGTGCGGCAATATCATTGATGTCAAAACCGAAAGGTTAGCCAGCCGCAAGTGCCCGTCCTGCGGCAATCAGGTCGTTTTCGACCAAGCCGACGGGGTGGATGCCCGCTGCCCGGTGTGCCAGTCGGCGCTGATGGTGGGGGAAGCCGTGTCGTTCCGCTGCCATCGGTGCGGCTGCCAGCTGAACGCGGACAGCACGGTGGATGAGGTGGACTGCCCCGTCTGCGGTGCGGTGAACGACGTACAGGCGGAGGTGAAGAAGGCGCAGGTGCGTGCGGAGGGCATTCCGGCGGTCATCCGCTATGAGGGCGACAATCAGACGATTGTGTGGAAGCACCCGCTGACGGATTTCACCACGGGAACGCAGCTGATTGTGCACGAAAGTCAGGAAGCCGTGTTCTTCCGCAACGGCGAAGCGCTGGATTCCTTTCCGGCGGGACGCTACACGCTGGAAACCGCCACGCTCCCCAAGATGAACAGCATCTACCAGCTGCCGACGCAGGGCACGCCCTTCCGTGCGGAGGTCTACTTCGTCAACCTGACGACGCAGCTGGGCATCAAGTGGGGCACGCCGAGCAAAGTCGGCATGTTTGACCCGGTGACGGGCATCCATGTGGAACTGGGGGCGTCGGGTGCGTTTAACCTGCGGGTCAGCGACGCGCGGCGGCTGCTCATCCGCGTCGTCGGCACGGCAGCGGGGCTGAAGCAGGAGGAAGTCTTTGACCAGAACGGGCTGGGGTACTTCCGCACGCTCATCATGACGCAGGTGAAGGCGAATCTGGCGAAAATCATCAAGAGCAACCACATTTCCGTCCTGGAGCTGGACGAGCATCTCGACACCATCAGCCGCGGTCTGCGCGACGCCATCAACGCGGAACTGGCATCGTACGGGCTGGAAGTGCCGGAATTTTACGTCAGCAACATCGTCACGCCGGACGATGACCCGAATTTCCGCCGCATGAAGCAGCAGCACGCGGATTTGTACCTGAAAACGCGCGACGAGGAAATCCGCAAAGCCGAGGCGGAAGCCGCGTTCGAGCGCAAGGCGGTGGAGGCGCAGACGGAAGCCCGCCTGAAAACCATCACTGCGCAGGGTGATGCCGACGCAGCGCGAATCGCGGGTCAGGCGCAGGCTGACATCTACCGGATGCAGGCGGAAGCCGAGGCGCAGGAGATGCGCATGAAGGGCTACACCTACCAGCAGGAGACGAGCCGTCAGGTGGGTCTGGAAGCCATGCGCAACGGCGGCGCGGCGGGCGGCATCAGCGGAATGGCGAGCGACGCGATGCAGTTAGGCGTTGGGCTGGGCGCGGTCGGCAGCGTCATTGGCATGACGAAGGACGCGATTCAGCCGGTGATGCAGAGCGCCTTGACCCCGGAAGCTCCCGCCGTCGAGGGCTGGACGTGCACCTGCGGCAAGGCGGGCATCACGAGCAAATTCTGCCCGGAATGCGGCGCGAAGAAGCCCGAAGCGTGGGACTGCGCGTGCGGGCAGACGGGCATCACGAGCAAATTCTGCCCGAATTGCGGTGCAAAAAAGCCCGAAACGTGGAACTGCGCCTGCGGACAGGCGAACATCAGCAGCAAATTCTGCCCGAACTGCGGCAAGAAGCGGGAGGACTAAGCAATGAAACTGAGCAAGCACGCATGGACAATCTGGGGGATTCTTCTGGTGGTGGCACTTGTGCTGATGGTGCTGATTCCGTTCAGCCGGACAGCATCGTGGTGGATTGCGGCTATCTGCACCGTGCTGATGTTCCTGCTGGCGGCGTGGACGTTCTATGCCGCGTTCCGCAAGGATGGCTTGGAAAGCAAGATCCTGGGCTGGCCGATTTTCAAGGTGGGCGCGGTGGCGCTGGCGGTACAGGGCGTTCTCGGCTTTGCGCTGATGGGGCTGGCGGCGCTCTGTCCCGCGTGGGTGACGGTGCTGGCGGAGGTGCTGATTTTCGCTGTGACGGGCATCTGCCTGACGGTGAAGGATGCCGCGCGCGTGGTGGTATCGCAGAGCGAAGCGCACATGGCGGACAGCACCGCCGCGTGGAAGGTCATCCGGCAGAAGGCGAACGCGCTGGCCGCATCGGGGGATGCGGACATGAAGCGCCTTGCGGAGGAAATTCGCTTCGCCGACCCGATGCCCACGAGCATCGACGGGGAGATTGCGGCGCAGGTGGATGCGCTGGCGGCGGGGGTGAACGGGAAAAACGTTCAAAATTTGCTTAAACAATTAGAGCAACGAAAATTACTTTCAAAGCATGAAAAATAAGATTTTTATAATTGACGTAAGTAGGTGATTGAAGTGATACCACCAGACAATTACATCATATTTTTAAAATTTTCGGAACAAAGGTGGATAGATTCTCTTGTAAATGGAAACTTTAGTTTTTCATGCGTGGGGAAATTTATCCAACAAGCACAAGCAACTGGCGATACAGTGCAGGGAGATAGTTTTGAAGGTTATTTTGCTCGATTGAAAAAAGATGATAAACGTTTGACTATAATGCGTTCCAGATTAAAGGACGATTTGGAGGAAAGTAATGATGGAAATTATGTTCTATTAAGAAGAAAAAGTGCCTTAACTGTTCCGATTTTTTGCATTTATGGATACCAGTGCATTGATGCAGTAAATGAAGCACCTTCTTCAGGAAAAACAAGAATAAGGCATAACTTTGATGCGCGTTTGTTTGATGCGTTTGCAAACAAGTGGAATTCATCTATAGTGGCAGATGACAGAAGAGCAACATACGTTATTCTTCAAGCCAGAGCATTTGCTAATCGCATCGCGGAAATGCGAGATAAAGAATTGAAGAATATGTTAAAAAAGCAAAGAAGGGAGAGAAAAGCTCTTGCTAATCGTGTCCTTGCAGATAGAATACAGTATGATATTGATGAACGAGGTGAGTTCTTTATCAATCCGATAGACAACTACCCGGAATTGCTACACAAACGTTGTGAGTATGCATATCAGTACGAGACAAGAATTTATTTTCCTGACATACATCTTTCCCATATTTTTGATAGAAAATCGGTTGCGGTTAGCGCATTTGATAAATCAGAGTATAGAATTGATCATATGCCAATGAGGATGAATATAACAGCCGATGTTGTTAGATGGAAGAAAAAGGATAAATAAACCCATGTTCATCAAGTGCAAAATGTGCGGCGGCGACCTTTATCCCGCCGAAAATGCAACTACCTGCGAGTGCACGAAATCCAAAACAAAAGTCTCCTAACCGTCACCACAACGCCACCCTTTTGTGCTACAATACCCCCTGTCCGCTCTTCATCGGACACAAACTACTTCATGCGACAATCAGGAGCACATTCCCCCTGCTCCCCACTATCATCATCCGCAGCACGAAAGTTCACCACCTCAAAAGCACCGCCATTCCCTGTCCCCTCAATTGCATACAACCAACCAAGCCCGCCGACCGCCTGTACAAATCACAGGCAGCCGACGGGCTTGCTTTCTTGCTTTATACTATTTCCGGATTCAACTGCGCCATCTGCTTGCGCCTTTTCATCCGGAAATAGTATTATTTCGCTTGATACACCATTTCCGCCTGCTTCTGCGCAATCAGGCACAGTTCCGCCGCCTTGAAGGCGTGCGCCTGCGTCATTGCGTTTTCCGTGCGGTTCAGGCTGTCCAGAATCAAATCACCGAAGAACGGGTAGCCCGTCAAGCCGGTTGCGTTGATGTACTGCTCGCCTTGGTCGTTGACGAGGAACACATGGTTGCCGCCGTCGCGCTCCGTACCGACATCCACATACTTGCGGATTTCAATGTACCCCTTCGTGCCGATGATGATGGTGCGCCCGTCGCCCCACGTCCGCAGGCCGTCCGGCGTGAACCAGTCCACGCGGAAGTAGAACGTCGTGCCGTTTGCACCGTTGATGGCGCAGTCGCCGAAGTCGTCCAGCTCCGGGTACTGCGGATGCGCGTAGTTGGCAATGCGGCTGCGGGAGACTGTGCCGTCCTCCTCGCCCGCATAGAACAGGTACTGCTCGATTTGGTGACTGCCGATATCGCAGAGGATGCCGCCGTACTTCTCCTTTTCAAAGAACCACTGCGGCCGCCCTGCCGCGCCCAGCCGATGCGGCCCGAAGCCCTCCACATGGATGACCTTGCCGATAGCGCCCTGCTCAATCAGGTTGCCCGCCAGCACCGCGCCTTCCACATGCAGCCGTTCGCCGTAATAGACCATGTACTTCTTGCCCGTCTGCGCCACCATCTTCTTGGCGCTGTCCAGCTGCTCCAAGGTGGTGAAGGGCGCTTTGTCGGTGAAGTAGTCCTTGCCCGCCTGCATGGCGCGCAAGCCCAGCGCACAGCGCTCGTTTGTAATCGCCGCGCCGCAGACCATGTTCGTTTCTTTGTCGTTAAGCAGTTCTTCCTCGCTCCGGGCGACTTTCACCTGCGGGTACGCCTTCACGAACGCCTCCACCTTCTTCGGGTCGGGGTCGTAGACGTACTTCAGCGTGCCACCCGCTTCCAGCAGACCGTTCGTCATGCCGTAGATGTGCCCGTGGTCAAGGTGTGCGGCGGAAAAGATAAATTCCCCCGGCTTCACGACGGGCTGCGCCTTGCCTTTGGGCGCATAATTCATGCCGTCTGATACTTTCATCGTGATGACCTCCCATTATTTCTGCTGATAATCGCTGCCGAGCGTAATCGTGCCGTCAAGCGACGCGGCAGACGTGGTTTTCTCGTAGAAATGCGGCACGGCGCGCATCATGCCTTCCACCGTGTAGAACGGGTCGTCCTTTTGCAGCGGCAGCGTGACTGTCTGCTTTGTTGCGCCTGACTTGTAGACGGCTGTAATCAGCTCAATCGTCCGGCGGCCATCCTCGCCGCCAATTGCGGGCAGGGTGTCCTTTTCCAGCGCGGAGAGGACGTTTTCCAATTCGCCCGCGTGCCCCTCGTAGGGAAGCTGCGGCTGCGCATCCACAAAATCGCGGATTTTCTGCTCCAATTCGGTGTTTTCAATCGGGAAGCCGTTCGGTTTGGAGATGGACGCGTACACGCTGAACGGCGCGGCGACTTTCGCCTTCTCGCACTGGAAGACCAGCTCCTGCTCTTCGCCGTGATGCACGACGGAGGCTGTCAGCTGCGCCAGCGCGCCCGGATATTGCAGCACGGACAGCGACAAATCCTCCACCTCAGCGTTGTCGTGCGCGACGTTTGCCATCACGCTCGTCACGGCCTGCGGAAGTCCCATCATCCAGCACAGCATGTCAATATGGTGGACGGCGTGGTTCAGCGTGCAGCCGCCGCCCTCCTTCTCCCATGTGCCGCGCCACCACAGGTCGTAGTAGCAGTGACCGCGCCACCAGGCCGATGTGACGGATGCGCACAGCACTTTGCCCGCAAGTCCGCTGTCCAGCAGTTTCTTCAGGTTGCTGATGGGCTGGCGGAAGCGGTTCTGGGCGATAATCGCGAGTTTCTTGCCGCTTTCATCGCGGGCGCGGAGCATTTCGTCGCACTCTTCCAGCGATGCCGCCATCGGCTTTTCGCAGACGACGTTCTTGCCCGAACGCAGGCTGTTGATGGAAATGCTTGCGTGGACGTACGGCGGCGTGCAGACATCCACCAAGTCAATATCCTTGCGTGAAAGGATTTTCTGGTGGTCGTCGTAGACCTCCGCTTCGGTCAGGTGATAATCCTCCTTCATTTTCTGCGCCTTTTCCGGCACAATATCCACCAGCGCCACAATCTTGCAGCGCTCCGGGAAGCGCAGGTAGGCCTCCACATGGGCGTGGGAAATGTTGCCCGTACCCACGATGGCAATCCGAATCATGGCATTCGCTCCTTCCTCAATACTCAACGCTGCGTGATGCGTTATCTGCATGATAGCACATTGACATCAAGATTTCTATGCGAATCCTGTTTTCGATTCGGCGGATTTGGCAGATTGTCGTCCTAATCAGACAAAACAGCAGTTAGTGTCCGCCGCTGCGCTGCTTGCGGTAGGCGTTCGGAGCCATGCCCGTCATCCGCCGGAAGCTGCGCAGAAAGCCGGAATAATCGCCGAATCCGCTGCGGTCGGCTACTTCACTCAGGCTCATGTCCGTCAGCAGATTCTCCTTCGCCAGCTGCACGCGGCGGTAGAGAATGTATTCGTAGACGCTGCGCCCGGCGTAGCTTGTAAACTCGTGCGAAAGGTACGATACGCTGATGGCGAAACGGCGCGCAATGTCTTCCAATTTTAGCGGTTCGGTGAAGTGGTCGTTGATGTATTGCAGCACATCGAAAATCACATCGTTGACAACGCTTGGCTGAATAGGAGCGGTTGTTCCCTGCACGGCTTGGCAGACCATGACCATGAAGTCGATGATGCGCCCGTAATTGCGGAACTGCACCATCTCGTCCGGCATGTCCTGCTGCGCGGAGATGTCTATCAGCAGCTGTTTGCACGCCAGCGCATCCACCTGCGGCAGTTCATAGTAGAATTTTCCGGACTGCAGGCGGCTGTCGAAGTAACGCTGGAGGTCAATCTGCCCGAAGCCAAGCTTTCGCAGCGTTTCCGGGCGCAGATACAGGAAGCCGCGCTCGTAGTTCTGCAGCGAACTGCCGCCCACCAGCCCGTGCATCCGAAACGGCGGCATGATAATCAGCTGATTGTTTTGCAGCGGAAACACGCTGCCGTCCACATAGTAGACCTTGCCACCCTGATAGTGGATATAAAATTCGTAGAAATCGTGGCAATGCAGCCCGCTGATGGTGTGGTGCTCCGTTACGGTATAGCACGCTTCGTACTCCGCGTCTTCGCGTCCCATCGCGTTGTAGCCGTTGATGGTCTCCGTAAATCTCATCGTTTCAGCTCCTTTCTGGGATTGTGCAACTTGCGTCGGCTATAATCAAATTAACGATACGGAAACGGAGCGTGACGTTCCCGTAACAGGCTGCCTCGTGCAGCGTCTCCCGTGGTTTCCCGTTGGCAGTGCCAGTCAGATGTTGGCTGATGCTGCTGGGAAAAACAGCGGGTTCTTTGCATGAATTCTATTTTGCATCCCGCAAAAGAGAGTTGTTTTTGTACACTTTTACGGAAACCATAATTCGTTAGAAATGGAGGCTTTTGCTTATGACAAATCCCGCGAAAGCCGCTGCCCCGGTGCGTCCGCGCCGCAAGCGCGGGAAGCATTGGCTTCAGCGCGACTGGCGGCTGTACCTGATGCTGCTGATTCCAATTGTCTGGTACATTCTGTTCTGCTACAAGCCGATGGCGGGGCTTCAAATTGCTTTCCAGAAGTATAACATGTTCAATCCCGCCAAGAGCAAGTGGATTGGGCTGGACAACTTCAAGTTCGTCTTTGGCATGAGCGATTTCGGCATTGCGCTGAAGAACACACTGATTCTGAACGGGCTGGACTTGCTCTTTGGCTTCCCCGTTCCGATTATTCTCGCCATCCTGCTCAACGAAATGCGCACGCCCAAGCTCAAGAAGTTCTCGCAGACGATGCTGTATCTGCCGCACTTCCTCTCGTGGGTCATCATCGGCGGCATGGTGCTGCAAATCTTCGCGCCGACATCGGGCGTCATCAACTCTACGCTCCTGCGCTGGGGCTGGATTTCCGAGAACATCCCCTTTCTGACGGACGGCCCGACGTGGACGTTCACCTATGTGCTCGTTGGCGTGTGGCAGTCGATGGGCTGGGGCACGATTCTCTACCTCGCGGCGATTACCGGCCTGGACATGAACCTCTTTGAAGCGGCGCGCATTGACGGCGCGAACAAGCTCCAGCAGATTTGGCATGTCACCTTGCCCGGCATCCGTTCCACCATCGTCGTTCTGCTGATTATGAACATCGGGCGTATGATGTCCATCGGCTTTGACCGCCCGTTTATCATCGGCAATACCAAGGTCAAGGACTACTGCGACGTCATTTCCACCTTCGTTTACCGCGCTGGCATTACCAACAGCCAGTTCGCCCGCGCAACCGCCATTGGTCTGTTCCAGTCCATCGTGGGCTTGGTGCTGATTACGGGCGCAAACACCGTTTCCCGCCTGTTCGACGAACAGAGTATTTGGTAAGAGGGGAGGATTTGTCATGACTGCGATTTCCACACAGGCGCATATTTGCCCTGAGAAGAAAAAGAAACTCGGTGTAGGGCAGATTATCCTCATCATCGTGATGATGCTCTTCGTGCTAATCTGCACGCTGCCGTTCATCAACGTCATTGCCATGTCAATGTCCTCCAAGTCTGCGATTCTGCGCGGCGCAGTGTCGTTCTGGCCGGTGGAATTCAACGTCGATGCCTACAAGCTCATCGTCAGCGACAATTCGATGTGGCACAGCCTGCTCTATACCATCGAACTGACGGTAATCTACACCGTGCTGGCGATGGTAATGACGATTCTGGTGGCGTTTCCGCTGTCCATGCGTCGCCTCAAGGGGCAGCGCGTCATCATGTTCTTCATCGTCTTTACCATGTACTTCTCCGGCGGCACGATTCCGATTTACCTGAACGTAAAGGAATTCGGAATGCTTGACAGCATGTGGTCGCTGATTATTCCGGGGCTGATTTCCACGTTCAACGTCATCATCCTGAAGAATTTCTTTTCTTCCCTGCCGTATGAGCTGGTGGAGGCGGCGTCGATTGACGGTGCGACGGATTTCCAAGTCCTCACCCGCATCTTCCTGCCGCTGAGCTTCTCCTCGCTGGCGACGCTTTCCCTGTTTTACGCAGTCGGCAAATGGAACAGCTTCAACGATGCGCTGTACTACATCACCTCGCGTGAACTGCAGCCCTTGCAGCTCAAGCTGTACAACCTCATCAAGGGCAGCCAGTCGGTGGAAGTCGCCGTCGCGGAGGGCAGCTCGAATGACCTGAGCACCAACGTGTCCGAATCCATTCAGTCCGCAACCATCATCTTCGCGACGCTCCCGATTCTGATTGTATACCCGTTTGTGCAGCGCTACTTCGTGGCAGGCGTTACGATGGGCGCAGTCAAGGGTTAATCAATCCCCACATCTTCCTTGGAACGGGCGGCAAAAGCCGTTCAAAATAGAAAGGAGTACCCCTATGAAAAAGTTTCTGGCTCTGGTTTGCACGCTGTGCCTGCTGCTGACGGCGCTTCCGCTGACGGCACTGGCGGCGGATGACGATTGGGTAACGCTCAACGTCGAAATGTATGACCGCTCCATCGCAGGCTTCAACGTGGAGGACTGCTGGCAGCTGCACTACATTCAGGAGAACTTTGGTGATCCGAACCACATCAAGGTTAACTGGATTCCCGTTTCCCGCTGGGAGGAAGGCACGATTCTTTCCACCCGTCTGGCGGGCGGAACGGCTCCGGACATCTGCATGACCTACGGCACGGATTTGGTGCAGCAGTACATCGACATGGGCGGCATCCTGCCGCTGGATGACCTGCTGGCCGAATACGGTCAGGAACTGAAGGCATTCCTCGGCGACGAGGTGCTGCAGTACGGTCAGTATGACGTGGGCGACGGCAAAGAGCAGTATTACCTGCCCGCGCGCCGCATCATCGTCGCGACGCAGAGCATGTTCATCCGCAAGGACTGGCTGGAAAAGCTGGGCATGGAAGTTCCCACGAACGTGGAAGAGCTGTATGCCTACCTGAAGGCGGCGAAGGAGCAGAAGCTGGGCGGCGAAAAAACCGTGCCGTATTCCTCCGACCTGTACGCGGCTGACCCCTTCTACGGCTGGATTTACCAGATGGATGCCTTCCTTGATTACAGCAAGATTACCGAGGAAGACTGGGTGGCGAACCACAAGTTCCACTACATGCTGCCTGGCGCGAAGGAAGCGCTGCGCTGGATGAACAAGTTCTTCAATGAGGGTCTGGTTTCCGATTACTTCGGCATTGAGAACTCCAAGCAGACCGACAGCGACCGCGTGAACGGCTATGACGGCTTCTGGGTCGGCAACTGGGACGTCGCGTGGCGCATGGAAAAGTCCTACGCGCAGGATTTGGCGAAGAACGTTCCCGGCGCGAGCTGGATTGCCTGCGACCCCTTCAAGCCCGAAAGCGGCACGACCCCGCATGAATCCTACACCGCCGCTGGTCAGGCGATTTTCATCCCCGCTTCTGTGGATGAAAAGGTTGCGGTCGCCGCGATTAAGTACCTGAACTGGATGTGCAAGCCGGAATCGCTGTATGCGCTGCAGAACGGCGAAATGGGCTACAACTACACCACCGTCAACGAGAACAACATCCCGACCGACCTGAAGAACATCAACGACACCGACGACGCGCACAAGATGCACGCGACCGACGGCGCGCCGATTTGCAACGGCTTCTTCTATGGCTCTGACGAGCTGAACTACGCTGCGACCGCTATGGGCTTCCCCGGCTACGAGGATGTTGTGGCGGACAGCCTTGTGATTGCCAACGACGGCGCTTACGAACCCGTCAGCTTCACCCGCACCATCCAGTCCCGCATCGACTATGGCACGACCATCATCTCCAAGGAAGCGGAACTGCTGGTTCAGGTTGTGACCTGCAAGCCGGAAGATTTCGACGCAACGTGGGATAAGTACACCAACGAAATCCTTTCCGCCGGCGGTCAGCAGATTATCGACGAGCAGCGTCAGGCATACAAGGATGGCGCATACCGTGGCTTCTATCCGATGGCGCAGAAGTAATAAGCGCACGCAAACTTCACAAAAAGGGGGCTGCGTCTTGGACGCAGTCCTTTTTTTCGGAATAACCCTCCTGATATTTCTGTTTTTCCCTGATTGAAATTGACAAAGAGTCTGCTTGGCTCTATGATGGGAGTGTATCGGTATGCTTCGACTTGGAATCATCGGTGCGGGCGGCATTGCCAGCCTGCATACCCACAACATCCTGAGCGGCAAATGCCCGGAAGTGCAGCTGACCGCCATGGCAGACCGCAAGGAAAGCCGCCGAGAGTGGATTCGCGCAACCGTGCCGGACGCTGCGGTTTTCTGCGAGGGCAGCGATTTGATTGCGTCCGATGCCTGCGACGCAGTGCTGATTGCAACGCCGCACTATCAGCATCCGACGCTGGCGATTGAGGCGTTCCGCCATGGAAAGCATGTCCTGTGCGAAAAGCCGGCGGGCGTGTACACCTTGCAGGTGCGGGACATGATCGCGGAGGCGGATAAGCATCCCGAACTGACCTTCGGCATGATGTTCAACCAGCGCACGAACTGCGTCTACCGCAAGGCGAAGGCGCTGATTGACAGCGGCGCACTGGGTGAAATCAAGCGCATGATCTGGGTTGTGACGGACTGGTATCGCACGCAAAGCTACTACGATGCCGGGGCGTGGCGCGCAACGTGGGATGGCGAGGGCGGCGGTGTGCTGCTCAATCAATGCCCGCATCAGCTGGATTTGCTGCAATGGCTCTGTGGGCTGCCCGTGCGGGTGCGCGCTGCCTGCCATGAGGGGAAATGGCACGACATCGAGGTGGAGGACGACGTGACCGCTTATCTGGAATTTGCAAACGGCGCAACGGGCACGTTCATTGCATCCACGGGGGATGCGCTGGGCGAAAACCGGCTGGAAATCATCGGAACGCGCGCGCGGATTCGCATCGAGAACGACCAATTGACGCTGGATACGCTCAGCGTGGATGAGCGCGACTGGTGCCCCGTGTGCAAAGAGCCGTTCGGCGTACCGGATATTCAGCACGAAATCGTGCAGACAGACGGCGAAAATCCGCAGCACGCGGGCGTGTTGAACGCCTTCGCAGCGCATATCCTGCACGGTACGCCGCTTGTTGCCGACGGGCGCGAGGGTATCCGCGGGCTGATGCTGTCCAACGCCATGCACCTTTCTTCGTGGACGAATCAGACCGTTTCGCTGCCTATTGACGAAGAACTGTTCTTGAAGCTGCTGAACGAAAAACGCAGAACATCCCGCCATAAGGACGAAGTGGATGCTGCCATCGACGTTTCCGGCAGCTTTGGAAGCACGAGAAAGTAACCTATTCCAAGGAGGAAATCAGCGTGGAGAAGATTCGCCTCGGTATTATCGGCATTGGCAACATGGGCTCGGAGCACTGCCGGCTCATCCTGTCCGGGCAAACGCCGGAAATTGCGCTGACCTGCGTTGCTGATCCGCGCCAAGACCGCCGTGACTGGGCGCAGCAGACGCTCCCCGCCGGAACGGGCATCTATGCCGACGGCATGTCGCTCATCCGCGCCCATGCGTGCGACGCTGTGCTGATTGCCACGCCGCATGAGCTGCATCCGCCGCTTGCGGAGGCGGCACTCCGGGCAGGACTGCATGTATTGAGCGAGAAGCCCGCGGGTGTTTACACGGCGCAGCTGCACCCGGTCATCGCTGCCGCACAGGAGACGGGCAGGACGTATGCGCTCATGTTCAACCAGCGCACGAACTGCGTCTACCGCCGCCTGAAAGCGCTGCTGGATTCCGGCGAGTTAGGCGCGCTGAAGCGTGTGACGTGGGTGGTGACGGACTGGTATCGTTCACAGGCGTATTACGATTCCGGGGCTTGGCGCGCAACGTGGACGGGCGAGGGCGGCGGCGTGCTGCTCAACCAATGCCCGCATCAGCTGGATTTGCTGCAATGGCTCTGCGGACTGCCGACAACGGTGCGCGCGTTCTGCCACGAGGGCAAATGGCACGACATTGAGGTGGAGGACGACGTGACCGCCTATCTGGAATTTCCGGGCGGCGCGACGGGCGTTTTTATCGCCTCTACCGGGGAGCTGCCCGGCACGAATCGGCTGGAAATCGCCTGTGACCGCGGCAAAGTCGTCTGCGAAAATGGTCAGCTGACGCTATGGCGCTTGCCGCAGAGCGAATCCGCCTATTACCGCCGAAGCGCATCCGCATACCCCCACGCCGAGACGCAGGTGGAGATTTTGCCGCTGGACGGGGAGAATCCGCAGCACGTCGGTGTGCTGAACGCTTTTGCGGCGCATATCCTGCACGGCACGCCGCTGGTGGCGGACGGGGCAGAGGGTATCCGCGGGCTGATGCTGTCCAACGCCATGCACCTTTCCTCGTGGACAGGCAAGCCTGTGTCCCTGCCGATTGACGAGGGCGAATTTGCGCGGCTTCTGGCGGAAAAACGCCTGCATTCAAGGAAAAAGCAGGTGAAAGAGGTCACGTTCGCGACGGATCACAGCGGGACGGGAAGGGCTGAAGGATGATCGGAATAGGCAGCACCGCACGACTCGGCAGCGCGTTGGACGCGAATTTTCTCCGGGCAGGCACATACGCCTGCCCGTTTTTTGCGTCGTTCTTTTTTCGGAATAGCTGTTAAATTGCTTGAAAAAATGGAAATAAAGGTGTATAATGAAAGCAGAATGACGTTCTCCGGTGAGCGGCGCGCTGCTTGAAAGAGAAGGTCTGATATCGGGCGATAAAAAAGGAGGAATTATCATGGCTGTGAATTTGAAGAAGGGTCAGAAGGTTGATTTGACGAAGGGCAATCCCGGCTTGAGCAAAATCATGGTCGGCTTGGGCTGGGACGTGAACCGCTACGACGGCGGACATGACTTTGACTTGGATGCCTCTGCATTTCTGCTGGGCGCAAATGGCAAGGTTGCGAACGATTCGAACTTCGTGTTTTACAGCAACCCGGCTGATCCGTCCGGCGCGGTGCGGTACGGCGGCGACAACAGAACCGGCGCTGGGGAGGGCGACGACGAGACGATTTTCGTTGACCTTGCCACGGTTCCGGCAAACGTGGAGAAGATTGACTTCACCGTGACCATCTACGACGCCGCCGAGCGCCGCCAGAACTTCGGGCAGGTCAGCAATGCGTACGTCCGCGTTGTGGATGAATCCACGGGCATGGAGCTGATTCGCTACGATTTGGAGGAGGATTTCTCCATTGAAACGGCGATTGTTGTTGCAGAAATCTACCGCCACAACGGTGAATGGAAGTTCAATGCCATCGGCAGCGGTTTCCAGGGCGGACTCGAAGCCCTCTGCATCAACTTCGGCGTGAATGTATAACGGTGCGGAAATAACCTGACAGAGGAAGAGACGTACCCCGTTTCCTCCTCTTTTTTTCAAAATACAGCGCGTCTGCGGAGGAAAATAGGAGCATGAAGAACAGCAAACGCCTTCGGATTAGTTACAACGCCCCTGCTATCTTGTCCTTTGTCCTGATTTGCTTTGCGGTGCAGCTGCTGAATGTCCTGACAAAAGGGGCAAGCAATCGGGCTGTGTTCAGCGTCTATCGTTCCTCGTTTCTTGATCCGCTGGCATATCTGCGCTGCGTCTGCCACGTCTTTGGCCACGCAAACTGGAATCACCTGATGGGCAACATGATGTATATCCTGATTCTGGGGCCGATGCTGGAGGAAAAGTACGGCACGTCCAACATGGTGTTCATCATGCTGGTGACGGCGCTGGCGACGGGGCTTGCGAACCTGATTTTCTTCCCGAACATTCGCCTGCTGGGGGCGAGCGGCATCGTGTTCGCGATGATTCTGCTCTCATCCATCACCATCACGGAAGAGCATACGATTCCGCTTTCGTTCATTCTTGTTGCCGCGATTTACATCGGGCAGCAGGTGTATCAAGGGCTTTTCACGGCGGATAACATCTCGCAGATGGCGCATATCGTGGGCGGCATGATCGGCTCGGTGCTGGGATTTGTAATGAACAAGTATAAAATGAGCCGTTATGAACGAGGCAGCCATGGCTAACAGAATCAACGCAAGTAATCTTTCTGATTTGCTCCTTCCCATGCGCCAAAGAGGAAATGCGCCGGGGGTATACTTTGTGCGCCTGTGCCAATGGAGCCCGGAAATCAAGGATTTCCTCTGGCGCTACCACGAAGCGGCGCGTGCAAAGGGTGTTATCATTGAGGGGCAAATCGGCAATCCGGATGAGCGGCAGCTGAGTTACCTGACGGAAATGCTGGGCAGTGCGTTTGAACCGAATCCGGCGTTCATTACCCAAGCGCTGCAAAAGTGGATGCCGCGCATGAGTCAGGCAAATCGCGTTTCGTTTGCCGAAGCAATGTGCGACCAGATGGATGAATTGAAGCGGAAGGGAAAAACTGACAGCATCATCCGGAACATCTACATGAAGGTGATGTGCTGGCTGTACTACAAATTCGAGCGCCTGATGCCCTTCCTGGGCGACGACAATCCGCCCCGTATTCTCTACGAATGCAATGCGGTTACGGCGCATGAGCTGATTCTCCTGCGCATTTTGTCGATGATGGGGACGGACATACTGCTGCTGGAGCCGCAGGGCGACGCGGCGTACTTGAAGCAGGATGCAGCCTCGGTATGGTCGCAGCTGCTGATTGTGCAGGGAATGCCCTTCGCGAAGGATTTCACACTCAAGCAGTTCCGCAAGGAAATGGCGGCGGCAGCGGCGGGAAATATGCGCCCGCCGTTGCAGCCTGCGCCGCGTCTGGTGGCATCCACGCAGCCGATGCGCCAGCCTGCCCCCGCTGTGCCGCGTCCGGCGATAGCGCCGAACCAGCCGATGCGGACAACGCCACCCGCTGTGCCGCAGCGGCGTGACCCTGAAACATACTTCCCGAAGCCGTCGCGGATGGCGTGCACGAATGCGTGGATGAAGGAAGCATCCTATGAGGAAATCCTGACCCCCATTGCGGACCGCGGCGACGACTTCCGCCTGTTCTACCATGCGTTCATCCGCTTAAAAGGCGTGCCGGATAAGCAGACGTACATCAGCGACCTGTTCCAGTTCTACCAGAAGTTCCGCAGCACGGGGCGCAGAATCGCCATTGTCGACGACGGATTATCCCTGCCCGGCCCGGAGGAAGCGGCGCAAATCCGCCGTCACCCGTACCGCTCGCAGGAGGAGCTGATAATCGACATTGCCGGGAATCTGCCCGCATGTGCGAATGTGGAGCTGCAGCGGCTGATGCAGCAGGCGTTCGTCCGGACGATGATGGCGGCGGCAAAAGCCGAACCGAACCTGAACCGCCTCCTGATTTCCGCCGTGTATCTGCTTTGCTGGATTCGGCAGTATCAGGCGGCGCTGTTTCAGGGCTACAAGGGCAGCGAAATTCCGTGCTTTGTGCTGATGGGCGGGTGCAGAAATCAGCATGACGCGCTGTTTGTGCAGTACCTTGCCCAGCTCCCCGTGGATATCCTGATTCTCGCGTGCGATTTGAGCCGCCTGTGTACCGTGCAAAGCGACCAGCTGCTGGAATTGACGGGCAAGGACTCTATGCCCGTGCCGAAATTCCCGCGTGACGGCGGCAGCGTGCAGATGCGCACAATGGCATCGAACGCCGAGCAGGACTTAACGTCGATTCTCTACACCGATTCGGGTATTTACCGCAATCGGCAGTTCTCGCGGGCGGACGCGATTACGCTGCAAACCACCTACGACGAGGTGTTCATCCTCTGGAGTCAGGAACTCAAATACCGCGCGAATTTCAGCACGGTGAATCAAGTGGTCAACATGCCCGTGGTGTATGCAAAGGTTTCCGGCGTGGAGGACGGCAAGGTGGAGGCATACTGGCAGAAAATCAAACTTCTGCTGGGAGATGACACGATGCTGATTCCCTCGCTGCCCTATGTTGTAACCGGCGCAGCCAACCAGTTTCAGCCGCTGGCGGTGAAAACGCTGCGAAACGGCAGGCTGAAACGCGAGGAAATCAAGGCAGACCGCCAATATCCGTTCGCTCTGCTGCGCGAAGAACTGCAGGAGCATATGTTTGACAAGGTGCAGCTGATGCTGGATGAGCGGATAATCAAAGGCACGTTCACCAACGGCACGGAATACACGGTGCTGGCGACGGTGCTGAACATGAACCGCGATATCGTCCGGCGGCTGCAAAGTTTCGATTTTACGAAGAAGAATCCCAAGATGGTCGTGCTGTGTACGGGCGAGCAGCCGTGTTCGTTGGAGGATGCAATCCTGATGACCTTCCTGAATCTGGTGGGCTTTGACATTGCGCTCTTTGTCCCGACCGGGTATCAGACGATTGAGCGCTACCTCAATGGGAATTATCCGGTGGAGCACCAAATCGGCGAATACGTCTACGATTTGCAAGTGCCGGATTTTAACGCACTGACCCCAGTCAAACGTTCGTGGCTTGAAAACATACTGAAAAGAGGTAACTGACAATGGCAATGAATTTCAACCGTCCCGCAGGCGCACCGACCACGGCCGTCGCTGCCAAGCCGGAAACGGCGCTGATGGAAGTGCAGCCCTATGACATCATTGCGGATCAGCAGGCGACGCAGAAGCAGCTTGCGCATTCGCCTGAAATCGAGTCGCTGACCGCCGGCATCGACGTCAACGACTTGAACACGATTGTTACCTTCGGCAGCCACTCGGCGGAAGAAATCTCCAAGGCATCGGATGTTGTCCTGCGCAGCATGAACATGAGCCAGCTGGATGAATCCAGCAAGATGCTCAATTCGCTGGCGAAAATCATGGATCAGTTTGATATCAACGAGATTCGTGACAACCCGTCGCTGTTTGGCAAGCTGTTCGGCAACCTGCGCAAGCAGCTGGACAAGATTCTGGCGAAGTACAACACGATGGGCAACGAGGTGGACAAAATCTACGTCCAGCTGAAGCAGTATGAAGGGGAAATCAAACAGTCGAATCAAAAGCTGGAGACGATGTTCCAAGCCAACGTGGGCTACTTCCATGAGCTGGAGAAGTACATTGTCGCGGGCGATCAGGGCTGTCAGGAAATTCAGAACTACATGACCCAGCTTCAGCAGCAGATGGAAGCAACGGGCGACCAGTCCATCACGTTTGAGCTGCAGTCGCTTCAGCAGGCGCTGGCGATGCTGGAGCAGCGCACGCAGGACCTGCGCACGGCGGAGAGCGTCGCTTTGCAGTCCATCCCCATGATTAAGACGATTCAGTTCAGCAACATGAACCTTGTCCGCAAGATTAACTCGGCGTTTATCGTCACGCTGCCTGTCTTTAAGCAGGCGCTTGCGCAGGCGATTATGCTCAAGCGGCAGAAGATTCAGGCGGATGCTATTTCCGCACTGGATGAACGGACGAACGAAATGCTGCTGAAGAACGCCCGCAACACGGTGGAGCAGGCGAAAATCACCACGCGCCTTGCCTCTGGCAGTTCTATCAAGGCGGATACGCTGGAAACCACTTGGCGCACCATTATGACGGGGCTGGACGAAACGAAGAAGATTCAGGAGAGCGCCCGCGCGCAGCGTGCGCAGGATCAGGCGAAACTGGAAGCCATCAAGAAGGACTTCATGTCCCGCTATAACATGCCCAACAGGTAAGGGATAAAGGCACTACCGCACAATTCGTTGGCAGCGCTGGCGATGCCTTTTCTGCCATCTGCTTCTTGCAGAAATCTCGATTTACCTCCAGTAAACCTTCGATTTCTGCAATCGCATCTGACAAAAAATGCATTCGCCATCGCACCAACTCATTTGTGCGGTATTGCCTAAAGCAAATGAGAAAACTATTTGCGCTTATCCTGATTCTGGGTGTGCTGGCGTGTGCGCTGGGCTTCTATGCCGCTGATACGTTTGAAACCAGCGACTACTACCGCGTGCTGAACCCCATTTTCCGCACTGCCGTGGGTCACGACATTGACCCTGACACGGTGAAGGACGCGATGGCGATTCATGTGGACGGCAACCTGCCCGGTGTCGGTGAATTTAACTTCTCGCTGAATGCCCTGATTGATGGCGGCGTTGATTTGCCGGGATTAGGGCATGTTTCCCTGTCCGATTTGCTGGGGAAGGAGCTGAACTTCGCTCAGCGCCTGCAGGCAAAAGCGGTGATTGCCGGATACGGCTGGAGCCACGAGCTCAAGCTGTACGGCGGCATTGCGGCAGGCGTGATGGCGTTCCTGCTGATTGGAACGCACCGCCCGAAGCGCAGAAGGTAATCCGGCTATATATTAAAACCCCATACAGGGTGCGCAAATGCCCTGTATGGGGTTTCAATTGTCATGATATTATTTCAGCCAGTCCGCAAATTCTTCCTGCGACTGCCCGTCAATCGTCAGGAACGTGCACGTCGGATGCCCAGCATCGAGGTACGCCTGGTCACTGCCCGGCAGCGGCGGATCCTGCTTCGTTGGGGAGAGCCAGAAGTACGTCTGCTTGCGCGGACTGATGCGCTGCTCGTAGCTGTCGCGGTAGCCGGCGCGGTTCAGCGGGCACAGCACCTGATTTTTCAGCTCCGCACGGGGAATCGGCGGCGCGTTCAGGTTGCACACCGTCAGTTCCGGCGCGCCGCGCGTGACCAGCTTCTCCGCCATCTCTACGGCCCAGTCGGACAGGTACGCCAGCGTGTCGTGCGGCGTCTGCTTCTCGGCGGATACGGCAATGCCCGGCTTATGCAGGAATGTCGCTTCCCGTGCCGCACCGACGGTTCCGGACACATACACCGACATGCCGACGTTGTAGCCCAAATTGATGCCGCTGATGACGGCGTCCGCGTCCGGCGCAAGGTTCATTGCTCCGATGCGGCAGCTGTCCACCGGCGTACCGAAAATTGCCCACGCTTCATCCGCATCGGGCACTTCGCGCTTCTCCGCCAGAATCGGCTGCTCGATGCTGAATGCATGTGCCTTTGCACTCTGCTGCGTCGCTGGCACGCAGACCGTCACCCGATGCCCGGCACGCTTGACCGCCTGCGTCAGAATCGGCAGAAACGGGCTGGTGATGCCGTCATCGTTCACAATCAGAAAGTGCATGGTTATTCTCCTTCCGCAGGGGTCAGCGCGACCAAGAGCGTCTGCATGTTCTCGCGCATCCGATCCTCATAGTAAGTCAGCGGCACGTCGGTTTCCGGGCCGGTCACAACGGGGTCAAGCGTGTAAATCGGCGCGCCCGTCTCGCGGGAAATCGTCTGCGCCGCCATATCATCGTACTGTGGCTCGGTGAACAGCGGCGGATTGTTCAGCTCACGGATAGTGCGCACCAGCTCCGCCAATTGCGCGGGGGACAGCGCGTCGCCCGGCTCGTGGTTGACGACGGCGGCGACTGTCAAGCCATACGCCCGCGCAAAATACGGGAATGCCTCGTGGAAGGTGACGATGTTCTTGTTCGGCACGGCTGCAAGGGTGGCTTTCAGCTCCTCATCCAGCGCCGTCAAGCGCGACACATAATCCGCGCGGTTTTGCTCAATCTGCGCTTCGTACTGCGGCATGGCGCTGATAAGCCCGTCTGCCAGGTTGTCCACCATCTGGATGGCGTTCTGCGCATCAAGCCAGATATGGGCGTTCGCTTCGCCCGCGTGGTGATGCCCATGGTCGTCGGCGTCTTCCTCCTCGTGGTCATGGTCATGGTCGTCCACATACTCGTCCATGCCGTCCTCGGTCAGCAGCGTGATGCCGGCGGACGCATCCACCACGGGCAGCTTCGGGAACGTGTCCATCACGCGGGTGAGGTAGCTTTCCATGCCCGCGCCGTTGATGAGGAATACATCCGCCTTGTTCAGCACCTTCATATCGCCGGTGGAAAGCTGATAATCATGCAGACAGCCGGTGTTCGGCGCGGCAAGGTTGCGGATGGTGATGCCGTCGATGCCCTGCGTGAGGTTGAGGGCGAAGAGGTAGATGGGATAGAACGACGTGACGACGGTTTCCGCCGAGGCGAGGGCGGGAGAGAGGAAAATGAGCAGCGTCAAAAGGGCTGCAAGCAGCTTTTTGGTTTTCATGTGATGATGATTCCTTCCTAAAACAGTGGTTGATTGGGGGATGCAGTGGCTGCCTACGGCGCATTTTCCCGAAGGATTCGCTCCAGCAGCGCTTTTTCCGCCGATGACAGCGGGTAGAATTGCATCAGCGTCCGCATAGCGCACAGGCTGCCGGAGGTCATGGCGAACGCCATCAGCGTGTCCTTCGGCATTCCGGTTGTGCCGAGGGATTCAAAGAGGACGGCAAGCAGCTCATCCGCCAGCAGGGGGAACTCCTCCATGCGGAAACGGCGGGTTCGTCCGTCCGGCATGGAAACGCGCATCTGCGGGCCGAGAATGGCGTATAAATCGCGGAACAAGCCATCGCGAAGCGCTTCGCACAAGGCGGAAAGGTCGTCGCCCACGCGGTAGTGCCGCAGCCGTTCTGCCGCATGTGTTCCGACCCCGGAATGCGCCAGCGCTGTCCCGATTCGTATCGCCAGCACCTGCTGCACCCGGTCAAGCGGAATTGCAATCGCCATAGCCTGTCCTCCTTTGGGGGAGATGCAGAATCCCCGCCCTTTTCATTTCGACATCCAAAGGCAAAATCCCTTGTTTCCAAACTTTTTTTGCACTTTTTTTCGGGCGGTAATTCCCAGAAAAATATGCAGGATTCAGCATAAAATTCGCCGCCGCATGAAATTATCCACAGGAACTTGTGGAGAACATAGCTTCTTTCCACAAGATTTTGTTCCGCCGGGCTGCAAAACGGCATGGGTCATGCACAAAAATGACGGAATCGGAATGCTTGCGATTTTGGCGAACCTGTGGTATGATACAAAAGGATGCGAATGGACATGAATGCAAAAGCATCACAGGCTCACGGCCGCAGGTCGGTCGTGCGCCTTTTTCGCCCCCTTGCGTCCCCAACGCGGACAAAAAAGCCGGTCGGACAATGCGTCCGCGCAAAGAATACGGAGGAATCCCCTGATGGACATGGAAGAGCTGTGGTCAAAGACACGCGAGGTGCTTCGCGCGGAAGTCAACGCCGTAGTGTACAATTCTCTGCTGGGCAGCAACAACCTCGTTCCGGCGCTGCTTGACGGCGATACGCTTGTGCTTCGCGTGGTGATGGACAATCTGAAGCTGCTGATTACCAACCAGTGGTATTCGACGATTGTCCGTGCGCTCAGCCAGGTGGCGGGCCATCAGATGGATGTGGAAATCCTGACGCAGGAGGAAATCGAGGCGCGTCCGCAGCTGAAGCAGAAGGCGGTGGAGGAGCAGGAGACGGTGCTGGAAAGCTCTGTCGCCCTGAACCCGAAGTACACCTTCGAGACGTTCGTCGTCGGCAGCGGCAACCGTTTTGCCCATGCCGCCGCGCTGTCCGTCGCCACTGACCCGGCTCATTCCTACAACCCGCTGTTTATCTACGGCGGTGTAGGCCTTGGCAAAACGCACCTCATGCACGCCGTCGGCAACTTCATCCGCGAGCATGACCCCAGCAAACGCATCCTCTATATCCCCGGTGAAACCTTCACCAACGAGTTGATTTCCGCTATCCAGCAGGGGCGGAACATTCAGTTCCGCAACCGCTTCCGCAGCGTTGATGTGCTGATGGTGGACGATATTCAGTTCATCGCCGGCAAAGAATCCACACAGGAAGAATTCTTCCACACCTTCAATACCCTGCATACCGCCGGAAAGCAGATTATCCTTACATCCGACCGTCCGCCGCAGGAAATTGCCCGCCTTGAGGATCGCCTGAAGAGCCGCTTTGCGTGGGGGCTGACCTGCGATATCAAGAAACCGGACGTGGAAACACGAATCGCCATCCTGCGCGAAAAGGCGCGGCAGGAAAACATCACGATGGATGAGGACGTGTACGAGGCCATTGCGACGCGCGTCGAATCCAACATCCGTGAACTGGAAGGCAGCCTGACCCGCCTTGTCGCTTATGCGCAGCTGACGAATCGCCCGATTACCGTGCAGCTGTGCGAAGAGGCGCTGCACGACATTTTCGCCAAGAAGGTGCGCAAGGAAGTGACGGCGCAGGTTATCATGCAGGCGGTGGCGAACTACTACTCCATCACGGTGGATGACCTGATTCGCCCCACGCGCCGCCGCGAAATTGCTGTTCCGCGCCAGATCGCGATGTACATCACGCGCGACCTGACGAACCTCTCCCTGCCGCAGATTGGGCAGGTGTTCGGAAACCGCGACCACACGACGGTGCTGCATGGCTGCAACCAGATTGCCAACGCCATCAAGAACGATCCGTCGATGGCGAGCGTGGTGAATGATTTGAAGGAAATCATTGTGGACAACAAGTAATTGCATCAATATGTATATTCCCCCTCGTGCTGTGTTAATACAGGCGAGGGGGAATTTTTTATGTGGCTTGATTTGCGTCGGAAGTTTACACCGGAGCATCTAATACGAACCGTAGGTTCGCTGGATAAACACGCGGGTACTGTATGAAAGTGTCACTAACTGAATCGCGCGGAAGGGTCAAGGGAGGAACTCCCTTGCGGAGTCCAGGGGCAAAGCCCCTTGGGTCACTCCTTCAACATCTCCTCAATCTGCCAGAAAACATCTTTCGGGATTCCCTTCTCGTTCAGCAGCCCGCTGTGCGTGCCGTTCATCTTGTAGGTGTAGGAAGTCGGCTGGTCGTTCGGGAAATCGAACATGCCCCAGACGGATACGCCCGTCAGCGGCTGCGTGCCGCCGCGGTTCACGGCGCAGAGGACCTTGAAGAGACGAACGTAGAAATCCGCGTGCTCTTCGACTTTCGCCGCGTCAAAGTTGCGCACTGCCATTTCCGTCAGCTGCACTTCCAGCCCTTCCGCCGCATAGGTCTTGATGGCGGTGCTGATGAGCGCCAGGTCATTCACATTCATGCAGCCCGTCTGCGTGCCGTAGCCGCCGATGTACCCCTGCATCCCAACGCCGTCGCAGAGCTTGCGCGGGTTCCCGTCCGCATCCACCGCGAAGCTGTTGATGCTCCGTGTCAGGGCGATAATGGCATCCCGTTTTTCGGCGTAGAACGTGTTGTAGTCGTTGTAGAACAGGCGGATGTCCGCCCCAAGCGCATCCACCGTGTTGCGCGCGTAGAGGAATGCATATTCCACATAGTCGCTGCCGATGGTGTCATAGAACACGTTGCTCACGCCGCTGCGGGTGGTGCGGATGTGCCGCGGGTCAGTCGAATCGAACTCGCTGCCTTCGCCGACGGCTTCATTCACCACGTCCCAGCAGTACACCACGCCGGGAAATTTCTCTTCAAAGTGGGTGATGACCTGCGTGATGTAGCTCTCCAGCCGCTGGAGCATCACCTCCCGGCTGACAAGCGGCTTGCCTGCGTCGTACTGCTCGTGGAAAAACCAAGGGGTCATATAGGCATCCCATACCAGCACATGCCCGCGCACGCCGAGGCCGTTCTCCTGCGCCCAAGCGACCATCTTGTCCGCCGCGCTAAAATTCATGCGCGGCATCCCGTCGCTGCTGGCGCGGCTTTTGCTCTGGTCAAGCAGAGAGTACGCCTTCATCTCGTTCGTCGCCGTGATGCTGTTGCAGTGCGTTTTCAGGAAGTTCAGGTAGTTCGCGTCCCATAGCTGCATGTAGGACAGCGCGCCGCCGAAGCGGAAGCCGTGCGCCATCGTCAGCTCATGCATCGGGGTCACGGGTTCGTCCTCCTCCTCAGCCAGCGCCGCGCACGGCACAAGCATGAGCATCAGCAGGATGGACAGCATTCGTTTCATGGGGATTCTCCTCCTTTTATACTATTTCCAGATTCACCTGCACCATCTGCTTGCGCCTTTTCCCTTCTGGCGTCCGTTCAT
>OLOA01000663.1_pt1 | contig 36954 bp, 34 predicted proteins | sample 1672201 | NCBI WGS metagenome assembly OLOA01 (sample SAMEA3136658, study PRJEB25190) | human gut metagenome
GCAATGTGACAAATGCCTGCGACACAGAAGAACTCTTTCCTGCAATGATGAGCAACCCCAAGTTCCTCTACAGCGGCTTCTATTCATTTACCCCTCAGGATGTAATGGAGTTCTTTGAGGAAGCAGGTGTCCCTCTGAAGGTAGAGCGTGGAAACCGCGTATTTCCACAGTCTGACCATTCCTCGGACATCATCCGCGCACTGGAGCGTGAGCTGAAGAAAGCAGGAGCAAAGATTCATCTTCACACTGCTGTACAGGAAATCATAAAGAAATCGGTAACGGAATTTGTAACAGATTCAGCAAATACCCTGGAATCAGAAGCCACATTAACAGAATCAGGATCTGCCGCAGGAAAAGGCAGAAAAGGAAAAAAATCACCTGACATACCGCAGGAGAAGATCACAGGAGTCATCCTTACAGACGGAACCTTCATGGAAGGCGATGCAGTCATCGTGGCAACTGGCGGATTCTCTTATCAGAGCACCGGCTCAACAGGCGATGGATACCGCTTCGCAAGAGAACTTGGATTGAAGGTCACAGACATTGCACCTTCTCTTGTCCCATTAAAGACGAAAGAAGACTATATCCCTAAGCTTCAGGGACTTTCCCTTAAGAACACAGGTCTCACTATAAAGAATGGAAAGAAAGTGCTCTATGAGGATTTCGGAGAGATGATGTTTACCCATTTCGGAGTCACAGGTCCAATGATCCTGTCCGCCAGTGCCCACATCGGTGCAAAACTGGCGAAAGCACCAAATGGCGAACTGTTCGCATATCTGGATCTGAAACCTGCACTCACCAGAGAACAGCTGGATGCCAGAATCCTGCGTGAATTTGAAGCAGGACCAAACAAACAGTTCAAGAATGTGATCGGCGTACTTTTCCCGTCATCCCTGACTCCGGTAATGCTGGAACTGGGCGGAATCCCCGCAGAGAAGAAAATCCACGACATTTCCAGAGAAGAACGCCAGCACTTCATTGACCTTATCAAAGCCTTCCCCTTCACAATCACAGGAATGGGTGAGTTCAAAGAAGCCATCATCACCAGAGGCGGCGTCTCTGTCAAAGAGATCAATCCCGGAACAATGGAATCAAAGAAAATCTCAGGTCTTTACTTCGCAGGCGAGGTACTGGATCTGGATGCAGTGACAGGTGGATACAATCTGCAAATCGCATGGTCAACCGCATATCTGGCAGCGCAGGCTATACAGTAAGCTGAAACAAGCAGATGATGAGTACCTTGTAGGTGGATTATATCTATGATATGATTCAGCTATACGTTATTTAACGATTCATAAACATCAATCAATAATAAAACAGAGAAAATTTGTCTAAATAATAGAAACAGGAGGAACCGTGAAAATGGGATGTAACATAGCCATAGACGGACCTGCAGGAGCAGGAAAGAGCACCATCGCAAAGAAAGTAGCAAAAGAATTATCATTTATTTACGTAGACACAGGAGCCATGTACAGAGCAATGGCCTTATATCTTCTGAACCATGGAGTAAACGGAGAAAATCAGGAAGAGATCGAGGCAGTATGTTCCGGTGCTGACATCTCCATCGAATACAAAAACGGAGAACAGATCGTCATCCTCAACGGTGAGAACGTAAACGCTATGATCCGTACAGAACAGGTAGGAAACATGGCATCCAAAAGCTCCGCAAACCCGAAAGTCAGAGCCCACCTTCTGAAACTCCAGAGAACCTTGGCAGAGAAAAACGACGTAGTCATGGATGGCAGAGATATCGGCACAACTATCCTTCCAAACGCAGAAGTAAAGATCTACCTCACAGCAAGCGCAGACACCAGAGCAAAGAGAAGAGCACTGGAATATGAGCAGAAAGGTGAGCCTTTCGACCTGGATCAGATCCGAAAAGACATCATCGAGCGTGACCAGCGAGACATGAACCGCGAAATCTCCCCTCTGAAACAGGCAGATGACGCAGTGCTCGTAGATTCTTCGGAAATGGGAATTGATGATGTTGTAGATGCTATTCTTAATGTATATAAAGAAAAGGTACAGAAATGATCAGATAACTGCCTGTAGTTCATCAGAAGATGACACACGGCAAAGATATCTGACACAGGATTTCATGCTCTGATGAGCTGGATTAAGATGCATTATTTCAGAGAATTGCTATAAATTCCGGAAGAATGGCAATGAATATAAATTAAGAGGATTAGTCATGAAAGTTAAAGTAGCAGAAACAGCAGGCTTCTGCTTTGGCGTCAAACGGGCAGTAGACAAAGTCTACGAACTGATCGGCACAGAACAGAAACCAATCTACACTCTGGGCCCGATTATCCACAATGAAGGCGTAGTAGCGGATCTTGAAGCCCGTGGCGTCCACGTTATCACAGAAGCAGACTTGGATTCCCCGGATGACACCCTGCAGAACGGAACAGTAGTCATCCGCTCTCACGGCGTAGGCAAACCCATCTACGATAAGCTGAAAGAAAAAAACATCTCCTACGTAGATGTTACCTGCCCCTTCGTCCTGAAAATCCACAGGATCGTGGAAAAAGAAAGCCTTGCAGGAAACCACATCATCATCATCGGTGACAAAGACCACCCCGAAGTACAGGGCATCTGCGGCTGGTGTCAGGGACCGTACACGGTGATCAGAAATAAAGAAGAAGCCGAAGCATTTGTACCCCCAAAAGGCAAAAAAATAAGTATTGTGTCCCAGACGACATTTAATTACAACAAATTTAAAGATTTAGTTGAAATTCTTTGCAAAAAGAGGTATGATAATAATGTTTTAAATATTCTCAATATTTTAAACACTATTTGTAATGCTACCGAAGAACGGCAGAGAGAAGCAAAAAACATAGCCGGAGAGGTAGACACTATGCTGGTCGTAGGTGGCCGGCACAGTTCCAATACTCAAAAGCTGTTTGAAATATGTAAAAAGGAATGTGGAAATACTTACTATATACAAACACCTGTAGACTTGGATTCTGAAATGTTCCAATGCAGTAGTTATGTAGGTATTACAGCAGGGGCTTCCACCCCAAACAAAATTATTGAGGAGGTTCAAGAACATGTCAGAATTAAGTTTTGAACAAATGCTGGAAGATTCCGTAAAGACTATCAGAAATGGAGAGATTGTACAGGGTACTGTCATCGATGTTAAAGAAGATGAGATTATTCTGAATATCGGTTATAAAGCAGACGGTATTATCACAAAGAACGAATACTCTAACGATGCAAGCCTTGTACTCACAGATGCTGTTCACGTTGGAGACACAATGGAAGCAAAAGTTCTCAAAGTCAATGACGGAGAAGGTCAGGTAACTCTTACTTACAAGAGACTGGCAGCAGAGAAAGGAAACAAACGTCTTGAAGAAGCATTTGAGAATCAGGAAGTATTAAAAGCTCCTGTAACTCAGGTACTTGACGGCGGACTTTGTGTAAACGTAGACGAAGCAAGAGTATTCATTCCTGCAAGCCTCGTTTCCGACACATATGAGAAAGACCTTTCCAAATATGCAGATCAGGAGATCGAATTCGTTATCACAGAATTCAACCCGAGAAGACGCCGCATCATCGGTAACCGCAAGCAGCTTCTTCTCGCTGAGAAAGCAGAGAAACAGAAAGAATTAATGGAGAGAATCCATGTTGGCGATACAGTTGAAGGAACTGTTAAGAATGTTACAGATTTCGGCGCATTCATCGATCTGGGCGGAGCTGACGGACTTCTTCACATTTCCGAAATGTCCTGGGGCAGAGTAGAGAACCCGAAGAAAGTATTCACTGTTGGCGATAAAGTCAAAGTTCTTATCAAAGAGATCAACGGAGAGAAGATTGCACTTTCCCTTAAATTCCCGGAAGCAAATCCATGGCTCACAGCAGCTGAGGACTTCGCTGTAGGAAATGTAGTTAAAGGTAAAGTTGCACGTATGACAGACTTCGGCGCATTCGTAGAGCTTGCACCGGGAGTAGATGCACTCCTTCACGTATCTCAGATTTCCAGAGAGCACGTTGCCAAACCTTCAGACGTACTTTCCATCGGACAGGAGATTGAAGCTAAGGTTGTTGACTTCAACGGCGAAGACAAGAAAATCAGCCTGAGCATGAAAGCTCTTGAGGCACCGGCTGAGGAAGCTGCAGAAGAATAATTGCCAATAGAATAATTATGATTATTTCAGTACCGTCTTTGCAGGACTTAGCTTATGCAAAGGCGGTGCTTTGCGTTATGTCCGCTTTCTGTGAGGTGACAAGAAATAAGCCGTAAGAACGATTGACTTTTAACTCATACTGCGATAAAATAAAATCAATTTATGTAAAAAACTATGAAAAAAAGAAAAGGGAAATAGCAAATGTTAGACAATCAGGGTAAGAAGTTTGAAATCAACAAGGCACAGCCAACTAACATTAAACCACAGGATACGATTGATTTACTGGAATTGTTTTATGTACTTAAGAAGAAAATCCTGCTTATATTGATGGCGGCTCTTATAGGAGGATGCATTGCAGGTGCATATACGCAGCTTTTTATGACACCTGTTTATAGTTCTATGTCCAGTATACTGGTACTTTCCAAAGAAACCACACTGACCTCGCTGGCCGATCTGCAGTTGGGTGCCAGCCTGACAAGTGATTATACTGTACTGATCAAGAGTACACCTGTGCTGGAACAGGTAATAGAGAATCTGAATCTTGATACAACAGTTGAAGAACTGAAGAATCAGATCTCAATTAACAATCCGACAGATACACGTATCCTTGAGATCACAGTTCAGGATACAGATGCTGCAATGGCAAAGAAGGTCGTAGATGAGATTGCAAATGTTTCCTCAGATTACATAGGAGACAAAATGGAAGTTGTTCCGCCTAAGGTTATCGAAGTAGGTAAGATTGCGACAGTGAGAACCTCACCAAGTGTAAAGAAGAATATAATGCTTGGTTTCCTTCTTGGTTTCGTTGCGTGTGCCGGAATCATTGTGGTATATGCTGTAATGGATGATACGATTAAGACAGAAGAGGATATAGAGAAATATCTGGGAGTTTCTGTTCTGGCAAAGGTTCCGGACAGAAAGGACTATATAAATACGAAGAAAAACAAAGGAAGAGGTCATCGCTAAACTATGGAGGAATCTGATCAATGAAGAAACTCAACTTAACAGACAGAAGAAATCCGGACTATTTCTACAGTGAATCAATTAAGACTTTGCGTACAAATATCCAGTTGTCCGGTCAGAGTATAAAGACAATTCTGGTCACAAGCTGCTATCCCAATGAGGGAAAAAGTGATATAGCACTTAGTCTGGCACAGGAACTGGGAAGCATTGGGAAGAAGGTTCTGCTGTTGGATGCAGATATACGAAAAACAGCGTATGTGGGCAGACTTGAAGTACAGGAAGAAGTAAAGGGGCTTTCACAGCTTCTCAGCGGACAGGCCGGATTACAGGATATTATTTACAATACCAACTTCCCGAACATGGACATTATATTCGGCGGTCCGTCAGCACCCAATCCTTCCGGACTGCTCAGTGAGAATATTTTCAAAATATTGATTAAAGAACTCAAAGATTATTACAACTATATTCTGATTGATACACCTCCGATCGGAACAGTAATTGATGCCGCAGTGATCGGAAGGTGTTGTGACGGAGCTGTTTTCCTGATCCAGCCCGGAAACGTAAGATACAGAGATGCCCAGAAGGCTTTTGCACAGCTTGAGAAAAGCGGATGCCGGATCCTGGGAGCTGTTCTGAACAAGATAGATACCAGTGGCGATAAGTATTATTCTTCCTATTATAAACATTATGGCGAATATTACCGAAGAGATGAAGATGATTCTGAAGAATAGTAATAAACAGCAGAAAAATATAAAGGAAAATGAAGAAAAGTGAGCAGAAGAAAGAAAGGTAGAAAAACAAATATACTGCTGGGAATTATCTGTATTCTGCTGGTCGGCGTGCTGGGCAGTATTCTGGTGATCAGCCGTCAGGCAGAGCAGAAGGAATCTCAGCGCCTTACGGAACTTGCAGACGGTCAGCAGAGCGGAATTGAAGATTATGAAGCTGTCAAAGAGCATGCAGAGGAATTACAGAAAACAGCTTCTGAAGAGGATGAGACCGCAGATTCAGACAATAATACAGCTGAAAAGAGCAAGAAAGATAAGGATACAGAAGCAGCAGATAGTACTGATAACACAGAGAATGAAGAAACAAGGACGATTTCCGGTGTTGTGTGCTGGGGAGATGATCTGCTCAACGGAGCGGAATCTGATACATATTCTTACATGGCAGTGCTTCAGAAACTGCTGACAGATAATGGATATAACCTTACCGTGGTCAATAAGACCCTTCAGGGTGGCGGAACTCTCTCTATGATGAAGATGGCGGGAGTAAGTGATGAAACACTTCAAGGCTATATTGCGAAACATCAGCAGGCTGCAAACGGTGCACAGCTGAATGTGACAGAGACCGGAATCCGTGACCTGACAGAAGAACAGACTACAAGAAATGATATGGACTGTATTCCGGTTATCTTCATGGGATATTACGGCGGATGGAATCATGATCCGGCAGAACTGGCAGAACAGCAGGAACAGATCTTAAATACATTCCAGAACAAAGATCAGTTTATTGTAGTAGGGACACGTCCTTTGGACGGAACCGTAACTTCTGAAGCTCTTGATGCGGCCCTCAGCCAGAAATGGGGCGAACATTACATCAGCCTTGCAAGTGTAACAGCACAGCCGTCTGCTACTTATGAAGCACAGCAGGCTATGGCAGAAGCAATCTTACAGAAGCTGCAGGATCTGGGCTATATCAGCAAGGCGCAATAGGATCGATCGGAAGTTAAAGGAATAAAAAATGAACAGATCAGTAAACAGAAATGTGAAACAGAGAAAAATCCATATGATCATCCTGATCGTACTGATTCTGTTATGTACAATTCTGGGAGGAGGATATTATCTGCTGAAGCAGACAAAAGAAAACTCCGAAAAAACCAACAGACAGAAACAGTCAGCACAGACATCTGCTGATTCAGCACAGGACAGTAATACCGTAGAATATAAAGGTGAAACATATAAGTATAATGATCATCTCAGCAATTATCTCTTTATGGGAATTGATACAAGGGATGCGGTAGATACTTACCAGACACAGGAGGATGCAGGGCAGGCAGATGCGATTTTCCTGGTTTCTCTGGACAGGGCAGAGGAGAAGATGAAAGTTCTTTTTATCCCTCGTGATACGATGACGAAAATAGAAACATTTAACCCGGCAGGAAAGAGCCTTGGCCATACCACAGATCATATTAATATTCAGTATGCATTTGGAGACGGCAAACAGAAAAGCTGTGAATTAATGAAAACAGCAGTGTCCAATCTGCTGGACGGGCTTCCCATCCAGGGTTACTGTGCCATGAATATGGATGGGATTTCTGCGATTACAGATTATGTGGGAGGCGTGGAGATCACAGTGCCGGATAACAGTCTGGAAGAGGTAAATCCGGATTTCAAAGAAGGTGCAGTGGTCACTCTGACCGGCGAGAATGCAGAACAGTTTGTCCGTTACCGTGATACAGGAAAGAGCCAGAGCGCTCTCGTCCGTCAGGAACGCCAGAAGACATATTTACAGGCATTTCTGCAGAAAGCACAGCAGGAAGCATCCAAAGATGCAGGTTTTATAACAGGACTGTACGAGAGTATTCAGGAATATACGGTTACAAACATGGGAAATGATATTTTTGCCAGACTTCTGACAGCTTCGCAGAATGGGATTGCAGATTCTCAGACTGTTCCGGGTGAGGGAACCCAGGGCCAGAATTTCGATGAGTACCATGTAGACGAAGAAAAACTGAAAGATATGATTATCTCAATGTTTTATGACAAAAACTGATTGATATTTATGGGATTTTGTTTTATTATAATAAAAAGATAGGTAGTGCGGAGTGTGCTATACTATAAATGAATTTAATCCAAAAAGGAGAGGTGCATTATGAAAATTGCAAAGAAATTCATGGCACTTGCGTTGGCAGCAGTCCTCAGTGTAGGATGTGCATTCGGTGTCAGTGCAGATGGAAGCCGTACAAAAGATGTTACGGTAACTAAAACTAATGAACTGTCTGAGATTTATGAAATCGTTCAGAAGATCGAAGATACAGAAGGCTTCAAAGAACTGAAAGAAACGGTTCCGGCAGTAGCAGATGCTTTTAAAAAAGTCAGTGAAGGTAAAATGGATCTGAAAGGTTTCATCGATGTTCTGAAGACTCTTGCAGAAGAAGCTACAGATGAAACAGTCAAAGCAGCAATCGAAGAAGTTATTGAGAAGCTGGATGGCAAAGATTTCGTTACAGGTTTCGTACAGTTCAGAGTAAAGGATCATGAAAGAGCTGAAAAGAACGCAGATGGCAAATATGAAGTTGAGATTTCAGTTCCGAGCATCACAGATGAGATGGAGAACATTCAGCTGTTATGCTACAACAAAGAAACAGAAGAATGGACAGTCATTGATCCGATCAATATTGATAAAGAAAACAAAACAATCAAAGTTGCATTAGATGATCTTTGCTACTTCGCAATCATCTCAGATGCAAAAACAGACGCAGCAGAATAAACAGTCGTCGGACGGCTCTTACTACACATATATTATGGTAGTAAGAGCTGTTTTTTTGGACTAATGGTCGTATTATGGAAAAAACTGTCAAAAGCTATTGCATATTTTTAGTAAAAAAGTTATACTGTTGAAGTACACGAAGAAATCTTTTGTCTTTAAATCGTCGCTTTGCCGCGTTTGAAGATATGGATGATCATATCTTGAAGTAGAAGTCTGCCTTGTAGCACAGGCAGAATGGCGAAGCATACCCAAAAATACGGAGGTAAGATATCCAATGTGGTATGTGATGCAGGTGCGCACAGGCACCGAAGAGAACATCCGCTGCCAGTGTCAGCGGTTAATAAGCAGCAATGTCTTAGAACGCTGCTTTATTCCATATTACCAACAGAAGAAACGATTTCAGGGCGAATGGCATATCCAGGAAAGAATCCTCTTTCCCGGGTATGTCTTTTTAATTGCTCAAAATCTGGAATGTCTGTCCGAAAGTCTCAGAAAAGTCATCGGAATGACCAGGCTGCTGGGAACAGGGGAAGATATCATTCCATTATCTCAGGAAGAAGTAAACCTGCTTCTGAAACTGGGAAAGGAAGAACAGTTAGTAGCCATGTCCACAGGGATAATAGAGAGTGATCAGGTAAGAATACTTACAGGTCCGCTTCAGGGCATGGAAGGCTGTATCAGAAAAATTGACAGACATAAAAGAAAAGCCCGCGTTTCCGTAGAAATGTTCGGAAGGAGTGTAGACATGGAGGTCGGGCTGGAAATTATTTCAAAAGTTACACAAGAGGAGTTTATGAATGGAAAAGAAAAACAAAACAACGAAAATATTGATGCATGATATTCCGCTCAGACTGATCAAGGTGCTGAATATTATCTGCCTGACGATTCCCTTTGCCGGATGCTGGTACGGATATTATTCCGGACAGATGAAAGACGGCTTCTATAACAGAGGAAATCTTTTAATGATCGCTCTCTTTATGCTTGTATATTTCCTTTTTGCAAGAATATACAATGCATTTCTAATATCCGTGAACCGGATTTCTGAAATGGTATACAGTCAGGTGCTGGCAGCACTGATCACAGATGGCATCAGTTATCTTATCATTGCACTGCTTGTAAAAGGCTTTCCCAATATCATACCGGGAGTCATGGCCATTGCCGGTCAGATAGTAATGTCACTGATCTGGTGTTTCCTGGCTCATCGCTGGTACTTCAGAAGCTTCCCGCCGCAGAAGACAATGATCGTTTACGATGTCAGAGAAGGAATGGAGAAGCTTATAGATCAGTACGATCTGGAATGCAAATTTGAAGTTACGGAGATTATCCAGGTAACAGATGTCATTAATCATCTCGAAAAACTGAATACCATAGAAACTGTTTTCCTCAGCGGCATTCACAGCCACGAGAGAAACATCATTCTGAAATATTGCATTGAACATCGTATACAGGTCTATGTGATACCAAGAGTGGGAGATGTACTGATGAGCGGAGCACAGAAGGTACATATGTTCCATCTTCCAATGCTGCGCACAGGAAGATACAACCCGCAGCCGGAATACCTGATCCTGAAGCGGCTGGCAGATCTGGTGATTGCAGGTACAGCTACTGTCATCCTTTCCCCGATAATGATCATCACAGCCATTGCGATCAAAGCATATGACAGAGGCCCTGTATTCTATTCTCAGATACGTCTGACACAGGACGGGAAGGAATTCGGAGTTCTGAAATTCCGTTCCATGAAAGTAAATGCGGAAAAAGATGGTGTGGCGAGACTCTCAAGCGGAGAAAATGATCCAAGGATCACTCCTGTAGGGCGCATTATCAGAAAATGCAGGATCGACGAATTACCACAGCTGTTGAATATCCTGAAAGGTGATATGACAATTGTAGGGCCAAGACCTGAAAGGCCGTCCATTGCCGCAGAATATGAGAAGGTCATGCCGGAATTCCGTCTGCGTCTGCAGGCCAAGGCAGGTCTGACAGGATATGCTCAGGTTTACGGCAAATACAATACAACACCATATGACAAACTTCTGATGGATCTGATGTACATCAGCCATGCAAATCTGCTGGATGATCTCTTCATCATGTTTGCAACAGTGAAAATCCTTTTCATGCCGGAAAGCACAGAAGGTGTGGCAGAAGGACAGACAACCGCAATGGAAGAGAACACATGCTGTGATAAGGAGGAGAAATTAAACGGATAGCCGTAAGAAAGGGGAATCTATGCCGACAATATCGATCATCACCCCGGCTTACAATTGTGAGAAATATCTGGAGGAAGCTGTGGACAGTGTGCTGGCCCAGACGATAACTGACTGGGAAATGCTCATCATTGATGACTGCTCCGTTGATAATACTTATTCCTGTATGCAGAAACTTGCACAGAGGGACAGCAGGATCCGGATTTTCAGAAATACACAGAATGCAGGTGCGGCAGCTACAAGAAATTACGGGATCCGTCAGGCAAAGGGCCGGTGGATCGCATTCCTTGACAGCGACGACCTGTGGAGAAAAGATAAACTGCACAAACAGATAGCACTTCTGGATAAATATCCGGAAGCTTCTTTTTTATTTACCGGATCTGCCTTCATCGAAGATGATGGCATGACCATAGCCCATACTCTCCATGTACCGGAGAAAGTCAGCCGCCGGAAGTTACTGAGTCAGAATGTGATCTCCTGTTCCTCAGTTCTCATAAAAAGGGAACTGATGCTGAAGCATCCCATGCCGGAAGAAGACGGGATCCATGAGGATTTTGCCACATGGCTGTCTGTCCTTACAGAAGTCCCCCTGGCTTACAGTGTAGATGAGCCTCTGCTGATCTACCGCAGGGCACTGGCATCCAAATCCGGCGAAAAAGGAAAATCTGCCCGCATGAACTGGCAGACCTATATACATGCAGGTATTCCTTTAAGAAAAAGGATTTTCTGCATGGCAGGCTATACCTTTCACGGTTTATACAAATATCAGCAGCTCTGGTGGAGAAGCTACCGTCTGATGATGCGGAAAGAACGCTTCAAGAAGCTCTTTCTTATGGTCATGACAGTAATCCTGCTTTTCCTCTGGACCGCAGCCTTTAGCTATGCATGGTTTCATTATTACAATTTCAGGAGAGTCATCGGAAGACGGTATTTCTTCTGGGGCTATGTAACACTGCTGGCACTTTATGCTGCATTAAACCTTCTGATCGGAAAAGTATTCTCCGCATTCCGGGTAATCCATCAGCAGTGGATAGAGATTGTGCTCTCCCATGGTTATACAGTGATACTGGCAAATGCTGCAACCTATCTGGAACTGGCGCTGATCGGACGGTGGAAATTCATGATGTACATCACACCAATGCTGGCTGTGACAGCAGTAAATTTCCTGACTGGTCTTATCTGGTCTGCTCTGCTTCGCTGGCTCTATGCCAATATCTACCCTGCACATGAGGTCCTTCTTATCTATGGTAAACAGAACACGGCAGCTCTCGAGCGGGAACTGAACAGCCAGAGGGAACGCTATCACCTGAAAACAAAGCTTCCCCTCAATGCCGGAAAAGAGAAGATCATCCGGGAGATCAACAGGCATGAATCAGTAATGCTGGGAGATATGTCTCCTGCAGACAGAGAATTCTATATTCAGTACTGCTATGAGCACAAAAAAAGATGCTATTGCCAGACAACACTGTCAGACATTCTGCTTATGAGTTCTGAGAAACTCTCCCTGTCAGACATGACCTTACAGTTATTCAGAAACTGCGGCCTTACAGTAGAGCAGAGAATAGTCAAAAGACTCTTTGACATCTGTCTCTCCCTGCTAGTCATGACAGCATTTTCATGGCTGTATCTGCTGATTGCACTTTTCATAAAGCTGACGGATGGCGGACCGGTCCTGACCTGGCAGGAATGCCTCACCAGAAACGGAAAGCATTTCAGACAGTACAAATTCCGGACAACTCCTGTCGGAAATATAGAACTCAATCCGACAGAATGGATACGGGGAGGTTATTTCCTCATGATCTCTCATCTTGATGAGCTGCCACAGTTTTTCAATGTTCTCCGGGGAGAGATGTCTGTGGTTGGTCCTTATCCTGAGAGGGTCCTGACAGCAGAGAAATACGAAAAAAATCATCCGGAATTCTCATACCGCCTGTCTGTAAAAGCCGGTCTTACCGGCTATGCCAAAGTACATGGCAAATACAGCAGCTCCAAGAAAAACCAGTTAAAAATGGATTTCTACTATATACAGAATTATTCTTTTGCCCTTGACCTGAGCATTATGGCAGCCACCCTGAAGGTGCTGTTAGAACCCCACAGACAGAGCAGAAAAAAGGAATCATAAGCCAATGAAAAAGAAAAATTTACAACCAGTGAAAATCACAAAAGACTGCATTCAGGCAGAGATCACCTTTGACACTGTGGCAGTGATCCGTTCCGACCACTCCCTGTGGCTGTTACATCCCCTTACTTCAGAGATGTGCTGTAAACTCAGGAAAAGACAAAGAGAGGGACGAAGACCATACTGGGATGAAACCGAATTTGGTCCCCAGCCGAAGTTTAAGAAACTTATGGAAAATGTATCCATGATCTCTGCGGCAGCAATGACACTGGCTGTGGTCAAAACAGACGGAACTCTCCTTGTATGGGACAGAATGCAGTCCGGCTGTGAAGACAGGCCCCATTTTGTGAAAATAGCAGACGGAATAAAGATAGCAGAAATCGGAGATGGCGTTCTCCTGGCAATAAACCAGGCAGGGACGCTTTTATATTGGAAAAAACAGGAACAAAACAGCTGCTGCGGACCACCGGAGAAACTTATGGAACATGTGAAACAGGTATCTGCCGGAGTCGGTCACTACGCAGCCCTGACAGAAGACGGAAGCCTCTGGATGTGGGGAAAAAATGACTGCGCCCAACTGGGCGACGGAACCCACACAGACAGACACAAGCCCAAAAAGATCATGGAACATGTAATCCAGGTATCTCTCGGAGCCAGACACAGTGCTGCCGTAGATACACGACACCGGCTGTGGATGTGGGGGGATAACACCTTCGGGCAGCTGGGAACCCACCTGCCCGGCAGCAGGAAAAGACCTGTAATGGTGATGAGGAATGTGAGGGAAGTGTCACTTGGATATTCACATACAGGAGTGATCGACCAGAAGGATCAGATCTGGATGTGTGGGTTTAACGGGAAATACGGAGCCCTTGGAAACACAGAATACCGAAATTGCAGGAGGCTGCGGAAGATGAAGCAGGGTGGTTTCAGTGTGGAAAATTTGAAACTGCAGGCGGACAGGGCGGTTCTTGTCAGTGACGGGGGGGATGTGTTTGTGTGGGGGTAGGATATATCCTGTTTATGCCAGAATCCACAGAGGGTGTGAGTGAAGGGCAGACCATTGCCATGAGTAACAAAAAGTAACCTCGTTTAAAGATGAGGTTGATAAGAATAGTATAGACAGCTTTAGAAGAAAGGAATGGCTCAGACTCCTTGAGATTGAGTCTGGGCTGTTTTTGTGGGAGAGAGGAACAAAGGAAAATGTTAGTTAGTGTGATTATGCCGACGTACAACTGCGGCAAATATATCTTGCAGTCATTGGATTCTGTGATTACCCAGACCATCACAGACTGGGAAGTTCAGATTGTCGATGATTGCAGCACGGATAATACCGCCGAGGTGCTGAAGCCGTACTTGGAAAAGTATCCAAATATTCACTATTACATTCTCCCCCGGAATGGCGGTCCGGCAGTCGCCAGAACAGAGGCAATGAAACGGGCAACCGGCAAGTATATCGCATTTCTGGACAGTGATGACCTGTGGAAGCCTGACAAACTGGAAAAGCAGATTGCCTTCATGGAAAAGATTGGTGCCAAGTTCAGTGCAACGGGCTATGGCTGGATGGATGAAAGCGGTAACGATTTGCACACGGTATTGGTACCGCCAAAGAAAACCGACTATAAAAAGATGATTCGGCTGTCCAATCCAATTGGCAATCTGTCGGTGATGTATGATCAGGAGGCACTGGGAAAGTTTGAAGTGCCGCCAATTAAGAAAAGAAATGACTTCGCCCTGTGGTTGAAGATACTGAAGAAAACAGATTACTGCTACGGGATGGAGGAGGTTCTCGGTACATACCGCATGGGACGTGCTGGATCAGTGTCCAGCAATAAGCTGAAGCAGGCGAAATACCATTGGCAGCTGTACCATGAAATTGAGGGTCACAGTGTACTGCGCAGTTTGTATGAAGTTGGATGCTGGGCTTGGGTAAAGGGTACCGGCATCGGGATTGATAAGAGGAAGGCATAAGATTAAACAAAGAAGCGCACCTTTGGATATTTTGATGCGTGGAGGATATACGATGAAGAATGCTATATTGCAGGACAAAATATTTAGATTATACACAAAGCTTCCACACTGTATAATCTGTCGGAGGCGGCACATTAAAGATGTACGCTCACGTTTTAATTACGATGAATTGAGTGATGTCTCCATTTTTGCGGCGAATTGTATCGGAGGAGAATTGTACTATCTTTTGGGGTTAAAGTTCCAATCTCCTCTAATCAATATTTCGATAAACAGAGATCAGTTTATTGTGTTATGCGCTAATCTTAAAAAATACCTATCCCAGCCTATTTCTGTTTCGATGCGTGATGGAATGTGCGTTGGAAAAATCGGGGGGGGGCTGAATTAAAGGAAGTTGAGGTGCGATTTCCTCATGACACAGATTGCGAGAGTGTCAAGAAGAAATGGATTGAACGTTGTAAGCGAGTGAATTATGAAAAACTCATTTTGATAAATGACGATAAAGGTCTTACACCAGAAGATTATAAAGCATACGAGGCGATACCGGCATATCGTAAAATTCTGTTTACAGCTAAAGATATGAGCAGCGAATATGAGTTTTGCCATCAGCTGAAGGAATTTGAGGGGAGAAGCAGAACTGGCGAATATAATGGAAAGTCATTAGATGGACTTTGGAAATTTACGAAGATGTGGGATTATGTATCATTTTTAAATGGAGACAATACATGAAAAAAGTAGGAATTGTAGGTCATTTTGGGTTTGGCCACAAACTTTTAAATGGTCAAACAATTAAAGTGAAAATTCTCTCTGAAGAATTTCAGAATGAACTTGGTTCAGAAAATGTGATGACAGTTGACACGCACGGGGGCGCAAAGCGTGTTCCAGATATGATTGGAAATACTATAACAATGTTTCGGAATTGCGAAAACTGCATGGTGTTGCCAGCATATAAAGGGGTGTTGGTATTTACCCCGTTGTTTTCTCTACTTAATAAATTTTACCATCGAAAAACATATTATATCGTTGTTGGCGGCTGGCTTGATAGCTATCTAAATAAGTATAAGTGGCTGGAAAAGTTACTGAAAAATTACACCGCAATTTGCGTAGAGACAACAACTATGAAAAACGCTTTGGAGAAACGCGGTTTTAAGAATATTGAGTTAGTAGCCAATTGTAAGGAACTGCCTGAACTTTCCGTTCACAATTTACAACATAGTTTTATTGAGCCCTATGCTCTTTGCACATTTTCGCGTGTCATGAAAGGAAAGGGAATTGAAAACCTTATTTACGCAATCCAGAAAGTGAATGAGAACGCTGGACATGTTGTGTATACCCTTGATATTTATGGAGAAGTCTGGAAGGACTATATCAGTGAATTTGAAGAGTTGCAAAAGGATTTTCCAGAATATATCAAATATAAGGGAAGCGTAAACTACGACAAAAGCGTGGAAACGTTAAAGAACTATTTCGCACTTGTGTTTCCAACACTTTTTTATACCGAAGGTATTCCAGGGACTATCATTGATGCATATGCTGCCGGTTTGCCAGTAATATCGTCAAGGTGGGAAAGCTATGATGATGTGATTGAAGACAATATTACCGGAATTGGTTATGAATTTGGCAATGATGAGGCATTGATTGATATACTTGAAACGGTAAAGTGCGATCCTCAAAAATTAATTGACATGAAGGAGAATTGCTTACGGAAGGCGAGAGAATTCTCGCCAAGGGCTATCGTGGGCGGTTTCATACAGAAATTTTTCTAGGGAGTAGACTATGATTTCTAATGCAATGATTCAAAAATGGGTAAGGATGCTTCGCCATGATAGTGTTCTTCATGTGGAGCAGGATGAAGGAAAATACTATTCAGTATCTGAGATTGCCGGATATTATAACAATTTTTGTGGGAAAATTCAAAACACGAAGAATTTTGATATTTCTGGCATTCCGCAGAATATTGCGTCACATGGGAATGATAAAGAACAGGTTTATTTTCCAATTGCTATCTTTCAATACGGTTTGGGTGCATATGATCTTTGGCTTGAAACAAAAAAGCGTGAATTTTACAATGCTTTTATTGCGATGACAGATTGGGCTGTTTACAATCAGGCAGAATCCGGCGCATGGAATACATTTGGTGTGCTGCACTATAATAATCCATATTCTTCCATGGCACAGGGTGAGGGAGCTTCCTTACTGGCTCGTGCCTATAAGGAAACTGAGAATCAGAAGTATTATGTTGCATGCATAAAAGCAATTGACTTTATGCTTTTGCCAGTAACAGAAGGCGGGACAAGTGAATATTCTTCCAATGGACTGATTTTAAAGGAATATCCAGATAAAGCTCCTGTGTTAAACGGATGGATTTTTTCTGCCTTTGGACTGTTTGATGCGTGGAAATTGACAGGTAAGCAAGAATACTTGGATGCGTGGGAAAAAGTATCCAATGGAATAAAAAATAGTTTATGTAAGTTTGATGCGGGCCATTGGAGTTACTATGATATGGACGGGAAGCTGACGAGCCCATTCTATCACTCTTTACACATCGAACTCTTGAAGGCGTTGAATCATTTGTCGCCTGATTCAGAATATGAACGGTATATAGATAAATGGGGCTCCGAAAAAAATAATTGGATTTGGAACAAGGTGGCTTTTGTACGGAAAGCTATGCAAAAGATTACGGAGAAGCAAACAGAAGAATGGATCATGGTCAGCTGAAGAAGCTGTATTGAATGATCGGGTTATGTGGAGTAAAGTATGAAAATTATTCAGGTTATGCCGGATTTTGGACTGGCTGGCGCAGAAACTATGGTTGAAAATTTATCGTGTGGTCTTGTTGCGGAAGGTCATGATGTTTTGGTTATCAGCTTTTTTGATCTACATACAGCTATTACAGAACGCATTGAAAACAGAGGCATTAAAATAGAGTATTTAGGCAAGAAAAGGGGCTTTGATCCGTCTATTGTTTCAAAGATGCGGAAAATTATAAAAGCATATCAACCAGATGTTATACACACGCATCGGTATGTTTTACCGTATGCCTTCTTGGCTTCAATGGGATTAAAAGCTAAACGGGTGCATACGGTGCATAACGTTGCGCAGAAAGAACAGACAAAAGTTGGAAAAAATATTAATAGGGTATTATTCCTCCATTTTAATGTTGTTCCTGTGGCATTAAGCGAAGAGATTCAGAAGACAATTCAAGAAGTATACGGGTTGCCGATAAACAGAATACCAGTGGTATTTAACGGAATTGACCTTTCAAGATGCATTGTAAAGGAAAGTTATGCGAGAAAAGATACCTTTACAGTTCTTCACATAGGTCGCTTCATGGATGTGAAGAACCATGAACTTCTGTTGAGGAGCTTTTCCCGGTTCAAAGGACAGCATTCGGATGCAAGACTTCAGTTGCTGGGAGATGGTGAACTCAAAGAGAATATGATGCAGCTTGCAGGACAACTTAATATTGCAGATGCTGTCGAATTTGCGGGATTACAGAGTAGCGTCTACCCTTGGCTGCATAATGCAGATGTTTTTATTCTTCCGTCTAAATTTGAAGGAATGCCAATGACGTTGATTGAGGCAATGGGTACAGGTTTACCTATTATTGCAAGCGATGTTGGAGGAATTCCGGATATGCTCACGGATCAAAAGGATGCAGTATTGACTGAACCAAAAGAAGAATGTATCATTTCGGCACTAGAGCTGATTTATTCTGATGAAGAAAAGAGAAAATACTTAGGACGAAATGCAAGGGATAGATCAGCAGTATTTTCAGAAAAGACAATGGCAAAAAGATATATTGATGTATACATAGATGCAAGTGGGGAGGAAGTTTGATGAAGTGTTTATTTGTTGCATCAAGTATGAATTTTGGTGGAGCAGAACGGGTGATGAGTATTCTCGCTAATTCGTGGTGTGACAAAGGCTGTGAGGTAAAAATCTTACTTACAGGTACGTCTGCTCAAAGTAAATATACTTTAAGTAAACAAGTTGAGCTTATTAGCTGCTTCTCTGATGCAAAAAAAGCAATTGTTCCTCATTTCGTAATTGTAAAAGTAGTCCGTTCTCTGTGCAAGTTATGGAAACCAGATGTCGTAATATCATTTTACAATGATATTGCTGCTTTAACAGCTGTGGCAATCACAGGACTTCACATTCCGTTGATTTATTCTGAACGCAATGATCCGAATCGGGTTAATCAACGCAAAGTTGATAAGATCTATAGAAAAATTGTAGAACATAGAGCGGATGAATTTGTATTCCAGACTACTGGTGCACAAAAATGTTATCCGAAAAAAGTGCAAAAACGTAGTGTGGTTATTCTCAATCCACTTGATGTGACAGGATTCCCTACGCACGATTTTACCGTAGAAAAAAAAGAAATTGTAACAGTTGGTCGATTGGAACCTCAAAAAAATCAGAAGCTACTTATCAATGCGTTCTCCGAACTTGCAAAAGATTTTCCTGACTATACACTTATTATATATGGAGAGGGAAGCTTGAGGAATGAACTTGAAAACTATATCATATCCAAAGGACTGCAGAGTAAAGTAGTGTTGCCTGGGGTAAAAAATAATATTCAGGAATATATCAAGGATGCTTCGCTTTTCGTGCTAAGTTCAGATTACGAGGGAATTCCTAACGCATTAATTGAAGCTATGGCAATTGGTTTGCCGTGTGTCTCAACAGATTGTTCGCCAGGAGGCGCGAGAGAATTAATAGCTGATGGCGAAAATGGCACTATTGTAGAGTGTGGAAATCCCCAGATGTTGGCAAAAGCAATGGAGTTTGTACTAAAAGATAGGGAAAAAGCCCAAGGAATGGGTACTAATGCCAAGAAAATTTGTGCGCGGGTGGATAAGGATGTAGTTTGCGATAGTTGGCTCGATTTAATAAAAGACAGCAGAGGAAAAAAGAATGGGGTTTAAACAAAAAAGAGGTTGCGTATTATATGCAATAATTGCGCTATTTCTAGCGTTGGCCTACTCATATAAAAATGCCATATGGGTAAATGAACAGTACGCAATGTATTTCAAAAGAGGAGATACTTCAACTCCAATATACTTGATGCTTGTCTATTCGGCATTACTGGTGATTTTTATTGTAGCGGTAACGAAAATCTGCGAAAATAGAACACACTTTTTATATGGAGCAATATTGATTTTAACAATCTTGTTCTATTTTGTGAAATCGCTTTTGGAAGAGGGAGTGTATTCTGCATTTACTTCGCCGACAACATCTCTTGTGTACTTGTTGATTTTGGCAATTTTCATTGGAGCGGATGACGAAATATGGGCTTCTATAAGAATGTGTTTGCCATTCTTAATAGTGGGATATATTTGTTTGCTGGGATATGAACATGTAACACTTGTGGCAAGATATGGAATAGTCGTAGTTGGAAATTCTTCGTTGATTTATTACTATGTGTCGCTTTTTTGGTGTTCCACGATTTATTTGACGGATAGAATTCTGCAAAAAAAAAATATTGGATTGCGGCAAATACTGTTGATGGGATTTAATATCGTCTTTGCAGTTATTATTAATTCAAGAAGTTGGATTATTCAATCTTGCCTTGTCGCTGTAGTGATTTATTTGTATGGAACAACACAGCGTAGCATTAGAACTAAAGTACTCCGATTGCTATTGCTTTTACTAGGCGGGTATATAATACTACAACTTTTAAATAATTATTTTTCGACGAATTTGATTTTCCTAAGCGACAAACTTGGCAGAGACAGCCGTAGTCATCAGTATACGGATATTGCGGCAGCATCTTCTTTTTTGGGATGGCTGTTTGGAAACGGCGCGGGCGCAGTGTATTATGACTCAACACAAGGTTATATTTCCAATATTGATAATCAATATGTCTTTGTTGCATTTCACTATGGTCTAATAGTTCTATTGCAATGGCTAGGACCACAATTGGTAACGTTGTTTTCAGTTGTAAAAACTGGGACTGTGAGATTGATCGCAATTCTTCCATTAGTTTGCTGGTTTATGGCTTTAGGCGGATTATCTGTATTCAATGTTGTTTACTGTGATGTGAAGCAACTAATGCTCGTGCTTTATATGGGGCATATTCTATCGCTAAATAATCACGGAGGATATACAGATGAGTAAAGTTTTATATATTGGTTGGTTTGGATTACCTGAGACAGCAGCGGGAATAAGAGTATACCAGATTGCCAAGGTATTACGAGAAGCGGGTAATGATGTCATTTTTTTATGCTTGAGTCAACCGACAGCAGGAAAGTGCGCCGAAATTGAGTATGATGGATTCCACTATATTTTAAAGGGACAATCAAAGTCGAAAATAAAAAATGTTGAAAACATATTTTGTGGTTGTGCTGATTTCTGCGTAATTAAAGATACGATTATTACCGAAAAACCGGATACCGTCATTGTCTATAATGAAAAAGAGAGATTGACGAAAAAAATAATTTCTTTTTGCCACCCACGTGGAATTACGGTTGGTGCGGATGTAACAGAATGGTATGAGCTGTCACGATCAAAAAAGTGGAACTATGTGGTTGCTAAAAATGTGGATTATCGTATCCGAACCATGGATTCCAAGCTGGATTATATCATATCCATCAGTTCTTTTCTTACAGCATACTATCAGTCCAAGGGCTGTAAGAATGTGATTGAGATACCGCCTATAATGGACTGTGTTAAATCTGAAATTGTGCCAGCATCCAATAGGATACGCCATTTGGTATATGCAGGGTCGCCGGCGCAAAAGGATCTGATTCTTCCGTATCTAATCGCAATCAAAGACATAAACAATGACCAAGTAAAGGTTATTGCAGATATCGTCGGGGTGACGAAAGAGCAGGTTAGAACGCTTTTGCAAATTGATGATCCAGAGAAAATTGGTATCATCGCGTATGGTCGTGTTCCTCATGAAGAATGTGTGAAGGTGATTGAAAAAGCTGACTTCAGTATTCTCTTTCGGGAGAATCTTCGGTATGCAAAAGCAGGTTTTTCTACGAAGCTTTCTGAGAGCCTATCACTAGGAATTCCTGTCCTATGTAATGCAGTTGGTGGTGCGGATGAGATTATCACAGATGGCTTCAATGGTATAAAGATTGAAGGATACGATTCTGTATCCATTATGAAAGCTATTGAACGAATTCTTTTATTGGATGAAGGTTCGATTGATGCTATGAAGCAACACGCAACAGAGACGGCAAAGCAGCGTTTTGTTGGTGAGTTGTACACTGGCGTTTTGGATAGAGTTGTCAATATGAAACCATGATTCGATGCAGTGTATGGAAGGAGGAGGAAGATGATTACTGCGAAGTATACAAAAGAAAATGCCGCAAAACTAATTGGTACGAGATGTGTGATGAAATCAAATCCGCGCAGTTTTCTAGGCTATAAAAGAATTATTGACACAGAAGAGTATGCAGTATTTGAACACCCGGTGAAAGCAGCTTCTGTGGTGGCGGTATATGGCGATATTGTGGTAAAGCGAAGAAGGAACACGTTGTTTTACATTCCAAATGTCCGAGTCCCTTTTCTTAATTATCGCATTGAACTGTGTGATAGAAACTTTCCCGGTTTGATTCAAGGCAGTAATTTTATGCAGTGCCTTTTGCTTCCGTATATGCGTGTTGTAAAACAGGACACCTATGTTAAAGATGTTCGGCTTTGCATTTTTACAGATAAAGGTCAAATTTACCATAACAAGCCGGCAAGAAATAAAAATTGTGAGGGCTTTTCAAAATCTGGAGATAGCATCAAATTTGAAGAAAGTGTTGTTTGGGATTTGCCAGGGAGAAAACATCCAACGTCTTATAAGAACGTTGAGGAGTGTGAATGTTATTATCCCGGACTGCCAGATTACTGCTATTCTTATACACCTTGTGCGAATTCAGATTCATGCTACCATGATACATATGGTAATGGCGGATTTGGAAAGAGCAAGGAAGTGTCTGTCGGCGGTGAAGTGCAACTGTGTTCGCGTTTCTACCGATACTCACAGACACTCCAGTCTAATGCCTTTCGCTTTATTGGAACAGGAACCAGAAATGACAAAATGAACCTGATTGGGACATACTGTTCCAATGTTGAAGAAGGGGTCAGAGTTTGTATTTTTGCATCCAGTGATGGCGGAAGACAGTGGTATTGTAAATACGAGTTTAGTGACACAGGCGAATATGAATTTCAACAGGGTCATAGCAACGCTTGGGGAACAAACTTTGGAAATAGAATAAAGATAGAGAATGACGTTGATTGCACAGATAGCAATATAACTATATGTAAGAGAACAGTGCTTTTGCCTGAAACGGTGGATGGGACTGTAAAAACACGATTCAAATGGAATGGATCAGGTATGGTGTCGAAATTACAAAAGGGCGATACAGTAAAAGTTATTACCCAAACACCACACGGTCTTACAACAGGAAATATTATTGCACTGTGCAGTAAGAAAATCAAACCTCATGTGATAGACTGGATGCTTGCAGATGGGGTAGATGAGGATGGAAATAAAAACGGCTTCCAATTCAAGGTTAAAGTGGTGGATGATTATTGCTTTGAACTATATGAATTGGTTTCCAGTGCAAAGCCAACCTTGCCTTGTAGACACATCCATCATATCAATACTTTAAAAGATGGTTGGATCATTGGTACGGGAGAAATCTATCCGAATGGATGGCTTTTGTATCTGCAGCAGAAAAAAGCTGATACTTACTCTATTATTGACGCAAGTGAGGAATTGACCATTAGAAGAATTAATACAGAAAGAGACTCTGTTCAAAGAACAATGGGCGTAATTCTGAATGATTCATCTGCAGGGGATTTGATCTATGCGTCGGATCATGACACACTAGAGCGAAATGCAGTTAATGACAGTAATCTTAGTGGGATATCGAGAAGCTCTATAGGTGTGTTTGTTGGAAAACTTGATGCTATAGATAATAGAAACCACTTTGAATGTGTGTATGATGCAACTGAGCCATGCTATTATTTCCAAAAGCTCGATGATATGCTGGTGTTTACTGGCCAAAGGGGTGAACTTGCAATCTGCTTTGACTCGAATTATAAAAAATGGCATCATGAAAATTTGGGCTGCACTGTGATGTATTATTACGGATGCTGCCACCAGTATCAAGTATTCAATGACTACATATTACTCAGAAAATAAGAGAGGGACAGCCTTCATTTATGGAAAAAAAGAAAGTAAAAATATCAATACCAGTCGGGTTTAAATCAGCAATAGTATATTTGTTTGCAACTGTTTTTACACGAGGCCTGGCTATTATTACTACCCCGATTTTTACCAGAATTATGACTACAGATCAAGTGGGTGTGGTCAATTTATATAGTTCGTGGTATTCAATGATAACAGTTGTTTCGACGTTGGCTTTAACGTCGGGTGGATTCTCTATCGCGTTGCGCGAGTTTGAAAAAGAGCGCAACCAATATGTGTCATCGGTACTTTCCCTGACATCCATTGTTGCAATTGGGCTGGCACTCCTTTATTTTGTTGCACCTTCATTCTGGAACAATATAACAGGACTTCCGACACATCTGATGGTATTGCTCCTGATCGGATTGCTTGTTGCACCAGCTAGAGATTTTTGGCTCTCTCGACAGAGATTTGAATATCGTTATAAGCTATCAGGTACGATGACAGTGCTTTCGGCGGTAGCGGCGTCTGGCTTAGCGGTTGCAGCTGTTTTATATGCAAATAGTATTGGATTTTCCGATATCGCAAGTGTTCGACTCTTTGCCAATTATTCAATTATCTATGGCGTAGCTTTTGTTATTTGGCTTTCCATTTTCCTGAAAGGGCGTAGCTTTTATTCTGCAAAATATTGGAAGTTCTCACTCCAACTGAGTTTGCCACTGATCGGCTATTCGATTGCTTCTCAGATTTTGAGTGTTTCTGACCGACTAATGATCAGTAAAATGGTCGGAAACTCTGCTGTTGGTGTTTACAGTACGTTGTATACGGTTAGCTCCCTTTCACTGATGGTATGGACAGCAATTAACGCTTCGTTTGAGCCATATTTGTATCAGAATATGGAAAATCCAAAAAGCAAAATTAAGAAACTGTCCATGTCTATGCTGGGAATGTACTCATTGGTAGCTATTTTGTTGGTGTATCTCGCACCGGAAATTGTTCGAATACTTGCAACGGAGGAGTACTATAAAGGTATTTACATTATGCCTTCAATTGCAGGCGGAGTTTATTTTATTGCAGTATCAAATTTGTATTCTGACATTTTGGTATACCTTAAGAAAACAAAGATGGTTATGATATCCTCTGCCATTGCGGCTGCGCTTAATGTGGTATTGAACTATATCATGATTAACGCATATGGATATATGGCAGCAGCGTATACTACGCTGATTTCTTATATTGTCATGGCACTGCTACTATCGATTTGGGCGAATCGAGAATTTAAAAAACATATAACAGAGATTGACTTTGTATATGATAACAAACTGATCCTTGCAATTTCTGTTATGACACTCGTTGTTTCACTTTTTGCGGTTGCGATTTATGATTACGCAATTGTGCGCTATGCCGTGGCGGCGGTTATTTTCATCGCAACGGCCTTGTATGGCATTCATTATCTGAAAGAAAACAAAGATATGAAAAAGGGTAGATCCTAAATAAAGGCATCAGCCCAGTAAATGGAAGGCTTGAGTCAATTACAATATGGAGGATAAGCAAAATGGGTGTTATTTCAAAAATAGCCGATAGAATGGCTAGAAGAAATCCGATTAAGTACGCACGCAAAATTGGCGTTAAGGTTGGAAACGAGTGCAGATTTACTGGCAATCCTCGGTGGGGAAGCGAGCCGTGGTTGATTCAGGTCGGAAACCATGTACTCCTGTCTGCAGAAGTAAACTTTGTTACACACGACGCAGGCACTTTTTTATTCCGTGATACGGAGGAATATAAAGATGTGTTTAAGTTTGCGCCAATCGTAATACATGACAACTGCTTTATTGGAATGAGATCAACTCTATTACCCGGAATTGAAATTGGACCGAATTCTGTTGTTGCAGCAGGAAGCGTCGTAACACGTTCTGTTCCACCTGGAGAAGTCTGGGGGGGGTACCAGCTCATTTCATAGAAACGACAAAAGAGTATGCAGATAAGTGCAAAGAGACCAAATTGCCCTACGATATGCAAGCATACAACACTGATATGAAATCAGAGCTTTTAAGAGTAACACATCAAGCCTATGAATTCTTTAAATAAGAATAGTACAATAGAAGAAAAGAAAGAGGAAAATAAAAATGTCTACATTTGATAATGCAACCCTTATGATTACTGGCGGTACTGGTTCTTTTGGTTCTACCGTTTTGAAGCACTTTCTGGACTCTGACCTCAAGGAGATCCGCATCTTCTCTCGGGATGAAAAGAAACAGGATGATATGCGCCACGAGCTTCAGGCAAAGCACCCGGAGACTGCTAAGAAGGTGAAGTTCTACATCGGCGATGTCCGCAACCCTCAGTCCATTCGTGACGCTATGCCGGGTGTGGACTATATTTTTCACGCGGCTGCTCTGAAGCAGGTTCCGTCCTGTGAGTTCTTTCCGATACAGGCTGTTCAGACCAATATCATTGGCACGGATAATGTACTTCATGCAGCGATTGATGCTGGAGTAAAGCGTGTTGTTTGCCTGTCCACCGACAAGGCGGCTTATCCAATCAATGCTATGGGTATCTCCAAGGCTATGATGGAGCATGTTATCTATGCCAACGCTCGTGTGGCTGCAGAACGTGGCGGTACGACTATTTGCTGCACTCGTTACGGCAACGTCATGTGCAGCCGTGGCAGTGTTATTCCACTGTTCATCGACCAGATTAAGAATGGTAATCCAATCACGATCACAGATCCTAATATGACCCGATTTCTGATGAATTTGGACGAAGCTGTGGATTTGGTTATGTTCGCATTTCAGCATGCTAATCCGGGTGACCTGTTCATCCAGAAGGCTGATGCTTCTACTATTGGGGATCTGGCAAAGGCTGTCCAGCAGCTCTTCGGCGATACCGGTACGAACATCATCGGTACCCGCCATGGCGAAAAGCTGTTTGAAACTCTCATGACTCGTGAGGAGCGTCTGCGTAGTGAGGATATGGGACATTACTTCCGTGTTGCTGCTGATAACCGCGACCTGAACTACGACAAGTTTGTGGTTAAGGGCGAAGTACATACCATGGCGGATGAGTCTTACACCAGCCACAATACCACTCGTCTGGACGTAGAGGGGACGGTTAAGAAAATCATGACCACCGAGTATGTCCAGAACGAACTAAAAGGCATTCCGAATGTCTAAGGAAAGACTTTTGCTGGTCGGTGCTGGCGGTTTTGGGCGAGTGGTATCAGAACTGGCCAGGCAGAGTTATGACTGCGCGTTTGTAGATGATGGTGTTGAAATCGGAACTGCCATTTGTGATATTCCTGTAATTGGCCACACGGAAGATTTACAGGAGCTTTTTACTGAGTATCAGAATCTCATTATCGCAATTGGAAACAATGCGGTGCGTGAACGTATTTACGATATGGCAAAGAGCATTGGCTATCGTTTTCCCAATTTGATTAGTCCAAGTGCTTATATCAGTCCATATGCGAAGCTGGGCTGGGGCTGTGTCGTTTTGAATAACGTAGTTGTGCAGAATGGATCGACAGTCGGGAATGGCGTACTGCTCAATCCGGGTGTGGAGATTCACCATGATTGCACAGTTGGAGATTATGATCTCATTTACACAAATTCGGTTGTGCGTACTTATGCGACGGTTGGTAAGTGCGTCCGTATTGGAAGTAACGTAACAATTTGCAATAATGCTGTTGTGTCGGATGGAGCTGATATTCCTGACTGCACAGCGGTACATCCGGAGGTGAACGAATGAACATTCTAGTCACAGGTGCCAAGGGCATGGTGGGAACCGCCCTGTGCAACAACCTGAAAAACATCCGGGACGGGAAGAACAAGACCCGCCCGGCATTGCATATTGATGAGATTTACGAGTACGACCTGAGTTCAACCCCGGAAGAACTGAACGAATACTGCCGGAAGGCTGATTTCGTGTTCAATCTGGCTGGTGTAAATCGACCGGAGAACCCGGAAGACTTTATGAAGGGTAACTTTGGCTTTGCCTCTGACCTACTGAATAACCTAAAAATGCATGGCAATAAAGCAACGATCATGCTGTCAAGTTCTATTCAGGCGACGCTGGCCGGGCGGTTTGGTAACAGCGAATATGGTCGCAGCAAAAAGGCTGGAGAGGAACTCTTCTTTGACTACGCCAAGGAGACTGGCGCAAAGGTGGCTGTTTATCGCTTCCCTAACCTGATGGGGCACAGTCGCCCGAAGTACAACAGTGCAGTTAGTACCTTCTGTTGGGCAGTGGCTAACGATGAAGAATTCACAGTGAATGACCGTAGCACCGAGTTGGAGTTGCTCTATATTGATGACCTTGTGGAAGGCATGTTCGATTTGCTGGAAGGCAAAGAACATCACTGCGAGTTTGATGGTGTGGAAACTATGCTGAAAGCTGACGGTCGCTACTGCTGTGTACCTGTGACACATAAGGTCACTCTGGGAGAAATCGTTGACCTGTTGCAGGAGTTCAAGGCACAGCCCACGACCCTCATGATGCCGAAGACGCCGGATGGCTCCTTTGCGAAGAAACTATATTCGCTTTATCTGACCTACCTGCCAACGGAGAAATTTAAGTATGCCTTGAAGATGAATGTGGACAACCGTGGCTCTTTTACCGAGTTGATTCACACGGCAGACTGCGGACAGGTGTCCATTAACATCAGCCGACCAGGTATCACCAAGGGGCAGCATTGGCACAACAGCAAGTGGGAACTGTTCATCGTAGTGGCTGGTCATGGTCTGATTCAGGAGCGCAACATCAATACCGGAGAGACGGTGGAGTTTGAGGTTTTCGGGGATAAAATTGAAGCTGTCCATATGATTCCCGGCTGGACGCATAACATCATCAACCTGTCGGAGACGGAAAATCTGGTGACGGTCATGACTTGCAATGAGATTTTTGACCCAAAGCATCCGGATACCTTCTTTGAGCCGGTTTGAGAGGAGAGAGATAATGGCTGATTATAGTAATATATCATTCAAAAATAATGGTAAGTTGAAGCTACTGATTATTGTCGGCACCCGCCCGGAGATCATCCGTCTGGCGGCTGTCATCAACAAAACAAGAAAGTATTTTGACGTGATTTTGGCTCACACTGGTCAGAACTACGATTATAACCTGAACGGTGTGTTCTTCCATGATTTGCAGTTGGCAGATCCGGAGGTCTACATGAACGCTGTTGGCGCAGACCTTGGTGAGACGATGGGCAACATCATCGCAGAGAGCTACAAGCTGATGGTTGCCATCCAGCCGGATGCTGTGCTGGTGCTGGGTGATACCAACAGCTGTCTGAGCGTCATCGGCGCAAAGCGTCTGCACATTCCCATCTTCCACATGGAGGCAGGAAACCGCTGCAAGGATGAGTGCCTGCCGGAGGAGACCAACCGTCGCATCGTGGATATCATCTCTGACGTGAATATGGCTTATTCCGAACACGCCCGCCGCTATCTGGCCGATACCGGCTTGCCGAAAGAACGTACCTATGTGACCGGTTCTCCGATGGCTGAGGTATTGCATCAGAATCTGGAGAAGATCGAGGCATCTGATATTCACGCTCGCCTTGGACTGGAAAAGGGTAAGTACATTCTGCTTTCTGCCCACCGGGAAGAGAACATCGACACGGAGAAGAACTTCACCTCTCTGTTCACAGCTATCAACAAAATGGCAGAAAAGTATGATATGCCGATTCTCTATTCCTGCCATCCTCGCAGCCGTAAGCGTTTGGAGCAGAGTGGCTTCCAGCTGGATAAACGTGTCATCCAGCATGAGCCTCTGGGATTCCATGACTACAACTGCCTGCAGATGAATGCTTTCTGTGTTGTGTCCGATAGCGGTACGCTGCCGGAGGAGAGCAGCTTCTTTACTTCTGTGAGTCATCCCTTCCCGGCAGTCTGCATCCGTACTAGCACAGAGCGCCCAGAGGCATTGGACAAGGGTGATTTCATCCTTGCCGGTATTGATGGCGACCATCTGCTGCAGGCGGTCGATGTGGCTGTGGAGATGAACAAGAACCGGAATCTGGGCATCCCTGTGCCAGATTATGTGGATGAAAATGTATCCGATAAGGTGGTCAAGATCATCCAAAGCTACACCGGCGTGGTCAATAAGATGGTGTGGAGAAAAGGGGAAGAGTGAAATTAATGGATAAGACAGTATTCATAACAGGAGCATCCGGCTTCATCGGATCAAACCTTGCAAAGCGTATCCTTACAACTGAGCCTGAAACTAAGGTCATCGGTCTGGACAATATGAACGACTACTACGATGTCCGCATCAAAGAAGCACGTTTGGCAGAACTTCAGAAGTTTGAAAACTACACATTCATTAAGGGAAACCTTGCGGACAAGGCTCTCATCAACAGCATCTTCGAGCAATACCACCCAGATATTGTGGTCAATCTCGGCGCACAGGCAGGTGTTCGTTACTCCATCACTAACCCGGACGCTTACATCGAGAGCAATATGCTCGGCTTCTATAATATTCTGGAAGCCTGCCGTCACTATCCAGTTGAGCATTTGGTTTATGCTTCTTCCTCTTCTGTATACGGCAGCAACAAGAAAGTGCCGTACAGCACGGATGACAAGGTGGACAACCCGGTGTCCCTGTATGCTGCTACCAAGAAATCCAATGAGCTGATGGCTCATGCTTATTCCAAGCTCTACAATATTCCGTCTACTGGTCTGCGCTTCTTCACCGTGTATGGTCCGGCTGGTCGCCCAGATATGGCGTACTTCGGTTTTACCAACAAGCTCGTAAATGGCGAGACCATCAAGATTTTCAACTACGGCAACTGCAAGCGTGACTTCACATATGTGGACGATATTGTCGAGGGCGTTGTCCGCGTAACGAAGAAAGCACCTGAGAAGAAAAATGGCGAGGATGGTCTGCCGATTCCGCCGTATGCCATTTATAATATTGGTAACAGCAACCCGGAAAACCTGCTGGACTTCGTGCAGATTCTTTCCGAAGAGTTGGTTCGTGCTGGCGTGCTACCTGCTGATTATGAATTCGAGGCTCATAAGGAGCTTGTCCCTATGCAACCGGGTGACGTACCTGTGACCTATGCTGATACTAGCGCACTGGAGCGTGATTTCGGATTCAAGCCGCATACTCCGCTTCGCGAGGGTCTGCGCAAGTTTGCGGAGTGGTACAAAGTGTTTTATATGAGGTGAAATATGAACAATACTGTTTTGGAATTGGATAAGAAAAGATATCCGGGGGGGGTACCTGATTTTCAATTATGGTATAGAAGAGCACAGTACTATAAAAATCCTCTGATAAGAAAGTTGTGCAGAGGTATGTATAATAGGTATCGAGGTAAGCGGCATATTGAAATTGATGCCCAAACGCAGATAGGTGAAGGATTATATTTTGGTCATGCCTATTGTATTACGATTAATCCTGAGGCTGTGTTGGGAAAAAATATCAACTTGCATAAAGGCGTTACAATTGGTCAGGAAAACCGTGGAAAGCGCATGGGTACACCTGTAATTGGAGATAAGGTTTGGGTAGGCGTAAATGCTACGGTTGTTGGTGCAATCAAAATCGGAAACGATGTTCTAATTGCACCGAACGCTTATGTGAATTGCGATGTTCCAGATCATTCAATCGTTTTTGGAAATCCTTGCATTATTAAACATAGAGATAATGCAACGGAAGGGTATATAAATAGGACTATCTAATTTAAATCGGGAGGAGATAACATGAAAATTGCAGTCGCAGGTACCGGCTATGTCGGTTTGTCCATTGCCACGCTGTTATCACAGCATCATGAGGTCATGGCAGTGGATATTATTCCTGAAAAAGTTGACCTTATCAATCACAGAAAATCGCCGATTCAGGACGAGTACATTGAGAAGTACCTTGCAGAGAAGGACTTGAATCTTTTTGCAACGCTGGATGCAGAAGCGGCATACAAAGATGCGGATTTTGTCGTCATCGCAGCACCTACGAACTATGACAGCAAGAAGAACTTCTTCGATACGTCTGCAGTCGAAGCTGTAATCAAGCTGGTTATCCAGTACAACCCGGATGCTGTCATGGTCATCAAGTCCACAATTCCGGTTGGCTTTACCGCTTCTGTCCGCGAAAAGTACCATTGCGACAACATCATCTTCAGCCCGGAATTCTTACGTGAATCCAAGGCTCTGTATGACAACCTTTACCCGAGCCGCATCATCGTTGGTACTGATGTGGAGAATGCTCGGCTGGTGAAGGCTGCAAATACGTTTGCTGGTCTGCTGCAGGAGGGTGCTATCAAGGAGAATATCGACACGCTGATTATGGGCTTTACCGAGGCAGAAGCAGTAAAGCTGTTTGCTAACACCTATCTGGCTCTGCGTGTCTCTTACTTTAATGAGCTAGACACCTATGCTGAGATGAAGAGCCTGAACACACAGCAGATTATCGAGGGTGTATGTCTTGATCCGCGTATTGGCAGCCACTACAACAACCCATCCTTCGGTTATGGCGGATACTGCTTGCCGAAAGATACAAAACAACTTCTTGCGAACTATGCGGATGTGCCGGAGAATTTGATTGAGGCCATTGTCGAGTCTAACCGCACCCGTAAAGATTTCATTGCAGATCGCGTGCTGGAAATCGCCGGTGCATACGAGGCAAACGAGAACTATGACCCGAGCAAGGAACACAATGTTGTGGTTGGTGTCTTCCGCCTGACCATGAAATCCAACTCCGATAATTTCCGTCAGTCCTCTATCCAGGGTGTCATGAAGCGTATCAAGGCCAAGGGCGCAACTGTGATCATCTACGAGCCTACTTTGGAGAACGGTACCACCTTCTTCGGTAGTGAAGTCGTGAATAACCTTGAAGAATTCAAGAAGCGCAGTCAAGCCATCATTGCCAACCGCTACGACAGTTGTCTGGATGATGTGCAGGAGAAGGTCTACACCAGAGATCTGTTCCGCAGAGACTAATATTTACAAGCCATGCCTTATAGCATGGCTGTGCTGCTTAAGTATGCTACCTCTCCGTGGTGAGCAGCAGGCAACGGGTGACTTCCCGGCTAAAGCATAAGGATAAGATAACTAATAACTCTATACAAGGAATGAAAGATAAAAGAATTCGACTGGTAATCGCAGCTTTTTTGTTTCTGATTATTGCTGCTTCAATACTGGCAGTGATGCCAGATAAAGTAGCTGACCATGATTCCGGTGCAACTGCTGCAGAGCTGGAAATATCAGAATCTGTGGATGACAATGTAACAAGTACAAGCTATGTGAATGTCGATGGTGTAGTTACAGATGCTATTGACATGGGTTATGCCACGGTGCAGCGCACGAGAAATACAGAAGGAAGAGTTGTAGAAGAACTCTACTTTGATGCAGATGGGAATCCAGCCAAGCGGTATGATGACTATTATGGTGTTGCGTATCAGTATGGAAATAATATAGTAACCATCACCTATCTCTATGCAGATGGTCTTCCCATGATGAATAGTGCCGGATATGCAATAATCGTGCGCACAGTGGATAGTGATGGCAGGGCGGTAGATGACTACTACTATGACCTCGATATGCAGCCTGTCTATAGCAGCGGCTACTACGGTTTGCACAGAGAATATGACCCTGCCAGACAAAACAACAGCGAGACCTACCTTGATGAGAATGGACAGCCTGTGTGTTCTACGTCCAACTATGCTGGTAAGAGATATGACTTGGATGATTCGGGTGTGGCGATAGCAGAGCATTATTTTGATACGCATATGAAACCGGCTAAATCCTCGTTGGGCGAGTATGGACAGCAATATGAGCGCGATGAGGCTGGTAGAATCTCGCAGATTACCTACCTTGATGCAGATGGCAACCCGGCACCCACGAGTGCAGGATACACCATTCTGAAACGCATCTATCATCGTGACGGCACCGCTGAAACCGATAAGTACTTTGATGCGGATGGTAATCCGATGGCGTTAGCGAAAGGACAATATGGAATCAAACGTAGCGGTAAGGTCAATCTGCTGCTTGACAAGAATGGGAACATCATGCTCTGCGTGGACAACATCCTGAATGGATTCCCGGCGACGGTTGTTGTCTCTGGCGTGATCATATGTGTGCTAATGTTGCTTTTTCCAAGGAAGGCAAGCATTGCCCTGACAGCTGCGTATATGGTATTCATCCTTTACGAAACGCTGATGTTCCGGGAGACAGGGGATGCAAGAACGAATTTTGTTCTGTTCTCCTACGCAGACAGATTCTTTACAGAACAGAGCGTGAGAGTCGGTGTGATTAATAACATCTGGCTTTTCATACCACTGGGAACAGGGCTGTATCGGAACATTCAGAAGAGGTGGGGGCTGTTGATTCCGCTCTTGCTCTCAATAGCAATTGAAACCACCCAGTATATTACGGGGCTTGGCATCGCGGAGTTCGATGATGTGTTCGGGAATACGGTTGGCGGATGGATCGGGATAGCTTCAGCTTATGCGGCTGTAAGATGGAATTTTGAAACACACATTCACGATGTTGCAAAACGGCTGGAGAGAGAGTAATATTGAGTTGTGAGGAATCACAGCTTTGCCGCTCGAAATTTTGCACATCTCTACGCGGTGAGCGGTAGGCAACACAAGTGATTGTGGCTAAGATGCGGAGAAAAGAAAGCAGTATGATGAGGCTTTGGTTTCAATGGCGAATTCAAAAAAGAAAAAGAAAAATATTGTCGGAAAAATCAACTACAAGCATATAGGATTGGTATTGCTGATAATAATTGTATTCTATGTGCTGATTTATCTGTGCTTCAAAGGAGAAGGCTTTATTCCAGCAGGAAGCAACTTGACGGGGATCATTAGGTGCCAGACCCCTAGTACTACTATTTATATTCTAGCACCATAAAATGAACAAAATATGACTAAAAAGTCGAATACTGTCGAATTAGTGTCTGTATTAGGCAAAATAAAGCCGTGTGAATTCACACACGGTAGCTGCTCTGATAATCACACACCTCTCCGTGGTGAGCAGCAGGCAACGGTCTTATGACTGGCTGATATGTGAAGGAAAAATTAAGGAATCCAAGACAATGACTGATAATGAGATTTTTCAATTAGCTGAAAAGTTTAGAAATGCCATATTAAGGGCAAATGCGAATAGAGAATCCTTTAGAGATGGTTTTATTGAACTTTTTCCAAGAGGCAACTGTGGGATAGTCTGCGATTTGCTAGGACGGTACCTTTTGGAATATGCCAATGTAAGAAGTTGGTATACATCTGGTGAAACGGAATCAGAGTGCCATGTGTGGCTCACATTAGAGAACGGGAGCATTGTTGATATTACAGGAGACCAGTATAGCAATCGAACTGGGACGCTGTATTATGTTTTGTCAGTATATGTAGGACAAATTGATGCATTTCATAAGCAATTTCGATTGAATGGTGAACCTTTAGAAATTACACCAGATGATTGGATACCCGATTTTTTGGGAGAAACCTGTATCCAGTGGAAAAAGCGAATCACCTATGAGAAAATCATGAAGTATGTAGACTAAGTGTGTAAGAACATAAAAATGAAAGATGAAGATATGAAGTTTGATCCTCAGTCGGTTTGGGTTACGGATGAAGGAGTTAGCACGCGTGGTTGGATTAATCCGGCTACAGGTGAAAATACTGCTATAAAGCTGAGATGACGGTATATGCGGAGCCAGTTAGAGATATAAAGGATTTTACAATTTGACCAATATGAAGAACGAAGTAATAGAAAGAACGTGTATCAATTGTGGAAGAAGATTTCCAATTTATCCTAATGCACAGGACTTTTTTAAATCCCGTGGATTAGAACTTCCTAAACGATGCAGGGTTTGTAGAGAGAAGAAAAAGCAAGAGCAAAAAGCGGAAGAAGCTGTGAGACAATTTGAAAAAGAGTTATCTGATTCAACATATGCAATAAAGGAAGTTTCAGATATTGACGTTATTTCACCTGCAACAACGCTTTATGTGATAGGAAATGGTTTTGATTTGGCGCATGGTGTTCCATCGTCCTATTCCAAGTTCCGGGATTGGCTCGGAAGGCACAGTGATCTTAGAGAAGCGTTGGAGACATACATCAGAAATGATGCATTGTGGTGGAATTTAGAAGAAGCATTGGCTGACCTCGATTTAGATACGCCTTCGATGGCGATTCCAGAAATGCTGGATGCCTTTGATGCCTATGATCCAGATGCACAGATGGCAGATTATTATGCAGCAATCGAGATGGCAATGCTTCCGGTGGATACCATTACAAACGAACTTCCTAAAAAGTTCCGTAAGTGGATTGAATCTTTGAACGTGGATTCAAGTGTGAAACCATTGCGGAATGTGGTAAAGCCTGGAGCAAAATATCTTAATTTTAATTACACAGAGTTCGCAGAAACACTGTATGGTGCCCAAAGTGTGTGCTATATACATGGGAGTAGAAAGAACCGCAAGGATAAACTGATTCTTGGTCACTCCTATAAAAAGTCTGTACCAGATGTTAGTGTCAAAATGCCGAGATTCAAAGACGGTTTCAAACGAGGAATGGTAAATGCTGCCTTTGATGATGCTATGGTTCACACTGGGTGGTATGATCAGGTGACAACCAAAAACAGCAGACAAATTATAAAGAACCATGAAAGTTTCTTTGATGGTCTTTCTGACATTGATGCAGTCATTGTTATAGGACACTCACTTTCGGAAGTGGATATGGAATATTTCGAGAGAATCTGTAGCGTTGTTCACATTGATGCAAAGTGGATTTTCAGTTGTCATGACTCTGGCGGATTGAAGGCCATCAATGTATTTGTAAAGACGATGGCTATTGGAGCAGATAGAGTTACGATATTTAGATTGTAAAAGTAATTAGGGAAAAAGGGAGGCACACATGGACCAAGAATTATTCAACCCACAATCCTCGTCCGTAACCTCCTCCCGAATCCTGTACACACCGTCCACGTTTGCGCGGACATCGTTACTGC
>OLOA01000671.1_pt1 | contig 36651 bp, 29 predicted proteins | sample 1672201 | NCBI WGS metagenome assembly OLOA01 (sample SAMEA3136658, study PRJEB25190) | human gut metagenome
AATGCAGGACAGTCAAAAGAATATTTTATCAGTGCGATGAGAGTAATCTCAGTAAGCTTTTTGTTTGCCGGAATCAATGTTGCTTATCAGGGCATTTATCAGGCACTGGATGGTGGTATGGAATCACTGGTTATTTCACTTTTGAGACAGCTTATTATCATTCTGCCATTGGCTGGAATCTTTTCACTGTTCGTCAGAAATGGACAGATGGGCGTTTCACTGATCTGGTGGGCATTCCCGATTACAGAAGTGATTGCATGCCTGGTCGGTTATGTATTTTTAAAGAAAATCAGAAAAAATAAAGTAGCCGTTTTAAGTTAAGGAGGAATCAGAGATGACAAAAAGAATTATTACAATCAGCAGAGAGTTTGGAAGCGGTGGACGTTTTATCGGGGAAGAAGTTGCGAAAAAACTTGGAATTGCTTATTACGATAAAAATATTATCAATGAGATTGCAGAAAAGTCTGGTTTATCACCGGAATATGTTCTTGAAAATGCAGAATTATCTCCGAAAAAAGGGTTGTTTGCCTATGCATTTGCCGGACGTGATATGACAGGCAAATCGGTGGAAGATATGGTATACGAGGCGCAGAGAAAAGTTATTCTGGCATTGGCTGAGAAGGAACCTTGTGTGATCATTGGAAGAAATGCAGATTATATTCTAAAAGACAGATGTGATGAATGTATTTATTCATGGGGATATGCCGGAAAAAACACAGCGGATTATGCGTTTACATAATGTAGAAGCACAGGAGGCTGCCAAAATGATGGCAGACACAGATAAAAGACGTATGACAAATTATAACTTTTACACAGAGCAGAAATGGGGATATGCCGGAAACTACACGTTGTGTCTGAATAGTTCACAGCTTGGATATGACAGATGTGAGAAGATCATTATGGAATGTTATTAATGAGAACTGTTGTAAAGAGCACAAATCAGTAAGGGGAGAAGTCTGTGAAATATGAATAGGAATAGCTGAAAAAAGAACTGATAACATTTAATAACGGGAATAGGGAAGAGAGAATAAAAAATAAAAACTGCTTACATTTTTTTAAAAATAAAGTATAATAAGTAATGTAAAACCAAGTACAATTTACATGAAAATCAGGGATCATTTCATTCAAATTTACTGAGTGAAAGGTCCCTTTTTCTATGTGATGTATCTGTAAAAATGAAAGAGAGGTAGCGGTTATGAAAAGAATTAAAGCAGCTTGTATCACTCAGACATTGTGTTTTTCCAATTATGACGGAGAGACAACAGAGTATGCAAAAAAAGCGATTGTACAGGAATATGAGAAGTATAAAGCCCAGCTGAAAAAGAATGGGACGAAGTACAAAATCTTATCAGAAAAAACAAATGAGGATGGGTCCATTGTGATTGAGGTTAAGAAACAGTACAATTCTTCTCCAGTGGGTGAATATCTGAATTAAATAGTTTGAAAGCGATAGAGTATAAAAGGACTGGAAAATCGGTGAAGCCTGTAAAATGCGGGCTTCACATTTTTTTCACAAAAAATTAGCACTTACCTCTTGATAATGGAAGTCGATTTTTGTCCTGCTTTGTGTATTGCAAAAATGCCTATTTTACAGGCTTTCTGGGCAATCAGTCATTTTGTCTGGTATCGTAGCCTATCGTCAAATGAATTGCAAATGGTGTAAAAAATCAGAGAAAAAAGGAGGATTGGAGAGCATCTTCTGGAAGTGGACAAGGCAGCCAGGGAACGGGAAGAAGTGATTCTGAAACAGTTGGAAGAAAAAGAACCACTGCCGGATAAAGAGAAAGATCAGATGGCATGGGTAAGAGCTGACTATAGAAGCAAATGACACAGGATTTTGTAAGAGGCTTTTCTTTTGCAGCCAGGTAAAAGAGAATTACGTTCGATGGACGACATTTTAGAATAGATCTTGTTTTTTATATTCGAATATGAAATAGCAGTAGGCATAATGAGAAAAATAGGGTAATATAACAGTAAGCATTTCTGCTAGATCAGCGTTATCAGCAATAGTAGAAAAAACGGATTCTCTGGAAACAGATAGTGACTTAAAATAATCGGGTGGTGAATGCTACCAAAGAAAGTCGAGGTGTTACAATGACTATAGAAGAAATTCTTGCGGGAGAATCGAAGAATGTGGAGTTCAAAGAGAACCTGTCGGAGAAAAGTATCAAATATATGAAGTCTGTGGTTGCCTTTGCAAATGGAACCGGAGGAAAAATCATTTTCGGAATTGCCGATAAAACTAGAGAGGTTGTTGGCTTTGACAAGGAAGATGTGTTCAAGAAAATGGATGCCATTGCCAATGCCGTATCAGACAGCTGTGAACCGGCAATTATCCCGGATATTGCATTACAGACGGTTGATGGTAAAACTGTTATTGTGGTAGAGGTTTCTGAGGGCAGACAGCGCCCGTATTATATCAAAGCTCTTGGCAGAGATGGCGGTGTATATGTCCGTGTTGCCGGGACAACCCGCCTTGCCGACGAGTATATGGTAAAAGAGCTGCTGTTTGAGGGCAGTAATCGTTACTACGATCAGGCTTTATGTACTGGGTTAAATGTTACAGATGAAGATATTGATGCCCTTTGCAAAGCTATGAAAGAGCAGGCTGTCAGAAATGCTCGTACAGAGGAACAGAAAGCATCGATTAAAAATGTGGGAAGACAACAGTTGCGTTCCTGGGGAATTTTAATTGAGCGTGATGGAAAAGATTATCCGTCTAATGCTTTTGCTATTTTGACTGGCAACGGAGGACTTCATGTTGCAACGCAATGTGGTGTGTTTAAAGGGACAACAAAAGCAGTTTTTGTTGATCGTAGAGAATATACCGGTCCGCTTTGGGAACAGATAGATGAAGCATTTCAGTTTGTCTTGAGAAATATTCATCTGGGTGCTACCATTGTAGGAATTTATCGCCAAGATGTTTATGAGATTCCACCGGATGCCATTCGTGAGTTGATTATCAATGCTATGGTACATCGTAGTTATCTGGATCATGGTACAATACAGGTTGCGGTATATGACAACCGATTGGAAATTACTTCTCCAGGAAAGTTGCCAATGGGACAAACTATGGAGCGTATGAAAGAAGGCTATTCCAAAATCAGAAATGAAGCCCTCGCCCATGCGTTTGCTTACATGAACCTGATTGAGCATTGGGGAAGCGGCATTCCGAGAATTATTGATAAAGTAAAAGCTGCCGGATTGCGGGAGCCGGAGTTCATTGGTGGCGAAGTTGATTTGCGTATCAATATTTATAGAGGGCAGGTTGACGGTACTGTTGTTGACCTTAGTGACCTCAATAACGCCATTAAAGTGCCGGATACTATTGATAGAATGCCGGATAGTGGCGATGAAGTGCCGGATAAAACAGAAACAGTGCCAGATACTATGGAAAAAATGCCGGATAGTGAACAGAAACAACAAATTTATAAATATGTATTGGAAAAGGGCTCTATTACTACTGCTGAAACAGTAGAGATTTTAGATGTAAAACATCGTAGAGCCAGAGCTGTCTTGCTGAATATGGTTAAGGACGGTTATTTGAGAAAAAAGGGTGCGGCACGAAGCACTATTTATGTAAAAAATACGGAAGGAAGATAATGCAGCATGGATACAGATAAAGTAATTACTGCAAACGGATCATCCGAAGATTTGTCGAAAAAATGTGGTCAAATCAAGAAAATCGAGTGCGAAAGCAAGTGAAAAATCCCTGTGAAGCCCGTAAAATTCGGGCTTCACATTTTTTTCACAAAAAATTAGCACTCATCTCTTGACAGTGCTAATAATAGGTGTTATATTACGTATAGAACAAAAAAGAGGGTGAATGATGGGGATGAGATTTGATGGTTCATCTGATGATGAGCATAATATGTATGATGATTTGTTTTACAACTTTCCGCTGAACGCTGCGGGACAGAAACCGAAGAACAAGGATCAGAAGCCAAGGCAGTCATTGATCTTCCGTAAGTTCAGGGAATGGCTGAAGAGAGGCAGCAGAGAAGAAAGTAGCGAAGAGAAGTAGCGTATGAGAAGAAAATTGATGCGGCATCGAATAGATGCTGTGTTTGACATAGATGATAGAAGATAGTTACGATAGTTTAAGCACATTGTTTCCAAAGGAGGCATGAATATGGATTTAAATAAATTTACACAGAAGTCCCTGCAGGCAGTGCAGGATTGTCAGAAACTGGCTTATCAGTACGGGAATCAGAAGATTGAACAGGAACATCTGCTTCTGAGCCTGCTGACCCAGGAAGACAGCCTGATCGACAGACTGCTGGCGAAGATGGGAATTAATCATGAAGGATTTAAGGTACAGGCGACGAAGCTTGTTGAGAAGCTTGTCAAGGTATCCGGCGGCCAGGTTTATGTAGGTGATAACCTGAACCGTACACTGGTACGGGCTGAGGAAGAAGCGAAGCAGATGGAGGATGAATATATCTCTGTTGAGCACCTTTTCCTGGCATTGTTTGAGACAGCCGACAGTGATATCAAGACATTATTCAGGAATTTTGAAGTAACAAGAGATGGTTTCCTTCAGGCACTTTCCACTGTCCGAGGTAATCAGCGTGTGACAAGTGATAACCCTGAGGCAACTTATGACAGCCTGAGTAAGTATGCAGAAGATTTGGTAGGCAAGGCAAGAGCCCAGAAGATGGATCCTGTCATTGGCCGTGATACGGAGATCCGTAACATTATCCGTATCCTTTCTCGTAAGACGAAGAACAACCCGGTACTGATCGGTGAGCCTGGTGTAGGTAAGACCGCAGTTATCGAGGGCCTGGCACAGCGTATCGTCAAGGGCGATGTGCCGGATGGCCTGAAGGACAAGAAGATTTATTCTCTGGATATGGGTGCACTGGTAGCCGGTGCCAAGTACAGAGGTGAATTCGAGGAACGTCTGAAGGCTGTTCTTGCTGAGGTTAAGAAGAGCGACGGCGAGATTATTCTTTTCATCGATGAGCTGCATCTGATCGTTGGTGCCGGCAAGACGGACGGTGCCATGGATGCCAGCAATATGCTGAAGCCTATGCTGGCCAGGGGTGAACTCCACTGTATCGGTGCGACAACACTGGACGAGTACAGACAGTACATTGAGAAGGATAAGGCGCTTGAGCGTCGTTTCCAGCCGGTTATGGTGGATGAGCCGACGGTTGAGGATACCATTGCCATTCTTCGTGGCCTGAAAGAAAGATATGAAGTTTTCCATGGCGTTAAGATTACAGATGGTGCCCTTGTGGCAGCTGCAACGCTTTCACATAGATACATTACTGATCGTTTCCTTCCGGATAAGGCGATTGACCTTGTGGATGAAGCCTGTGCAATGATCAAGACAGAACTTGATTCTATGCCGACAGAGTTGGATGAGATTTCGCGTAAGATCATGCAGTTGGAGATTGAGGAAGCTGCTCTGAAGAAAGAGGACGACAAGCTCAGTCAGGAACGGTTGCAGAACATTACCCATGAGATTGCCGAACTGAGAGAAGATTTCAAGGTTCAGAAGGCTAAATGGGACGATGAGAAGCAGGATGTTGAGAAGCTGCAGAGCCTGCGTGAACAGATTGAAGACCTGAACAAGCAGATTGAGTTGGCTCAGAGGAATTATGATTTGAACAAGGCTGCTGAACTTCAGTACGGCAAGCTGCCTCAGCTGAAGAAACAGCTGGAAGAGGAAGAGACGCGTGTCCATGGAGAAGAGAATTCTATTCTTCGTGAACGTGTCACTGATGAAGAGATTGCCAGAATCGTGTCCAGATGGACAGGTATTCCGGTTGCAAAGCTGACAGAGAGCGAGCGTAATAAGATCCTTCACCTGGACGATGAACTTCACAAACGTGTCATCGGTCAGGAAGAAGGTGTATCGAAGGTTACAGAAGCGATTATCCGTTCCAAGGCAGGTATCCAGGATGAGAACAGACCGATTGGTTCGTTCCTGTTCCTTGGCCCTACTGGTGTTGGTAAGACAGAACTTGCCAAGGCACTGGCAGAGAATCTGTTTGATGATGAGAACAATATGGTGCGTATCGATATGAGTGAATACATGGAGAAGTTCTCCGTGTCCAGACTGATCGGAGCGCCTCCGGGATATGTTGGTTATGAAGAAGGCGGACAGCTGACAGAAGCAGTCAGAAGAAAACCTTACTCTGTTATCCTTTTCGATGAGATTGAGAAGGCCCATCCGGATGTTTTCAATGTATTGCTGCAGATTCTGGATGATGGTCGTGTGACCGATTCCCAGGGCAGAACGGTAGACTTTAAGAATACGATTCTGATCATGACGTCAAACATTGGTTCTTCCTATCTGCTGGAGGGCATTGACAGCGAAGGCAATATCAGTGATGAAGCAAGACAGAACACGATGAATGATCTGAAAGCACATTTCAGACCGGAATTCCTGAACCGTCTTGATGAGATCATTATGTTCAAGCCGTTAACGAAGGACAACATCAGCGGTATCATTGATATCCTGATCGGTCGTCTGAATAAGCGTCTTGAGACAAAGGAACTGACACTTCAGCTGACACCGGCTGCAAAGGATTACATCACAGATCATGGTTATGATCCGGTTTATGGTGCACGTCCGTTGAAGCGGTATATCCAGAAGAATGTCGAGACCATGGTAGCTAAAATGATCCTTGGCAATGAATTGGAGCCGGGCGACTGCATCAATGTAGATGCTGATGCCAATGGCCTCACAACAACCACAACACATATTGAAGACTAATGGCGCAGATTGTGTTGGCTGGTAAGTGAACATTTTCCACCAAAAAGGCCCTGTATTTCGGTGAATGCCGAAGTACAGGGCCTTTCTTCACATCGTGACGATTCTGATAGGATTGTCATGATGCTGTATTTTAGCGTATTTTAGTTTATTGGGCGGTCAGCTGATAAAGACTGTGGTCTTCAGCCGCCGTGTTGGCATTATACAGAAACAGAATATCGGTAACGCCATTGGATTGAATGGTTTCGGAAATATCTTCTGTATAATATCTCGGGTCGATCATGATGATTCTTGCATAGTCAGGAATCAGGAACGGAACAAAACAGTTTGCGTAGGAATCCTTGAAGACCATCAGCACCTTTTTGGATTCGGAAGCGGAATCGATAACGACTTCCGGATGATTGCCGCCAAAGAATACATTGTACTGGCTTTTGGTGGACAGGCTTTGAACGTCAAATACGGAAGCTGATTTGGTATTTTCTGCCGTCAGGTTGACAGTGTAATCTGTGACCTGATCCGGAAGATACGCATAAATTTCATCCGTTTCTGATGTACGCAGGCCGCTGGAAGCGGACAAAGTACCTTTGAAAGAATCGGAAAGTATTTTTTTGGAATAAGTGGTGCTGTCATCAAGTCCCAGAGTTTTGTTATAGGTCTGGTAGGCGAGTAAGGCCGCATCACTTGTCCAGTGATGGTCGGTTCTGTAGTAAAGCTGAGTTGCTTTGTCGCAGGCGGCAAAAGGCTCGGAAAGATCGATCCAGTTGATGCCGGAAGCAGCAAGGTCACTTTGAAGCTGTGTAAGGAAAGCTTTTTGATCCCCTTTTACAGCTCCGAAAGGGAGTTTTTTGCTGTATATGTTGACGGCCGTAGGGACGATCATAGCATTTAAGGTGATATCTGTTCCTTCTGTAAGCTTGGCAATCCCCTTGTAGCCTTCCAGGAGGGAGGCATACTGCTCATCAGATGGCGTATGGAAGTTCTGGATCAGATAACCGCCCTTTGCAAGAAAAATGTCGTTGGATTCAGTTTTTCCCATCATGCGTGAAACTGTGGATTCAAGCGTGATCCATTTGTTTCGAAAAGGAAACTGATCAGCAATATAGGTCTCGAATTCGGATTCAAACTTTCCGGATATCAGCGTTGAGAATGTCAGCTTTGGAAATGTCTGGAGTGTACGGTTTTCCATATCAGAGGATGTATGATCCGGCATCAGGATCATGCCGGCGTCCAGGAGGACAACAATAGCAATTGCGGCAATGACCAGAATAGAATGATATTTTTTTCGATTGATTTTATCTTTTCGTTTCTGCATAATCTGTCCTCACTAAAATCTGAAATAAAGGAAAGGGTTGTAAGTACCGTATACAAGGAATGCAATGCTGAGGATACCAAGGAGCAGAAGTACTGCGGAAGTCACTTCAGGTTTCTTTCTGCTGCATCGCACAATATAATTCCTGATCAGCGGTGTTGCACAGAGCACGCCCATGATCAGAATGATGAGATTGTTCCTTAGATAATAAAAGAACGCCAGATCAAGGAAGCCCTTGGTGCCGATACCAAATAAAGTGCCGACGTAAGTGCGCATACTGCCAAAGTCCGTGTTGCTGAATAAGACCCAGCCGAACATGACAAGAAGCATGGTATAGATGTGTCGGGCTGCTTTCGGCAGCTTCTTCAACAGAGGAGCAAATATTTCTCAAGAATCAGAAGAATACCGTAATAGAGGCCCCACAGGATAAAGTTCCATGCCGCACCGTGCCAGAAACCTGTGAGCACCCATACAATCAGAAGGTTCAGAATATGACGGGGCATGGAAACACGGTTGCCGCCCAGAGGAATATAGACATATTCACGGAACCAACCGGATAATGTCATATGCCATCTGCGCCAGAACTCTGTGATACTGTCTGAAATATATGGAAAATTGAAGTTTTCAGGGAATGTAAATCCCAGCATCTTGCCCATACCAATGGCCATATCACTGTAACCGGAGAAGTCAAAGTAGATCTGAAGGGTGTAGGCAAAAATACCAAGCCATGAAGTCATGATGCTTCTGCTGCCCGAAGCCTGAATGGTTTCGTAAAGCAGACCGAGATTGTTGGCAAGCAGGACTTTTTTGGAAAGACCAAAGAGCAGTCGCTCGATGCCCTGACCGAATTTGGCACGGGATATTCTGCGGTTGGAAAGCTGAAGCTCGATATCTGAATATTTAACGATCGGACCGGCGACGAGCTGAGGAAACATCGTGATATATACAGCAAAGTTCAGCAGGTTTTCCTGAGGCTTGACTTTCTTTCTGTACACATCGATGACATAGGATAATGCCTGGAATGTGTAGAAAGAAATACCAACAGGAAGTGCCAGTGATCTGAATTCAATCTTCAGAGGAAGAATGGCATTGATCATGCTGACAAGGAAACCGGCATATTTAAAAAATCCAAGCAGCAGAAGGTTGACAGCGACTGCAAATATAAGCTGGCGCTTCCGCAAATGTGGATCTTCAAGCTCGCCAAGGACGAGACCGGACATGTAGTTGAATCCGATGCTCAGGATCATAAGAATGACATATACAGGCTCTCCCCAGGCATAGAAAATAATGCTGGCCGCAAGCAGTACAATGTTTTTGTACTTAAAAGGAAGTACTGAATGGAGGAGCAGTACGATTGGAAGAAAAATAAGCAGGAAATTTAAACTACTGAATACCATAATGTACTTTCAGGGTCTATTTGACGAGACCCATAAAAACCTCCTCCCACGTTGATGCATGCTCAGAAACAGCATAAAAATAATAAGGGCCGACTTTTTTGGTGATGGCATGACCAAGAAGGTCAATCTGGTTAGTGCCGTAGCCGTCAAAGTTGGTCTTTTGTGCGTCCAGTCTGGAAGCAGCCGCTTTTTCAGCTGTTTCCAGAGCGGCTGAGTTATCGGACTTCACGATCAGAAGCTCCGATACATCCATTAGACCATTGCCGCAATAGTAAATAGACCAGTCAAAGAGACTTTCGTCAAGATCAAGATTCTTTCGCATATCACGGGCTGTTCCTTTTTTGAGGGTATTGATACCTTCACATGATACAATATTCTGCTGGACTGTTTCAAAACTGACATTTTTGGCATGACCTGACAGGAGAATGCCAAGAATGAAAATAACAAGCAGGCCGCAGATGATGTATTGGATATATGTCAATTTCTTTAATCTATTCATTGTCTTTTAACCCCGCCATATCTGCCAGATAATTAAACCATAATGGATAAAATGCGGAAACAGGGTGAATACCATCCGCATCATATAATTCCGGCAGTTCTCTTAAAATGAAACCGGAGTCGATAAAGGTGACGCCGAGTTCCTGACATAAAGCTTCAAGTTCTGTATTGTATTCGTCGAGATACCCATAAAATGGCAGACGATCCTGAACGCCGTCCTGCGGAGGAAAGATCGCATTGACATAAATCACAGTATGCGGTGTTGCACCTTGGATTTTGGTAATCGCTTCCCTGTAATCAGAGATAAATCCATCCACCTGTGAGCCGTAATTCTCGATATCATTGACACCAAAACACATGAAAAGAAGAGATGGCGAAGCATTAATAGCAGCGTCAATCTGTTCTTCAGCTGTGCAGACGGAGATACCGATCTTGGAGGAGAAGTTGGATGGCGTCAGCCATTCATAGGCAGATCCGCCCTCGACGATAGAATCCCCCAGGATGATCACGTCCTCAAACCATTTGGTCATTTCACTGTTGTCAAAGGAGTCATCTTTCATTGCGATGATCTTCTCCTGTTCCTCAGTGAGATCGCCGGAAAAATTTTCGATTTTTCGGGATGAGAAATCTGTCGGCGTTTTGGCTTCCATTTGAGTGAGTAGATCAATATCCGCTGCAATAGATTCGCTGTTTTTCGCAGAGCCGTGATGTACAAAAATCCCGCCTGACAGATAAAGTAGAAAACTTAAGACTAGAATCGTCAAAATTGTAAATGCAGTTTTATTTTTCATTTTTTAAATTCCCCAGTATTGATGATGTACTTAATAGTAGTCAAACACCTTATAGGATATCATTTTTTTTGGTAGATGTAAATTGAAAAATGGTTCGAAATGTTCTTCTTGTATGGAAAACAGGGTTGGCAGGTATGGTACGCTTGAGAATACCTATTGTCATTATTGGTGGTTTACGCTACTATATTAAGTATAATTAAGTATACAAAAACATGAAGCATACAAAAGCTTTTCTGACAGGCAAAAGTTCTGCCAATACTTACAGGAATTTAAAAGAGGTAATCATCATGAGCAGTTTTGAGAAAAATCTTTCGGAGGGCAATGTAGCGAAACAGCTGGTTTTGTTTTCACTGCCTTTTCTGGCATCCAACATTATACAGTCTCTTTACAGCGTGGCGGATATGCTGATTGTCGGACGCTTCAGCGGTACAACCAGCATGTCCGGTGTGAATCTGGGAAGCCAGGTAACCCTGATTCTGACGAATATCGTTGTCGGTCTGTGTGCAGGCGGAACTGTACTGATCGCACAGTATCTGGGAGCCAAGAGGCGGAAGGATATGCAGGAGACGACGGCAACATTGCTTACGACATTAACCATTGCGGCAGTTGCCATTACCGTTTTAATGCTCATTCTCAAGAAACCGATTCTTCATCTGATCCAGACACCGGCGGAATCCTTTGCAGAGGCTGATCGTTATTTGACAGTGACGGTTCTGGGATTGATTTTTATATTTGGTTACAATGTGTTCAGTGCGGTTATGCGCGGCATGGGAGACAGTAAGCGACCTTTGTACTTTGTACTGATTGCCTGCATTACTAACGTGATTCTTGACCTTGTACTGGTGGCCGGATTGAAGATGGGAGCGCTGGGAGCAGCTATTGCAACTGTATTCTCACAGGCTGTCAGCATGATCACCTGTATCGTCGTGATGATCCGCAATGACTTTGTATTTGATTTCAAACCATCTTCTTTTATTATCAAAAAAGAAAAAGCGATAAAGATTCTGAAATTAGGGACACCGACTGCGATTCAGAATGGTGTGACGAGCATTTCATTTATGATCATTACAACTCTTGTCAATATCATCGGTGGCGTCAATGCATCAGCCGCCGTTGGTGTTGTGGCCAAGTTCAACAGTTTTGCGGTGCTGCCGGCTGTGGCGATGGGGGCCTCCATCTCAACGATGTGTGCACAGAATATCGGTGCCGGCAAGTGGGACCGAGCAGTGAAAACATGCAAAATCGGTACAGTCATCGCATTCTGTATCAGTGGATGCATCTTTATTGTGGCGCAGACATCTTTCGAGCATATTTTACGCCTTTTTAATGATGAACCGGAAATGCTGAAATACGGCGTGCAGTATATCCGTACCTTCAGCTTTGATTATCTGCTGATGCCGTTTGTCTTCTGTATCAACGGCCTGTTTACAGGCGCAGGGCATACCGCTTTTTCAATGGTGAATAATATGCTGTCGGCGATCGTTCTCAGAGTACCGGTGGCAGTGGCCTTTGGCCTGGTGCTGAACCTTGGTTTGACGGGCGTCGGTCTCGGCGGTCCGATGGCATCCGTGGGTGCCATTATATTGATTGTGGTGTTCCTGATATCAGGGCGCTGGAAAGAGAATAAAGCATTGTAAAGAAAATTGCGATAGGCGTATTTACAAACGCCTGTAAGAAAGGTATAATAAGAATATAGGAAGTCGGAAGGTGAATGCACTCACCCGACCCGGCGAAGAAGAAAAACTAAAAAATGGCTGTCCGAGACTCGCCAAAGTACATAGGACGGCTATTTTTTATGCGTAAAATTCAGTATTGCAACTATGAGCATAGCGACAGAGACTATAAAATGAAACACGGGGCACAATAAAAACAAAAAACGCAGCCAGGCATAAAGCATGGACTGCGCTTTTTGTTTATATAAGGTATTATTTCTGGAAGGACAGCAGCAGATCGCCGGTATTGACGCGATCGCCTGCAGCAACGTAAATCTTGTCGATAACACCGTCCTGTTTGGCAACGACAGTTGTCTCCAGCTTCATGGCTTCGAGTACGAGCAGCGGCTGGTTCTGTTTCACTTCTTCGCCTTCTTTGACGAATACCTGGCTGACTGTACCCGGAATCGTAGAACCAACATGAGCCGGGTTGGACTTATCGGCTTTCAGTTTCTTATCGGACTTAACTTCAAGCTTCTTATCCTGAACAGTGACTTCACGGACAGAACCGTTGATTTCAAAGCTGAGGACACGTTTGCCTTCCTCATCAGGTGCAGACATTTCCATAAACTTGATCAGCAGATCTTTACCTTCGCCAATCTTAAGGGTTGTTTCCTCACCGCGGCGCAGGCCATAGAAGTAAACATGGCTTTCAAGTCGTGTAACATCGTTGTATGCCTGGAAATGTTCGCAGTAATCTTCATATACCTTTGGATAGAGGGCATAGCTGACAGCCTTCAGATCCAGCTGGTAATCGGAGAAATCTGAGAGATCGTATTTATCCTTCAGCATGGCCTTAACAGCGTCAAAATCGACATCCGGAAGCAATGTACCCGGACGGACAGTGATCGGTTTTTCACCTTTGAGGATCATCTTCTGAAGTTCAGGATTGAATCCACCTTCAGGCTGTCCGATCATGCCCTTGAAGTAGTCTACAACAGAGGCAGGGAATGAGAGATCCTGGCCAAGTTCAAAGATATTGTCTTTGTTCAGACCGTTCTTCAGCATAAAGATAGCCATATCACCGACAACCTTGGATGTAGGTGTAACTTTTGTAACATTGCCGAGAAGATCGTTGGCCTGTCTGTACAGCTCTTTGATTTCTTCAAACTGATTCTTCATACCCATGCTTTCAACCTGGGCAAGAAGGTTGGAGTACTGACCGCCAGGGATTTCGTACTTGTAAATATCAACGTTTGGTGCGTTCATACCGCTTTCAAACTGTTTGTAAACCTTGCGGACTCTGCCGTAGTAGCGGCCAAGTTCACTGAGTTCATCAAGATCAAGGCCTGTGTCACGGTCTGTACCCTGCAGGGCAGCAACAACAGAGTTCATGGATGGCTGACTGGTCAGTGTGCTCATGGATTCAATGGCCAGATCGACGATATCAACGCCGGCTTCTGCAGCCATCAGGACAGTTGCAACACCGTTGCCTGTAGAATCATGTGTATGAAGGTGAACCGGAATCTTCAGTTCGGACTTCAGCGCACCGATCAGCTCTTTGGCAGCGTATGGCTTCAGAAGTCCGGCCATATCCTTGATGCAGAAGGTATGGATACCAAGTGCTTCGAGTTCTTTGGCTTTCTTGACATAATAATCCAGTGTATATTTCTTTTCGTTTGGATTCGTAACATCGCCTGTATAGCAGAGTGTACCTTCGACAATCTTGCCTGTTTTCAATGCTTCTTCGATTGGCATCTTCATATTCTCAACCCAATTCAGGGAGTCGAAAATTCTGAAAATATCAATGCCGGCTTTGGAGGAAACATCAATAAAGTTCTTAACCACATTATCCGGATAATTGCTGTAACCAACGGCGTTGGATGCACGCAGCAGCATCTGGAGCATAGTGTTCGGCATTCTCTCACGGAGAATTTCGAGACGCTTCCATGGAGATTCCTTCAGGAAACGATAAGCGGTATCGAATGTGGCACCGCCCCAGCATTCAACGGAATAAGCATTCTGCATAAATGCATTGGTTGCACGGGCTGCACCGGCGAGATCCTTCGTACGCATACGGGTTGCCATCAGGGACTGCTGGGCATCACGCATAGTTGTATCTGTCACGTATAATTTCTTGTCATTCAAGATCTTCTGAGTAAAGTCCCTGGCACCAAGCTTTAAGAATTCGTCTCTGGCACCATAAACCGTTTTCTCCTCATCGAACTGAGGAATTTCACGATTTTCATAAAATGGTTTGTCGCCGCCAGTTGTATTGACGATTCTGTCACCCAGGAATTCGATGATCTTGGTTGCACGGTCCTGGCTGCGCTGCAGCTGGAACAGAGAAGGTGTTTCTTCTATAAAAGTGGTGTAGCACTGGCCGGCTCTGAATGTCTCATGGTTGATGACATTGATCAGGAAAGGCACGTTGGTTTTGACACCTCTGATACGCAGTTCCTTCAATGCGCGGAGAGACTTGCGGATGGCACCGTCAAATGTACGGTCGTGTGTGATCACTTTTACAAGAAGACTATCATAATATGGAAGAATCTCAGCGCCTGCATAAGCGTTGCCGCCGTCAAGACGGATACCATTGCCTGAACCGGAACGATAAACAGTGATCTTGCCTGTGTCCGGAAGGAAGTTATTGGATGGATCCTCTGTTGTAACACGTGTCTGGATCGAGAATCCCTGACACTTGACAGCATCCTGGGATGGAATATTGATCTCAGGGCTGTTCAGCGGATAACCTTCGGCAATGAGAATCTGAGAAGCAACAATATCGATGCCTGTAACCATCTCGGAAACGGTATGTTCAACCTGGACACGAGGGTTCATCTCAATGAAGTATGGATTGCCTTCCTGGTCTACAAGGAATTCAAGTGTACCGGCATTTCTGTAGCCGACCTGCTTGCAAAGCTTGATAGCGCTGTCGAAAATAATCTGACGTGTTGATTCAGGAATGCTGAATGCAGGGGCATATTCGACAACTTTCTGATGACGACGCTGCACGGAGCAGTCACGATCGTAAAGGTGAACAACGTTGCCGTAATTATCTGCAAGCACCTGTACTTCGATATGCTTTGGTCCGCGGATGTATTTCTCGATGAAGATCTGGTCATCACCGAAAGCCTTCTTGGATTCATTGCAGGCTTCACGGTATTCCTTTGGCATATCTTCAGCGCTGTTGACGATACGCATACCGCGGCCACCGCCGCCGTTGGAGGCTTTCAGCATAACCGGATAACCGACCATCTCAGCAACTTTCATGACTTCTTCTTCTGTCTTCAATGCGTGATCTACACCAGGGATGATCGGAACACCGGCTTTGATAGCCATCTGTTTGGAAGAAATCTTATCACCCATGGCATTCATGATGTCCTCGGAAGGTCCGATAAATACGATGCCGGCTTTTGCGCAGGCCTCGACAAAGTCCGGATTCTCAGAGAGAAAACCATAGCCCGGATGGATAGCATCAACATTTGCCTTCTTGGCAATTTCAATAATGCCCTTGATGTCCAGATAAGCATCAACAGGACCTTTATTTTCTTTCAGCTGATAGGATTCGTCTGCTTTGGAACGGAAGAGGGCATAGCGGTCTTCCTTGGAATAAATACCGACGGTTGTAATACCCAGCTCATTCAGAGCACGATAAACACGGATGGCGATTTCGCCTCGGTTAGCGACGAGAACACGTTTGAATGGTTTGATTTGTACTTCTCCCACTTTTGAGAAACCTCCTTTTTTAACTTTGCAAATACAATCTGAAATCCCCTTATTTTCTATCGTACAAACAGCAGCAGGAATGCAGACTGTCGTACGGAGTGTATTGCATACATACATTTTTACTATACGATATGGTTTGACTAAATGCAAGCGTTAAATATTAAACATTCAAAAATGTGATGGGATATCAAGAAAAATTCATAATTGCTCCGAAAAAAATGCAATATTCGACAAAATAGAATTCGTTTTGGAAACGTTTACAAAGGAAAATAGAAAAAGTGGTATAGCATAAAGCTATACCACGATAAAACATCAGTATTGGAATAATTGTTCCATATAGCTTACAATATGGATAGAGTGTTGAGAAACACTAACTGTATCAGATCTGTCAGATATCGGCCATTCAGGCAGCAGATTTTTTGGATTGTACAGTTCGGTTCGTCAGATGTTCCGGGCGGCTGTGATCAGATTCTTCAGATGCGGAGAGAGGTGACGGCTGGATTTCCAGATCAGGTCGATCTCCGCAGGCAAAAGGCCCGGTACCGTCCGTTTCACGATATCGCTGCTTTCTTCCAGTACATGATCCAGAAGAAAAGCCGCGGTTGTGTTGGTTGCCACCAATTGCTGGATGGTTGCCAGCTGATTGGTGCGGACAATGATATTCGGTTTCAGATGATGGGTTTCATAATACTGATGGATGCAGTGGTCAAGGAAAGTATCTTCCGGCAGCATGGCCAGAGGCAGTTGATCCAGGTCATCGGTTGTTACGGTATCTTTCTCAGCCAGGGGATGCATGACGGACAGATACAGGCAGACGTTGACATGACGCAATGTTACATGACCGATGCCCGGAGAGAGTGGTCCGTTTCGGGTGATAATGGCCGCATCCAGGGTGTGATCCATGATTTTGGAACGATTGGCCAGAGAACCATTCTCCATGACCTGGATATGTGTACCGGGAGAACGGGCATAGAGGGTTCGAAGGAGATCTGTGAAGACGAGGGAACCGCTCATGGCCGGAAGACCAAGGGTCAGTGTTCTGTCGGTTGTAGACATATGCTTCATATTGGTTGTCAGCTGCTCGGCCTGTTCCAGAAGCTTATCTGCCTCGTCCAGGAAGTAGCGACCCTCCGGAGTCAGTTCCAGACCGCGGCTGCGCCTGGTGAACAGACTGACACCGAATTCACGCTCCAGTTCCTTGACCGCATTGGAGAGACTGGGCTGGGAGACATGGAGTTCGGCAGATGCCCGTGTGATATTGTTGTATTTGCAGATCGTCTGGAAATATTTCAGCTGTATAAGTGTCATGGAAACCTCTCTATCATAATGTATGCCGTCCGGAACGGAGGCATCATCGGCCGTAATGAAATGGTGGACAGGAAAACATTGCTTTAAGAATCATTATAAACCAGGAGGTGTATTTTCACAACGATAAATAAAGCGAATCCTGACAGAAAGGGATTCGGATGGGAAGAGAAAGGAGATTATAGAGATTATGAAAGAGTTATGGGAATTATTTATTGTGTTTGCCAAGATTGGCGGATTTACTTTCGGCGGCGGCTATGCGATGCTGCCGATTCTGCAGCGTGAAGTTGTGGAGAACAGAAACTGGGCAACGAGTGAGGAATTGATGGATTATTATGCCATCGGTCAGTGTACACCGGGTATTATTGCTGTTAATACCGCGACATTTATCGGGTATAAGCGCAAGGGCATTATCGGCGGTATTGTGGCGACTATCGGATGTGTTTTTCCTTCACTGGTCATTATCATGATCATCGCCGCATTCATTAACAGTTTTACACATATTGTCTGGGTACAGCATGCCCTTGCAGGTATTCGTGTCTGTGTGTGCGTCCTGGTGCTGGATGCCGTTATCAAACTGGCGAAGAAGTCTCTGATCGATGCGGCGACGTATCTGATTTTTGCGGCCGTTGTGATTCTGTCACTGTTTACCGATGTTGCATCTTTTGTATGGATTGTATGTGCCGGAGCAGCAGGTGTGATCATCAAGACTTTGATGGAACGTTCAAAAGCGCAGAAGAAAGCATAGGAGGGATGAAATATGTTGATATTTAGACTTTTCTGGGAATTTTTTAAGACAGGACTTTTTGCCATTGGCGGCGGTCTGGCAACACTGCCGTTCCTTTATGATATGCAGGCTGCGACAGGTTGGTTTACGCTGGATGATATTTCCAATATGATTGCTATTTCGGAATCCACACCGGGACCGATGGGCATCAATATGGCTACTTATACGGGCTTTACTTCCATGGGTGTTTTAGGCGGTATTGCTGCGGTGGCCGGACTGGTAACACCGTCTATTATTATCATTGTTATTGTGTCTAATATTCTGGAGAAATTTAAAACGAATAAATACGTACAATATTGTATGTATGGCCTGAGAGCCGCATCCGTGGGTCTGATTTCTGTGGCAGGACTTCGTGTGGCTGAGGCCGCGTTTCTGAGATCACAGCTGTTTGCAGAAACAGGATCGCTGACGGATCTCTTCAATATAAAAGCGTTTATATTTGGCGTGGTGCTGTATGTTGTTTATAAGAAAACAGGCAAGCATCCGATCATTTATATTCTTGCATCTGGTGTAATTGGTGTTATACTTAGTTTGTAGGGGGTAAGCGAGCCTGAGCGTATGGTTTCAGGCACTGCGATTATATTTAAAATAAAGACCGACATGATCCGGGGGTAGTAGAAAGGATGACGTCGGAGTGAGGAGGAGATTATGAATTATAATGAAGTACTTGCGAATGCAAGAGAGAACATCGGCAAGTTATGTAAGGCCTGTCCGGTCTGCAATGGTCTGGCATGCCGCAACACCGTTCCGGGTCCCGGAGCCAAGGGTGTCGGCGATACGGCCATTCGCAATTACCAGAAGTGGCAGGAGATCAGAGTGAATATGGATACATTGTGTGCGCCGAAGGCAGTGGATACATCCCTTGAACTCTTTGGAAAGAAGTTCAAGTATCCGTTTTTTGCGGGACCTGTAGGGGCTGTGAACCTGCATTACAGCGATGCATATGATGATGTTTCTTATAATAAAGTCCTTGTTTCTGCCTGTGCAGAAAATGGCATTGTAGCTTTTACAGGTGACGGTACGAATCCGAAGGTGATGGAAGCGGCAACAGATGCGATCGCATTGGCCGACGGCATGGGTGTTCCGACAGTGAAGCCGTGGAATCTGGATACGATTCGTGAGAAGATGGATCTTGTGAAGAAGTCCGGTGCTTTTGCAGTGGCTATGGATGTGGATGCAGCCGGTCTGCCGTTCCTGAAGAATATGGATCCGCCGGCAGGCGGCAAATCCGTCGAGGATCTGAAGGCCATTGCAGAAATGGCCGGTGCGCCGTTTATCGTGAAGGGCGTTATGACAGTGAAGGGTGCATTGAAGGCGAAGGAAGCGGGAGCAGCAGCCATTGTTGTATCCAATCACGGCGGACGTGTACAGGATCAGTGCCCGGCAACAGCAGAAGTTCTTCCTGAAATCGTGAAGGCTGTCGGCGGCAGCATGAAGATTTTTGTGGATGGCGGCATTCGAAGCGGTGTGGATATTTTCAAGGCACTGGCACTTGGTGCAGATGCAGTTATTATCGCCCGTCCTTTTGTAACAGCTGTTTATGGCGGTGCCGAAGAAGGCGTGAAAGCCTACATTGACAAACTGGCTGGAGAACTGGCAGATACGATGGCTATGTGCGGTGCCTTCAGTCTGCATGAGATTACACCGGATATGGTTCGATAAATGAATAGAATGACAAATATTTCCAATAAATATTAGCAAAAATGTCAAAAAAACATTAAAAAATGAATAAATATTCAGAAAACACTTCGCGGAGTTGCTTTGTTAAAGCTGCGAAGTGTTTTTTTTGCTGTACAATTCAAACAATATATGCTATAATTTAAATTATTTCATATGACTGTTGTTATTTAGTCTATTAACGTGATGAAGTATACTATACAAATGGTATTTTTTGTACATAGACAAATGTCCGTCTTAGACGTTATAATAGCAGAAAACTAAATTGAATAGGAGAGAGAAAAGTGGGTAAATACATACTCAAGAGAATTGCACTTGCAATCGTGACCATTTGGGCAGTTGCCACGATCACATTCTTTCTGATGAACCTGGTTCCGGGCGGACCGTTCTTATCAGAGAAGGCAATCAGCCCTGCAGCAACAAAAGCGCTGGAAGCTAAGTATGGACTGGATAAACCTATGGCAGAACGTTATTTTACTTATATTTCCGATGCAGCTCACGGCGACTTCGGTGACAGCCTGAAGCAGAGAGGCCGTACAGTTATGGATATTATTGCGACAAAGTTCCCTGTATCCGCTAGATTAGGCGGAATGGCTGTCGTCCTTGCACTTTGTGTCGGTGTGCCGCTGGGTGTTCTGGCTGCATACAAGAGAGGCACTTTTATTGATAGTTTATTCAGTGTCATTGCCACCTGCGGCATTGCGGTGCCCGGGTTCGTTATCTGTACGCTGCTCCTTTACGTCTTTGGCGTTAAACTGCAGTGGCTGCCGACACTGGGCCTTAAGAGTGCGCAGAGCTATATTATGCCGGTGGTTGCGCTGGCAGCTTATCCGACATCATATATCATGCGTCTGATGCGTTCATCCATGCTGGATGTTCTCGGCCAGGATTATATGCGTACAGCGAAGGCAAAGGGGTTGTCACAGAAGGTTTCCCTGTTTAAGCATGCCCTTCGTAATGCGATCCTGCCTGTTATTACATATGTAGGTCCTATGCTGGCTTATACACTGACAGGTAGTTTTGTTACAGAGAAGATTTTTACAATTCCGGGTCTTGGCGGCGAATTCATCAAAGCCATCAATGGCCGTGATTACACGATGATTATGGGTACAACAATTTTCCTTGCGACGATCATGATCGTTATGAATGTTATTGTTGACATTGTCTACAAACTGGTAGACCCGCGTATCAAGTTGAAATAAACAGGAGGGTAAGTGATAATGGAGAAGAATCCGTTAAGTTTTCAATTAAAATTAAATCCAGACGACTTCCTTCCGGCTACTGATGAAGAGAAGGAAAGCCTTGTTGTCATGCGTGACAGCGTCAGCTTCTGGAAAGATGGTTTCAGACGTCTGCGTAAGAACAAAGTGGCTATGGTTTGTCTGTTTATCATTATTATTGTTATGATTTTTGCCTTTATTGTTCCGGCATTTTATCCATACAGTTACGAACAGCAGATTCAGGGTGCGAATAACCTTGCACCGATGCATTATTCTGCCAAAGAGATGGAGCAAATAGCAGCCGGCGAGAAGGTATTTCCGCATTTCTTCGGCACAGATAAGATGGGCCGTGATTATGCGATCCGTGTCATGATGGGAAGCCGTATCTCCCTGCTGGTTGGTATCATTGCAGCAGCGATCATTCTTGTCATCGGTTCTATTTTCGGTTCCATCGCTGCTTTTGCAGGCGGCTGGGTCGATCTGATCATGATGCGTATTGTTGATATTATTTATACCATTCCGGATGTCCTGCTGATCGTTCTTTTGTCCTTCGCTTTGAAGGCACCATTGAAGGTGTTGGCTCAGGCGCCGGGCTTCGGATGGATTTCCGTTGTTGGTGAGAACCTGATCAGTATTTTCATCGTATTCGCTCTTTTGTACTGGGTTGGTATGGCACGTATGGTACGAAGCCAGATCCTGATGCTGAAGGAAAGTGAATATGTTACAGCTGCAAGAGCACTGGGTGCATCTTCAGCGAGAATTATCAAGAAGCATCTGTTGACAAACTGTATCGGTACACTGATCGTTACAACAACACTGCAGATTCCGTCATCTATCTTTACGGAGAGTTTCCTGAGCTTCCTCGGTCTTGGTGTTGCTGTTCCGATGCCTTCTCTGGGAAGTCTTGCCAGTGATGCGATCAATGGTTTGAATACATATCCGTATCTGCTGTTTATTCCGGCAGCAGTTATCAGTTTGATTATTCTGAGCTTTAACTTACTGGGCGATGGCCTCAGAGATGCCTTTGACCCTAAACTTAAGAACTAGGAAGGAGAGTGTAAGATTATGTCAGAATATCTTGTAGATATACAGCACGAACGTCTTTCATTCTTCACACCTGCCGGTGAAGTTAAGGCATTGAATGACGTTTCTATCCATCTGAATGATGGTGAAGTCCTCGGTATTGTAGGAGAGAGTGGTTCAGGTAAATCCGTTACTGCATACAGTCTGATGGGACTGACTGCTTACCCGGGTAAGTTAGTCGGTGGTACGATTGATTTTAACGGTCACCGTATCAACGATCTGTCTGAGAAGGAGTTCCGTAAGATCCGAGGCAACGAAGTATCGATTATTTTCCAGGATCCGATGACAAGTTTGAATCCTGTTTATACAATTGGCAACCAGATCATGGAAGTTATTCTTCTGCATACAGACAAGAATAAAGAGCAGGCCCGGGCCAGAGCCAAAGAACTTCTGGAACTGGTTGGTATCAATGAGCCTGAAAAGCGTCTGAAGCAGTATCCGCATGAGTTATCCGGCGGTATGAGACAGCGTGTTATGATTGCGATCGCATTGGCATGTGAACCGAAGCTTCTGATTGCCGATGAGCCGACAACAGCCCTTGATGTGACGATTCAGGCACAGATCCTTGAGTTGATGATGGAGCTGAAAGAGAAGCTTGGTATGGCGATCATCATGATCACCCATGACCTTGGTGTTGTTGCCAGCATGTGCGACAGGATTGCTGTTATGTATGCCGGACGTATTGTCGAATACGGCACAACGGATGATATTTTCTACAATCCGAAGCATGAATATACAAAGGGCCTTCTGAAGAGTATTCCGCGACTGGATGCCAAAGAGCATGAGCGTCTGGTGCCGATCGAAGGTACACCGATCGATTTGCTGAATCCGCCTGCAGGATGTCCGTTTGCACCGCGTTGTTCAAACTGTATGAAGATCTGCCTGAGAGAGATGGCACCGGTGACAACTTTTGATGATGTACATTATACACAGTGCTGGATGAACCAGAAGGAACAGATGGAAAGAGAGGCCGCAAAATGAGTGATAAATTAGTTCAGGTAGAACATTTGCAGCAGTACTTTCCGGCCGGTGGTTTTGGAAAGAACAAGAAATATGTTCAGGCTGTAGATGATGTTTCCTTCTTTATCAACAGAGGTGAAACACTTGGTCTTGTTGGTGAGTCCGGATGCGGTAAGACAACAACAGGACGTACACTGCTCCGTCTCTATGAACCGACGGGCGGCAGAATTATTTATGATGATAAGGTTATTTTTGATAAAGAGAAGAAGATTGCAGAGAATATGCTGCCTTATCGTAAGAAAATGCAGATTGTATTCCAGGATCCATACGCCAGTCTGGACCCGCGTATGACAGTCGGTGATATTGTCGGCGAACCAATTGATATCCACCATCTTGCATCTTCCAAGCAGGAGCGTTATGATATGATTATCGAGATGCTTCGTCGCGTTGGTCTGAACTCCGAGCATGCGAATCGTTATCCGCATGAGTTCTCAGGCGGTCAGCGTCAGCGTGTCGGCATTGCAAGAGCATTGGCTGTTCATCCGGAATTCATTGTGTGTGATGAGCCAATTTCCGCGCTGGATGTTTCTATTCAGGCGCAGGTTATCAATATGTTTGAGGATCTGCAGGAGAGCATGAATCTGACTTATCTGTTCATTGCCCATGATCTGTCCGTTGTTAAGCATATTTCCAACCGTATTGGTGTTATGTACCTTGGCAGAATGGTTGAACTTGCCGACAGCTATGAGCTGACAATGCACAGCCTGCATCCATATACAAAGAGTCTGATCTCTGCGATCCCGATCGCAGACCCGAAGCAGGCAAGGGCCAGCAAGCGTATCGCTCTTGAAGGCGATGTACCTAGCCCGCTGAATCCACCTTCAGGATGCCGTTTCAGAACACGCTGCCCATATGCAGACGAGCAGTGTGCGAAGGAAGTTCCGGAATTCAAGGAAGTGGCTCCGGGACATTATGCAGCTTGTCATCATCTGGACAAGTGCAACTAAAAGTACCGTTTCACAGACAGCACTGTGAAGGGTATAATGTGTAATTGTTCAGAGCTAAGCAAAATTTCAAAAAACAGGTATAAAATGCTTGCATTTTTAAGACTGTTTTTGAAATTTTATTTGGCGGATACGCCACACCGACGAAATGCGTAGCATTTTGGAGGTTAGCTCTGAACAGTTACTATAATATTATAAATTCTGATAAGCAGTTATGCGGAATGCATAATGTTTATAGAAAACGCAAATTGTTCGGAGCCATGGTCCAAGCGGTTGGTTCTGAGCATCTGCAAAAAAGAAAAGGAGAAGAGAGAACATGAAAAAGAGAATCTTACCTCTTCTGCTGACAGCTGCTATGGTAGCTGGTCTGGCAGGCTGCGGCAGCTCCGCTGCAAAAGAAACAACAGCAGCAAGCGACAACAACCAGACAACAGCAGAATCCACAGAAGCTGGCAGCACTACCGGCGAGAAAATCCTGAAAGTTCAGGTTGGTCCTGACCCAGAAACTGTTGACCCTGCACTGAATAGTGCTGTAGATGGCGGTAACATGATCCTTCATGCATTTGAAGGTCTTCTGACTCTTGATGAGAATGGCCAGTTAAAGGAAGGACAGGCAGAATCATGGGAGACATCCGAAGATGGTCTTACATGGACATTCCACTTAAGAGACGGCCTTAAATGGTCAGACGGCACAGATCTGACAGCTGAAGATTTCGTTTATAGCTGGCAGCGTGTATGTGATCCTAATGTAGCAGCTCCATACGCTGAGACAGTTCTTGGTATGGTTAAAGGCTATGATGAAGCAGTAGCAGGCGATATCACAAAACTTGATGTACAGGCTCCTGATGAGAAGACAGTTGTTGTAAATCTTGCACATCCTTGCTCATATTTCGGCGAACTTGCAGCATTCGCAACATTAAACCCTGTTCAGAAAGCAACAGTTGAAGCAAATGGTGATGCTTGGGCAACATCTGCTGATACTTATATCTCCAATGGTCCTTTCATGATGACAGAATGGGTACCTGGATCACACATCACATTCAGCAAGAATCCTAACTACTGGAATGCTGAGGCTATCAAACTTGACAAGCTTGAGTTTGAACTGATCGAAGACTCCAACGCAGCTTACAGTGCATACACAAGTGGCGAAGTTGATATGATCAAAGATGTTCCTACAGAAGAAATTCCTAGCCTTCAGGGCAATGAAGAATTCCATGTAGATCCTATCATTGGTACATACTATGTCAGCCTGAACCTTCAGAAAGAATATTTCCAGGATGCAAGAGTACGTAAGGCATTAAGCCTTGCAATCGATCGTAACTACGTAGCGAATACTCTGATGCAGGGTACATATTCACCTGCAAGCGCAATTGTAGGTCCTGGCTGGTTAGATACAGATGGTTCTTCATTTGCTGAAAATGCAAATGGCGGCACACCTTACATTGACAATGACAACTTCGACGCTAACCTTGAAGAAGCTAAGAAGTTACTGGAAGAAGCTGGCTATCCAAACGGCGAAGGCTTCCCACAGATCGAGTACACAACAAATGATGCAGGTTACCACAAGGTTGTAGCTGAGTACTTACAGCAGGCTTGGGCTGCAATTGGTATCGATCTTAAAGTCAACATCGTTGAATGGGCAAGTTTCACACCAATGCGTCGTAACGGCGAATTCGATGTTGCTCGTAACGGTTGGGTAGGTGACTACACAGATCCATCCAACATCCTTGAACTGTTCTGCACAACAAACGGCAACAACGATGGTAAATACACTAATGCAGACTTTGATGCAGCTATCGAAGATTCCAGAGTTACAACAGATGCAGCTACACGTTCAGCAGACCTTCACAAAGCAGAAGACCTTCTGATGGAAGATGCAGGTTGTATTCCAATCGCTTACTACAACGATTTCTGGCTGCAGAGCAGCAAGATCACAGGTGCTTGGCATTCAGCTAACGGTTTCTGGTACTTCATGTATGCAGATATCACAGAATAAAATGTAAAGTTACAGTATAATTATTCTGTACTATGAAGGGCATTTTCCTGATGTACTTTCTTTTTGAAACAGACACAATAAAGCGTGTCAAATGTTTCAGAAAGAAAGTCACAGGACAGTGCCCTTTTTATAGTATAAAGAAAATTATACTGTAACTTTTTGTATAAAAAGGAACTCCCTGAAAACAGCGTGCATCCGCACGAAACGTTTTCAGGGGGATTTTTCATAACAGGCGTTAAAGAATATACTTGAGCTGAACCTGTTTGGTGGCTGCACGGGTGTCGAAGATAGTCGAAATATTGTGGGCTTGAAGCTATGGGCAGATGAAAATGGATATGGTAAAATATACTATATAATATATTGCTGCGAAAGAGAAGAATCATTCGTTCCAGGTAAGCACAGCAGCTATTTTGTTGTTTGGCAAGAATCCACAGTTATATTTCCCAAGAGCGCGCGTACGATTTATTCGTTATGAGGGAATTCGGGAATGTGTGGGCGCTCAGATGAATGTTATTAAAGATGTTATTTTTGAGGGGAATATTTTAAATATGCTGACGAAGGCCATCTCCTATTTGGATACGCAGATTAAGGAGAAAACCTATCTTGGTGCAGACGGATTGTTTGTGACAGAAGAAGAATACCCGAAGTTTGTTCGTCAGGAGATCATTGTTAATGCTATTACACATCGTGATTACAGTATTCGTGGAACAGATATTCAGATTAAAATGTTTGACGACAGGATCGTTGTGGAGAGCCCGGGCAGATTACCGGGTCTTGTTAAGGCTGGAAATATCCGGCATACTCATTTTTCAAGAAACCCGAAGATAGCAGAATTTTTGAGAGACTACAATTTTGTCAAGGAATATGGTGAAGGTGTAGATCGGATGTGCAGGGAATTGGAAGCGGCCGGGTTACAGAGCCCTGAGTACAGACTGAATGCATTTATGCTGCAGGCAACCATTCGTAATCGTTTAGCGTCAGAAGGAAAAGCTGTGTTTGAGGCAGAAAACCACGGTTTGGTGAGAGAAAAACCACTGTTTGAAGAAGAAAACCACGGTTTGCTAAAAGAACAATCACTGTTTGAAGCGAACAATGATGGTTTCGCGAATGAAAAATCAATGCCTGAGCAGAAAGCACAGCTATTGGAAATAGTCATAAATGCGGTAGAAGACAAAACGATTTCATCTACGATTGCCGGGAATGTCAAAGAGGTCCTTGAAACATTTGCCTTTGATCAGATATTTGGGCGCAAAGAAATAAAAAGTGCATTACACTATGGAGATTATAGAGCCGGAAGTACAATTGAGATCATGCATCAATTGGAACTTATCGAGCCTGTGAAGGGGCATGGAAAGGGCAAATACAGAATAAAATGACGGCTCAGTTCAAGTAGTTTTTTGTGGTCGGCATTAGAGAAGTCATTGGACTGAACCTAAAAATCGTTTTGGTTTTATAGTTTCGGCCAATACACAGACAGGCAATAGAAAAATAAAACATCCATGAAACGTTTCGTGCGGGTGCGCGTTGTTTCATGGATGTTTTATTTGCTATTCCTGCCGTCCGATTATCAAAACCAACGAAAGACTTTTACAGCTCTTCAATTCGGCTGTCAATATATGGTTCTACGACGTCTACAAATTCGTCTTTCCTCAGCCACCATTCATCGGCGCTGCTCTCTTTGAGATAAACATCATCCAGTGAGTAAAGTTTGATGGTGTTCTGCTTGCCGTGGATGAGCTGGCGGAAGTCTTCGAAACGGACTTTGACGATTTCTTCTGTGTCCGGCATGATGAAAAGCGCCTTGGCTGTGAAGATGGCGAAGACCTGAACAAGGGCATTGTCATGGTAGTCGCCGGCGTCAATCTGCTGATGGGTGCTGCCCACATGGATAATGTCCTCTTTGGATTTCTTCAGTCCGCGGTAGTATTCCAGACTGTCAACGATGGCTTCTTCATAGCTTTCATCAGGATCAAAATGTGTTGTCTGGATCAGGTCGTATTTGCCGGGATAAAGTTCGCGGTCAAGTGAACGCTTTTGAATCATGATATAAGTATCATCTTCCTTTGGCTGGAACATCCATACATGGGCAACCTGATGAAGCAGGCCTTGAGTATGTACTTCCTCGCGGGTGGCACGTCCAATGTTGTTCAGATCCTGGTCGTAAATTTTAAGAATGTCGTCTCCTCTATACATATTAATTCCGATCTCCTCAATGAATAAACATAATGAAATAAAATGGGGATTAATTCCCCATAGCTATTATAATATTCCGACAAAAATTTACAAGTCATTTTATGAACAAAATACAGAAAAATTTTTGGGTATTTTCCCATATGGGCAGAATTTAGTAAAGATGCACAGAAAGGACGGGCAATGGAGGAATACAAATAGAAATTATACAGAAAATGGTTTTATGATGAAAAAAACACTTACGAAGGGAAGAAAACTGTGATAGAATGATTGACGCTGTAAATAGTAACTGAATTAAAAATAAGGAATGTATTTGGTAAGAAATTGGAAACGTACAGGTGATGCCGGGATTTGAGAGTGAGTCCAAAGGCATGGAACTGATTAACGAACAACACACATTATGTTCTTTTCTAATGAAAAGGAGTGTATTTTATGCCAAAGACAAAATTACAAAATGTTTTTTTTACAATTCTGATGGCCTTTTTGATGGTCTATGCCATGATCTGCTATAATATTTCATTGAATATCGGTGGCATGACGAATCAGGTATTCCTGATGGCATTTGGCGAAATGAAGATTATGTGGCCTGCAGCTATCATTCTGGAATTTTTTGTTGTTGAGAAGCTGTCAACTATGTTAGCTTTTAGAATTGTGTCACCTCAGGATAAGCCGATTTTCATTACACTGGCGATTTCATCTATGATCGTTTGTCTGATGTGCCCGATGATGAGTTTTATTGCAACATTACTTTTTAAGAACGCAGGCAGCAACTTTATTGCGGTATGGTTCCAGACAACAGTGATGAATTTCCCGATGGCACTTTGCTGGCAGATTTTTGGTGCCGGTCCTCTTGGCCGACTGATTTTCAGAACAGCGATGAAAGCCATGGGCAAACAGGAAACGTCGGCAACCGACCGTGCGGAATCCTGTTAATTTATAACAGATATTCAGCAAGGCTGCATACAGGCATGAGCCTGAGCCTGGCCTCATTATCCGTATAAAGAAAAGACAGGAATCCTCTGTATACAAAACAGGGGATTTTTGATTTTAAAGGTTGACAGACCAAAGTCTTTGTACTATGATTACATAGTGGATAAAGACGAAGACAGAGACAGTAGCTCCGTATGAAAGTTTCAGAGAGTCGGCGGCAGGTGTGAGCCGATACGAGTAGCATGGATGTGAAGATCACTCCTGAGTTGCAGGCTGACAGGCCGACATATTCTGATACTGAGCAAGGTTACGAGATACAGGTCAGAAGAGATGCCGGATGCCGGGTAAGCTGTGCCGGATTTTCCTCCGTTACAGGGAACGCATATGTCAGTATGTCGTATAGGTGGTTTAATGAATACAAGCTTTCATTCCTATTCGGAGTGGGAGCTTTTTTTGTTGAACAACTGCGCCGGGCGCATGAATGTGCCAGGGCACATTCCATTTAAAACATAGAAATCTACTTTGCTTTTTATATAAGGAGGAAACAAGATGTATGACAAAGTAAGTGCCAATCAGAATTTTGTTGAGAGAGAGCAGAAAATCGAGAAATTCTGGGCCGACAACATGATTTTTGAAAAGAGTATTGAACTGAGACAGCACAGTCCTGAATTTACTTTCTATGATGGACCGCCAACAGCCAATGGCAAGCCGCATATCGGCCATGTGCTGACCCGTGTTATCAAAGATATGATCCCAAGATACAAGACAATGAAGGGCTATAAGGTGCCGCGTAAAGCCGGCTGGGATACACACGGTCTGCCGGTTGAGCTGGAAGTTGAGAAGATGCTTGGTCTGGACGGCAAGGATCAGATCGAAGCTTACGGTATGGAACCGTTTATCCAGCATTGTAAGGACAGCGTCTGGAAATACAAAGGCATGTGGGAAGAATTTTCCGATGCCGTTGGTTTCTGGGCAGATATGGAGCATCCGTATGTTACGTACGACAACAACTATATCGAATCCGAATGGTGGGCACTGAAGCAGATCTGGGACAAGAAGCTCCTTTACAAAGGTTACAAGATCGTTCCTTACTGCCCTCGCTGCGGAACACCGCTTTCAAGCCATGAAGTTGCACAGGGTTATAAAGATGTCAAAGAAAGATCTGCCATTGCACGTTTCAAGGTAAAAGGCGAAGACGCTTATATCCTCGCATGGACAACAACACCTTGGACACTGCCTTCCAACGTTGCACTTTGTGTTAATCCTGATGAGACTTACATCAAAGTTAAGATGAAAGAGGAAGATTATGTGTACTATCTGGCACAGGCACTGGCTGATACAGTTCTTGGCGAAGGCACATACGACGTTCTGGAGACATATAAAGGTACAGACCTTGAATATAAAGAATACGAAGCCCTTTATCCTGTTGAGACAAAGAAGAAAGCTTACTATGTTGTCTGCGACAGCTACGTTACCATGACAGATGGTACAGGTGTTGTTCATATCGCACCTGCATTTGGTGAAGACGACAGCAAGGTCGGCAGAAAATATGACCTGCCATTTTTACAGATGGTAGATGAAAACGGTATGATGACAAAGGAAACAAAGTGGGCCGGTCATTCCTGTATCAAGAGAGTAGATCTGGAAGGTGAAAACGGCGTATCTCCTGAAGTTATCAAAGACCTGAAGGAGAGAGGACTCCTGTTCTCCGCACCGAACTTTGAGCATAGCTATCCACACTGCTGGAGATGTGATACACCGCTGATCTACTATGCACGCGAATCCTGGTTCATCAAGATGACAGCTGTCAAGGATGACCTGATCCGCAACAACAACACAGTCAACTGGATCCCTGAGAGCATCGGTAAAGGCCGTTTCGGCAACTGGCTTGAGAATATCCAGGACTGGGGTATCAGCCGTAACCGTTACTGGGGCACACCATTAAATGTATGGGAATGTGAATGCGGATGCCAGCATGCCATCGGCAGCATTGCAGAATTGAAGAGTATGTCCGACAATTGCCCGGATGATATCGAACTGCACCGTCCATTCATTGACGCTGTTACCATCAAGTGTCCGGAATGCGGCAAGGAAATGCATCGTGTACCGGAGGTTATCGACTGTTGGTTTGACTCCGGTTCTATGCCATTTGCACAGCATCACTATCCATTTGAGAATGAGAAACTGTTCAAAGAACAGTATCCTGCAGACTTTATTTCAGAGGCCGTTGACCAGACAAGAGGATGGTTCTATTCTCTGATGGCGATTTCCACACTGCTGTTCAACCAGTCTCCATTCAGAAATGTTATCGTTCTGGGGCATGTACAGGATGAAAACGGTCAGAAGATGAGTAAGTCCAAGGGCAATGCGGTTGATCCGATGGAAGCTTTGAGAGAATACGGCGCAGATGCGATCCGCTGGTATTTCTACTCCAACTCCGCACCATGGCTGCCGAACCGTTTCCACAAGAAAGCCGTTCTTGAAGGCCGCAGCAAGTTTATGGGAACACTGTATAATACGTATGCATTCTATGTACTGTATGCTGAGATCGACCAGTTTGATCCGATGAAATATACACTGGATTACGGCAAATTATCTGTTATGGATAAATGGCTTTTATCCAAACTGAATTCTACAGTGAAGGCCGTTGACGCCAACCTGGCTGCTTACAAGATCCCTGAAACAGCCAAAGTCCTGCAGGAATTTGTGGATGATATGAGTAACTGGTATGTCAGAAGAAGCCGTGAAAGATTCTGGGCAAAGGGCATGGAGCAGGATAAGATCAATGCTTACATGACACTTTACACAGCACTTGTTACAATCTGTAAGGCTGCTGCACCGATGATTCCATTCATGACAGAAGAAATCTACAGAAACATCGTTGTGAATGTAGATAAGAATGCACCGGAAAGTATCCATTTCTGTGACTTCCCTGAAGTGAATGAAGAATGGATCGATACAAAGCTTGAAGAAGACATGGATCATGTTCTCCAGATCGTTGTACAGGGCCGTGCCTGCAGAAATACAGCCAACATCAAGAACAGACAGCCGATCGGCAAGATGTATGTCAAGGCTGCATTTGAACTGTCTGATTTCTACAAAGACATTATTGCAGATGAATTAAATGTCAAAGAAGTTGTCTTTACAGATGACGTCAGCGCATTTACATCTTACAGCTTTAAACCGCAGCTGCGTACAGTTGGTCCGAAATACGGCAAGAAACTGAATGCTATCAGACAGTATCTTGGCAGTGTTGACGGCAACGCAGCCATGAACGAACTGAAGACAACAGGCAAGCTGACATTTGATGCAGATGGTGATCAGGTTGAACTGCTGGAAGAAGATCTGCTGATCGATGCCGCACAGATGCCGGGTTATGTTTCCGATACAGAGTACGAGACAACCGTTGTCCTTGATACCAATCTGACACCTGAACTGGTAGAAGAAGGCTTTGTCCGTGAGATCATTTCCAAGATCCAGACCATGCGTAAAGAAGCCGGATTCGAAGTTATGGATCATATTCGTGTTTATTTTGCTCAAAATGATAAGATCAAAGCACTGGTTGACAGCAACAATGCCGAAATCAAAGATGAAGTATTGGCAAATGAAATCTGCTTTGATACAATCAAGGGGTATAATAAAGAGTGGAATATCAACGGTGAAACCGTTGTGATCGGTGTAGAAAAGGAGAATGCCTGAATGAGTGATATAGCAGCAGTTGGTGAAAAGAGAGTATTCGAATCATTTGATAAAGAAGCATTTAAGAAGGAAATTCTGAACAATATCAAGTATCTGTTCAGAAAGACACCTGAAACAGCCAGCCAGCAGGAGATTTTCCAGGCGGTGGCTTATGCATCAAAGGATATGATCATTGATGAGTGGTTGAATGCCCACAAGGAATACGAGAAACAGGATGCCAAGACCGTTTATTATCTGTCTATGGAGTTCCTGATGGGCCGTGCCCTGGGCAACAATCTGATCAATCTCTGCTGTTATAAGGAAGTGGCAGAAGTCCTTCAGGAGATGGGACTGGATATCAATGTCGTGGAAGACCAGGAGCCAGATGCGGCTCTTGGCAATGGCGGCCTTGGTCGTCTGGCGGCCTGCTTCATTGAATCCCTGTCCACATTGAATTATCCGGCTTACGGCTGTACTATCCGTTATAAATACGGTATGTTCAAGCAGCAGATCGTGAACGGTGAGCAGGTAGAGATCCCGGATGACTGGCTCAAGAACGGCAATCCATTTGAGATTAAGCGTCCGGAATATTCTCAGGAGATCAAATTCGGCGGTTATGTCAGAATTGAATACAATGAGAAGCTTGGACGCAATGTGTATATCCAGGACGGCTATCAGTCTGTCATGGCTGTGCCTTATGATCTGCCGGTTGTGGGATACAACAACGGTATTGTCAATTCCCTGAGAATCTGGGATGCAGAACCTCTTGTACAGTTCAATCTGGATTCCTTTGACAAGGGTGATTATCAGAAAGCGGTTGAGCAGGAGAATCTGGCCAAGAGTATTGTTGAAGTCCTTTACCCGAATGATAATCATTACAGCGGTAAGGAACTGCGTCTGAAACAGCAGTATTTCTTCGTATCAGCCAGCCTGCAGCAGGTGATCAAGAAGTTTAAGGCAACACATGATGACATCCATCAGCTGCCGGATAAGGTTGTTTTCCAGCTGAATGATACCCATCCGACGGTTACTGTGCCCGAATTGATGCGTATACTGGTCGATGAGGAGAATCTGGAATGGGATGATGCATGGGATATCACATCAAGATGCTGTGCTTATACGAACCACACCATCATGGCTGAAGCCCTTGAGAAATGGCCGGTTGACCTGTTTATGCGTCTGCTGCCGAGAGTTTATCAGATCGTGGAAGAGATTAACCGTCGTTTCCTGATCCAGGTTGAGGAAAAATATCCGAACCAGTATGACAAGATCCGCAATATGGCGATCCTCTATGAAGGTCAGGTACGTATGGCGAATATGGCGATCATTGCAGGCTTCTCTGTCAATGGTGTAGCCAGACTGCATACACAGATCCTGGAAGAAAGAGAACTGCATGATTTCTACGAGATGATGCCTGAGAAGTTCAACAACAAGACAAACGGTATCACTCAGAGACGTTTCCTGCTTCATGCGAATCCGCTGCTGGCACAGTGGGTAACAGATAAGCTTGGTACAGACGAATGGATCACGAATCTGCCATTGCTGAAAGGCCTGGCTCCGCTGGCGGATGATTCCAGAGCCCGCAAGGAATTCCAGGAGATCAAGTACCAGAATAAGCTGCGTCTGGCCAAATATATCAAAGAGCATAATGGTATCGATATCAATCCGGATTCCATTTTTGATGTACAGGTCAAGCGTCTGCATGAATATAAGCGTCAGCTGATGAATATTATGCACATTATGTATCTGTACAATCAGCTGAAAGATAATCCGGATATGAAGTTCTATCCGACAACATTTATCTTCGGTGCCAAGGCTGCAGCCGGCTATAAGACAGCCAAACAGACCATCAAACTGATTAATTCCGTTGCGGATGTGATCAACAATGATCCGGCTGTCAATGACAAGATGAAAGTTGTCTTCATTGAGAACTACTGTGTATCCAATGCAGAGATCATCTTTGCAGCCAGCAACGTTTCAGAGCAGATTTCAACAGCCAGCAAGGAAGCTTCCGGTACAGGCAATATGAAGTTCATGCTGAACGGTGCCATTACACTGGGTACAATGGATGGTGCCAACGTGGAGATCGTTGAGGAAGTCGGCAGCGAGAATGCCTTTATCTTCGGTATGAGTTCCGATGAAGTTATGGGCTATGAAGCCAACGGCGGTTATAATCCGAGAGAGATCTATGAGCAGGATGCAGATATCCGCAGAGTCATGGATCAGATGGTGGACGGCACATATTCCAATGGCGATACAGAGACTTTCCGTGAGTTGTTCAATTCTCTGATCAACCAGGATGTTTACTTCATTCTGAAAGATTTCAGATCCTATGCTGAAGCTCGTGCGAAGATCAACGAAGCTTACAGAGACAGCAAGGCATGGAACAGAATGGCCATTCTCAATACAGCATGCTCCGGCAAGTTCTCCTCTGACAGAACCATTGAAGAGTATGTAAGAGATATCTGGCATCTGAAGAAAGTATTCGTGAAATAAAAATTCAACTATTAAATCCCTGCCAAAGCAGTCCAAAGACTGAGTTGGCAGGGATTTGTATTAGGGTTAAGTATGCTTTAGAGTGCGCGGATGGCTTCTTCAGTAAGTCCGGTTTCAGCGGCAATCTGTGCGATTGGTGTATGCCTTGCTAATAATTGGTAAGCTGAGATGATACGGTCTTTCTCGGCAAGCTTTTCTGTAAGTTCTTTGGCATGCTTGGCGTGTTTGGCGTTTAGTTCTTTAGTAACTTCTTTAGTAACTCTTGCGGCGGTTCTTTCTTCAATGCCTTCACCTAAATTACACATCATGTTGACTCCTTCCGTTAAAGGTTGTGATAATGGGATATGATATTCGTTATGGATGATTTTAAGCTTTTCTGCTGCAGGTAATTGGTTGGATAAAAGTGCAGCAATCAAGCGATGTAGCTGGTATTGCTCTTCCTGTGGCGGCAGTTCTTCACCGATGCCCAAAAAGATAATATTTAGTAAATCCAGATTTCCTTTCCAGTTATGATGATTGATGAGATCATCCCTGGTTAGATGGATATGGCACATGCTGTGGCTATCCATGTTCAGACAGAGCCAGATACTGAATACACGCTTCATATCATTGTAATTCTGATGGACGAAATCTCTCCCTTTTTGTGAGGAGACCATGCGGCTGACATAGAAGATCGCCCTGTTCAGAAGAAAGTACTGGGTGGGCTCGTCTTTCTGAATTTCGATGTTGATGATAACCTGTGCAAGGCCATCCTTCATGCGGACGTAAAAGATGATGTCAAAGCGGATCATACCTTCATTGATCTCGCTGTTCTCAGTGTTGAGGCCAATGAGCTGGTCTCCGGATGAATGGGTGTAGCTGGTATTTGTCATACCGGGTTCAACCGGAACAACACCGATCAATGGTTCCCCTTCGATGCGGGAGACAACGTCTTCCGGCTGCATGCCTTTAAATTCATCAATCGTCTGTACCAGTATATAGGCAAGTATCAGCTTCTGTGCGATCAGCTGCTTGGCGTATTCGTCATACTGCGCCTTATCGTTGGCGCAGTGATTCTATTTGTGATGGCTGTGTTCATATATCGTCGATTCCCCTTTTATTATACTCAAGAGAGTAGCTGTAAGCAATAAAAAATACACAATGTTCATCAGATCAACGTTGACTGTCTTTATTTGTAACTGTTCAGAGCCAAGCAAAATTTCAAAAAACAGGTATAAAATGCTTG